>Ga0136643_10002484_pt1 | contig 23957 bp, 15 predicted proteins | sample TergutLab28metaG_FD_96883 | JGI IMG/M metagenome (GOLD analysis project Ga0136643, IMG submission 96883) | Labiotermes labralis P1 segment gut microbial communities from Petit-Saut dam, French Guiana - Lab288 P1 (version 3) (version 3) | ecosystem: Host-associated > Arthropoda: Insects >... | reverse complement strand
GGGGGGTGGCAGGTGGTATAACATCAAAATTAAAGAAGTTGTCTTAACTCTTCCAACATTTAGTTTGGAAGCTGCAGTGTGAGATGTTGCTGGCTGTGCCCCTCTCTCTCTGTCTCTCATGGTAGGTGGTGGGGAAGGGGGAAAAAATTTTGTTTGACAGTGGAAGCACTGCGTGCATGCTTGTTCCAACATTTAGCAGCGTCTTTCGGCTTGAACAGGCTTCTGAGAATATAAAACTGTGAAATGGGGTATATTTTTGTAGTCAGGACTAGGAAATGAAGTTTAAATTCCATGAAAATATAAAGTTGAGTAAGTGTAAAATCCATTGAAATTGAATACTGTTCTTATTGGAAATGGGGTGTGACCTTTACAGAAAATGCATAAAATTACATGAAACCCAAAAAGAGGGAATGTAAAATAAGTCATTCACTGTACTTGCTACTTGAACTCGTACCCAAACATATCACTTAAAATTTTGTTTATGCTGTATGAGCAGGGAATGTGATACAGCACTGTTAATATACTTTTAGTGAAGAAGTAAGAAAACCTGCAGCTGAAGCTGTTCTATATTTTTCATTATTGATCGTGTGAAAATACTGGTGAGAGTTTCAGTGTCATGTGTCTTTTGCCTGACACAGATTATTAATTCTACATATCCTTTTGTGCCAGGGTTCACTTGTTGTATGGGACGTGAGGACAGGAGACCCTGTGAGAGTTGTGAAGCTGGGACACAGTGATGGGAGTGTTTTTGTGAAGCAGATACTCTTGTTACGTGACAGTGTTGCCTGCGATTACAGTAACCAGCTGCGCATTGTGCACTTCCCCTTAGTAACTGACAAGTCAGAATGAAGTACCACATGGTATAAAGCAAGCCAGTGTCTTATGCAGCTGCACAAGCACTTGAAAATGACAGAATGTGAAACCAGTGGACTGATTAAATCTTTCCCATCAGGCAGTGTATTTCGTGACAGAGACAGCAGAAAACAGGAAATGCCTGTGTACTGGATCTCCAGGTAGTTTGATGATGATCATTTCAAGGCCTGACACCATGAAAACTTAAGTCTTCACCTGATGCTACGGATGAAGTAATGACTGTGTCTGAGCACCACATCATAAAAATTTGTGGAGGCTGTGATGTCAAACTCCATACATTCTTCGGTGCAGCTCTAGATAAACTGACTGGCCAGCTGCACTGCTTTTCACAGAGCACCGTACTGAATAGAGGCCCTGAGCTGAAAAAGCATACTAGGAACTGAACTGCTGCTTGCAACACCTGGTTGTAAGGGTTTCAAATGCTTCCTGTGTCTCCAGTTATTGGACCTACATCTCATTGACATGTGTCCCTGTTGCTAAGGGCAGAGCTGTGGGGTTTCTGCTTTTTGCAGGAACCAAAACCATAAAAGTAAATTTAGTTGCATCACACTGTCACTGATCGGGAAACTGGAATAAAATTCATGACATATATACATTATTTTGATATGCTCTTTTGTGCTTGGGGTCATTCAGTGTTTTGTGAAGGTCATTTTGGTGTTTGTAGAGGTACAACGGCCTATGCTGTTAGAATGTTGTGTTATTCTAACCTTAATCATTGTAGGATGGTTGTGCTTCTTACTGTTTTAAACTTTTAAAGACCTGCATTTGCATACATGGGTGCACATAGGAAAACACTCCAAGAAATTAATTTTACATATTTAGGCAACAAGAAAATTTACTGCATTATTTAATAATCACTGTTTTGTTTCCCAAAAAATGTCATTTTTTTCATAATTTTGTCTTTTTCTGTTAAGGTAATATGTGTTTCACAATACACGTGCTTAAATTTAAGTACCCACCCTAGTAGGATAAAGGTTAATGGAATTTTCTTGTGTACATAGTAGTGACATTTTTAGAGATTACAGAGCAACCAGAACAAACTCAACAGACTTTACACTGCAGATAACCCAAGAGGACAACCATATTGTAAGGTTGTTGCATACAAAAAATGTGTGGAAATGACCTAGTGATATCTCAGTGTTGGACTGCAAGAAGCATAATTTAATAATTTTAATATTAAGGCAAAGATGATATGTTCATATGATATTGAACAGTTTAGTGCCTAAAATGACTGATCAGATTGATAGAATAAATGGTATGTTGTTAGCAAGACAGCTTATGGCTTCAAGTTATCCCTTGTACCAAAGACATTTGTATTACTGCAGTCTTTCAATTTCTTAATTAGTCTGATTTGTTGTTGTGTTCCTTTGTTCACCAGTTTTAGGTTTTTTTGTAACAGCAAGCCATAAAAATGTTCCTGTGTTTTCATCTTGGCTGTTTTATGTGCCAGCATTAACAACTTGACTACCACAGAACACACTTTCATTAAATTCCATTTTGAGGAATTTTACTACAGTTTGTCAACATTTTCCAGTTCTGTTGAAAATCTGACAAAAATAATGGACAATTTACATGAGACCTACATGCATTTTTATTTTTGCTTGCATCTGGGGCATAATTCTGGAATTTGTTGTAGCAAAAAGTGTCTCAAAAGTTGTTGAAAAAAATGAAGTACACATTTTTTATCCAGTATATTGTTTCCCATGTCTTGATGGTTTATGAAATATTTAATCAGAAGGGAGTGTACATATGAGAGTTGTCCTGTGCATACTTTTTTAAATTGTACCAATGAATCATGTGACACACTGAATGAATGGTTTGTGACATATGTGTCTTATTATTTTCCCCACCTATTGAGACAGAATTTGTCTGAGATGCAGATTCATACATTTTTCTGTCACTGTGCTCTAGGATGACTAGCACATGAAGCCTCAGAAATATTCTGGTATTTTCTTCTAGTCACTTGTCTAGAATTACTGTGGCCTCTTCCAGCATTGCATATTCAGTATTAGTGTATGACTAACTGGAATATTCACTTTGAATGGAGTTTGGTAGTGTGTGCTGTGATTGTTTGGTTTCTGGCAAGTACAACCAGTATGTCTAACCCACTGGACACAAGAACCACTGAGTATCAAGATTAAGGCTTTTCGTTTCCCTGTGGAAGGCTTCTGCTATGATCATAATATTTCCATACAGGTCCACTGTCAGAAGCATTCTCATTACCACCTGTACAAATTTACTGCCATATTATGACCATGTGCTGAGTGGTATATCTTTGCTCTCCCATGTTATTTCATATTCCTTTTTAGTAATTCACAAATAGGAGCAACAAATGGCAGGAGTTTTGTATGTTTCCTTACCAAGGTGTTATTTGAACTTTCCACACAAATTACTTTACAGCTGGTAAGAGTGAGGCTGGAAACACGAAGGGTGGGAACGTGTTAACTGTGTATGGAGCTGTACCTTCACAGTAAGTACTTCATTTTGAATCTTAGATACAGTGGAAGATGAGTATATAGTTTGACAAAGAGGAGGAGGAGGAGGGAACTATCATCCACCACCACTGCTGTCACTGGCAAGAACAATGAGGGCAATTATGATTTCCAGTCAGACTTGCAGACTGGTTCTGTTTTTGGTTATGTTGGTTAAACTTCCTTACTGCCTGAACCACTAGTATTTGCTTAAAACCACAGTTTGGGTATATAATCTCAGCCATATGTCACTTAATTCAGACAGGCATAGGTTCATGAATGTTGCAGAGGAGAATTAATTTGTGAGTTTGGTGGAAGCGTGGTAGCCATACAGGTGAACCAGCACTGTTCTGAAATTCATTTCATCATATCCAGGTGTTAACTGCATTTGTATTTCCTTTTGATTGCTCCAGCTGTGCTGTTGGTCTGTTCGACTTGTCTAATATAAAAATTTAATTTTGTTATAGTTTGCTACTGTGAATCTACACAACTCCCAAAGATAAGAAATTTGCTTCATACTGTTGGTGCAAGTAATGCATTTCATTTTGCATGCAATGCAGATCCTCATTCCCAGCCTTTATTTGTAGTTAAATATGAAAACTTTAATTGTTTATGCCTAGTTTAAAGTTCTAGTTACTGTATGTTTTGATAATGACAAAGAAACAATTGTGTCCCAGGCAGAGAATGTTGCCACATCACAGGAATTGGAATACCACTGATGTCAATATGACTACATCTGTATAAGTTTGAATTGAGACTGAGATGAAATTGCGTCAGGTGATTATGAGAACATATATATAGCATTGCACATCTGAGGTCTCTGCATGCCAGGTTGGTTCAGTAGGGTATCAGTGTGTAAAATAATATGGTCAAATACTGAGCCATTGCCAAGTGTCTGCCTTGGCAGCTTGTGTGGTTTCTGGTCTTTAATCCTGCACCTGGGCCCATCCTGTGTACAGCACACTTTAAATCATCAGTAAACTGTGATTAATTATAAAAGTGAGACTTTTTAAGCCATTTGTGCTTTTTATCAGGCTGATGCAGCAGTTGGTCCTTCATATATTTGTACTTCAGCAGGTGATATTTCATCATCAAAAATTCTTGTAAAGATTCCAAAGTAGTTGAACTATGTACATATCAGTCTGGAGTAAAGTGAATCATTTCATGGATTATAGAATGATTTGCTTGTATGAATGTTTGATGTTATTTATTCACTTGACCCATCATCTGAAATATAGGGAATTGGGGTTGCCTTATTATAACCATGCACAAAGTGAAAATCATGTTCTGTGAATCGGGTGAATATTTTTGTACCTTTTTTGAGTAGGTGAATAAAAGCCACAGAGCTGTCGCAATAATTATACATAATGTTTGATACTTCTGATTCCATTGTTGATACACTGATGGCTCATTTCAAATCCGTTTTTAAGTGAGAAATTGTTAAAGTTACCATATGTAGTCTGTTAACGTTACTGTATATAGTCTGTTAAAGTCATTGGTGATGGCATCGAAAGGGCAGGTACAACAGCTTCTAAAATCAGTGTGTTGCAGTTACAGTGCTAATTTTAAATAAATGATGATTAAAAACATGCAGAAGAAACCAAAGTTGGCAATCGTGGAACAGTATATGATGCTGGAGAAAAAATTACTGTTATTGAAGGAGTAAATTGATCCTGAAAAGAATTTTGTGGATCCAGGCGAGGGAATTTTAGTGTCATTGATGAAGAGGTTTTGGAATTAGTGCCAGGAAATCTAACAGTAGCCTTACTAATACCAGAGAGACAATATAAATAAAGGCAGTGGAAGTCACTGCTATGTGCCTGAAGATTCTGCTGCAAGGTTCCAGAGACAGCAACTGATGCACTACAAAGACTTAGTACTTTGTTGGAGAACTACATTCACTCAAAAGTTGCCCCATACACTATCTTTAAAAATTAATAGCATATCTCTGTTATTCAGTCTGCATGAAAAACATGGTTATATCTGAGGACAAACAGTAACAGCAATGAAACCTCTGGCATTTCTTATACTTCAATTAACAAAACTGATGCAAAAATCCATATCAGTATTTGTAAAAATGAGGATAAGAAAAACTTGGAATACCTGTGATGTCAGCTTCTAGTGATGAGAGTGTTGGCAATGACTAGTAAACTCAGTGATGTATTTGTGGTTTTGGCCTCAATAATACTCTGCTATTTTAACTCTGGTGATATTATTTTATTCTAAACATTAAGCATGTAAACACTAGGTGATACAAAAGCTGGCTAATGTGAGTAGACATATTTTAATGGAAAATGAAGATCATTGTGGGGAGTCATATTGCGTTGAGTGCGGTGTGTATCTGCACTTGTCCTGTAGCTGAAATTTGAACCTGATATATTACACCCTGCTTATCTCCCATTGGGCTTGCCTTTTAAGTCACTATGTTCAGATGCTCTCATATCATTATATGATATTCAAGATTGTTATGGTAGTGAATAGAATTAAGTCTTGTGGGATGTGACACTTTCTAGTGTGTTAGACAGAAGGAACCTATTCTGTTCACCTGTAAGGTAGAAGTAGAAGGTTAACCTTCATTCAGGCACTGTTCTTCTGCAACAGTGATACATACAATATTAGCCAAAATACAAGAAGCCATATCATTTCTTCATTTTCAGGGTTATGAGAACATCTAGTCTATGAAGTTTCATTGTCTTAAGTGGATCATTGAGTGGTGCAGAAATGGTGGTTGATTGAGATACTGATCTTTAATTCTGGTGTCTATGGTTTAATTTTTGACAGATTATAAATAATTGTTACTCAGTCAGTTTAATGACTAGAGTCTTGTTTGGACAGCAGGCATTTCAGGTCATGATTGCAGGCAGGGGCAGGAAACCTTCTCTTCTCGGTGACCGAGTGGCTGTCATGTTGAATGGGTATCAGGACCTTTTTTTCCCCCTGTGTGGGGCATTAAGTTTACCACTGTCCTCCATCTAGTGCCAAAGTTACCAACTTGTGGACTTCAGTCCCCCACATTTATAAATGCCATACAGGTAAAGTCTGTATTGATACTGTGAAGTAATACAGAGGGAGCAGAGGTATAGTTCCCCCTCATTCGTAATGTAGGTACCAGATGGAATAGGTGAGTGGGCAGCTTCGCTTCCTGTCTGCTTTGCTTAGGAAAGAACTACAAGTACCCATTGAATAGGAGGCTGGGTGAACCAAACAGCCAGTCGGGACATTTTGGGGAAGAAATAAATCTCATGCCTCTGCCAGGAATTGAAGCCCAGATCATTCAGTACCAGTTTTCTTGTTATGTTTCCTAATTAAACAAAGGGGAAATTTACCTCTTTCTCTTTGTCCTTGCCACATAATGTAATAAATATAACAATAGGTGTACACTGATAATGCCTGTACAGGTATTCTTTTCACTAAATAAAATTTATTGAAGAATGCTGTCTCTCAGTAAGTAGGTTGCGTTCCTGGTATCAGGTACACTGGAGTAGTTCTTATGTAAGTATTAAGCCTCTTGCATTTCCTCCCATCATTTACATCAGACATAACTGTGGTAATTTATAGCTGTAGGAAATCCCAATTTCATTACCCATTTCTTTGAGAAGATGGTGTCCTATGATGCTGTGCATATACAGGTCATTCAAATCAAAGAGATTTGTGTGAGCATGGTGTGTAATGGAGAGAAACCAGAATTGCTGAAGTCCATCATGGTGAAAAATAAGAAAACTACTAAAAATTATGATGGCAGGACTTAAAATCCCATTGTTGTGAAGTAAGTTGTGTTGTGGATTGGCATGTAATAATAAGAGTGAATTGCTTTTGTTTCATGAGTGATGAGTTGAGCTCCCATAACACAGGTAACTTGGTTGTATACTTAAAACTACTAATACTTTTGTAAAGTTGTGCATAATAATTGCCATGATACATTGTATCAAATGAAAGCCATATTACTCATGTGCCAAAATCTTTTTTGCAAATCAGTCTTCATTTCAGCTAGAAGAATGGTTTTTTGATGGTTTTCTCAGATTGTCTGGATAGTATGGGTATTTTTAACTTGCCTGTGACTGTACACAGTTTACGCAACAAAACGGATGCTACTTAACATCAGCATCTTGTGGTTATTAAGAAACATGATTGGACATCTAAACAGTCTCTAACACTGCAAGATTTGAAATTCTCACATTGATGTTGCTGGAGTTTTCAGGCATATATGATGCAGAATTGTTGGGAATTTATAACCAGAACAATTCTGGATTGTTAACTAAGATAACTACTAGATTCTAACAACATCAGTTAATGCCTTCATTTTCAGGTTCAAGCAACCTGAGAGGAAACTGATTCACCCTGAAGATGAAAGGGCTATGATGTTCAAATTTTTGGGACCTGTAACCCCATTGATATACTGTAATGACCCAGATGACTCGAATCTTCCAATCTGTCACAGCTAATTCCATGGCGGTACAGTCCATGAACATTTTATAGGTGGGTGCTCAAATTTGGTGCATGATTGATAATTTATTGTATTTTACCATTTTTTAAATATCCATTTGTAGCATTATGCCAATGGAGGTATGCATTCTTAGAAAGCAAATGTGTGCTCAAAAGTCAGACTAGTATCTGTGGTTGGTTCCGTGTTTTTTAGTGGATTATCCATAATGTATTCAGATGAAAGTGTAAAAAGAGTACAGATTTCCTTGTACACGCCGTGAAGTCATATAGGGGGAGTGGAGGTTTGGCGCCACTTATTCCTAACTACGGCTGTAGATGGAGGTAAGCGGTCAAACTCACGCCTAGGCCGCTTTACCCAGGGGAAAGAACCCCCGTTATCCACTGGGAGGGAGATATGCTGGATGTTTTGGAAAGGTGATGAAACTCTGGCCCCTAGATTCGAAGCCCGGATCAGCCAGCCCATAAGACTGGCCAGATGAAGTGTATGATTTGTAATTAAAACCTACTGCTTCAAACCCCACGGTTCTGGGCGGCACGCTTTTCATTTGTTTAGGATTTGTCAATCGATTGAGGTACAGCTCCTCGAAACTTAAAATGTCGCGTAAGGGTAGGAGCAGTGTTGACTGCGATATTTTACGCCACAAAATTGGTGTCACAGCGAAGGGTTATGATTAGAAGGCGACACGGGAATTCCTGTCTTCGAGTATGGAACTTCACGACGACGGGAATGGTGTAAAGGATCGTATTTTGGACGACTTGGCAAAGTCAATAAAGTTGGTGCGTAGAACACTTGGTGTGCCTTGTTGTACTGGTTTGCAAATGTCTGAGTATTTTGAAACTAAAATGAGCTGCAGAATGAATTTTATAGTAAACATTTGTAATATGCGGTATGCGAAGTGTACTGTATGTGGTATTTAAGTATAGGGTTATTAAATGTAGCATGCGGTCTGACACGTAACATTAGATCGATGACGTGAGGTTGACTCATTCTTTCTGTTCATCTGTCATACAGATGTGTTTAAAGACGAAAACAAGCGAAATTCCACTCGTTTAAGTTTGTTTTACTCCAGGCATGTCCTTTTAGAGTTAGAAACATTTTGTGCGATATCGGCGATAATTGAGATACGTGACTAGCATTGACAAGTAGAGCTGTGTCAGCTGATCCGACTGCTGTTCTGGATAATTTATACACGGAGGCGTGAGACGGAAAAGGTGGTTTGCTGTATTTAATTATAATTGTAAGACCGCAGTAAGACATCATTTGACGCAATTAATGTGATAATATACAAAGATTGAAGTCCTTGTGTGGGTGCTTACGGTAGTGTATGTTTCATAGGAAAACTGAAGTACCGAAATATTTATGTTACGATGTTCATTAACCAGATATGTGGGTTTAGTGATTTTTGGAAGTGTTTATTGTGACTTTTAGTCATGTTGAATTCTGTATTTCAATAAATTATTTTATTTTATTCCAGTATTTTCTTATGATTTCTCTTCTTTCCTGATGCGTAGTCCAGTAAACTTCTAATTAAAGGTTAGTTGACCGAATGTGTGTATAGTTTGTATTGAGTGCATTCAGATTCATTTCCAGGTAATTTTAGTTGTTGGTAATTCTCAGAAAATTAGGACTGGGTGGTGTTTAACATTTGTAACTTATACTGTTCAGAATAATTGAGCTTTCTTCTGTCTTATATATCTCACAAGGTCTAATTTCTTCAGTCCCCAACACACAATGGTGTGATAGCTGTTATCTTTCTTATCTAATATTATTTGCATATTGCAGCAGTATTCTGTGTTTGTAGGTCTGTTTGCATTTTGAATTCACAAATGCTGTGTAAATTTTTATTAGCAATGTGCATATTTGATCCTTCATATCATAAGTGTAGAAAGAATGTGTCAGATTTATTGAATTTAATTGTACTTTGTTTTTTTTTTAATTCATACATGCATCCTAGGCACAGAAATTGTGAATGTTTTTTATATTTATGGTATCTTGGACCTTGAATGAGAATAAGAGCCATGAATTTTCATAAAATACACACCAAAAAATTTTCCAGACCACTTTCATTCTGAACTTCCACAGTGTCATAAGACTTTTTTTATCTCATATTATTTTGGATTGGTATTTTTACAGAGTTTATGTCTCAGAATGTCATGTGTAAATTATCCTATCTACACCATGTTATTTCAGTGAATATTTTTAAATAAGTTGCATTTGTATTATTAAATGACAAAGGGTTAGTAATCCTGTAAATGGAAGTATTGATACACCTGTGCCTTTAATAATTCATATTAAATTTGGGATGTTTCAGGCTTTAATTGTACTTTTTGTAATTAATAATAATAAGAAATTTGCAGCAAACTCTTAGATTCATAGCATTGACACTAGAAACAAAACTAATTTTAATCAACCACTACCTGTTTTTACATCTTATCAAAAAGGTCCGTATTATTTTGGTATTAAGGTGTTCAGTTGTCTTCCTGAGCATATAAAGAATTTATCTCATAATATGATTCAATCTAAATCAACTTTAAAAGGTTTTCTTTACCTACATTCTTGTGATTCATTAGATGAGAATTTTAATTATAATAAAGATTAAATATTCAGGTGTTCTATAAACCTTATTCAGATTTTTATGCATTTGAACACTTGACTTGAATCTATTTGTTATCTTCTCAATCTTATATATATTTATTATTGTATTACTTTATTGTGTACTGATCCCTTTATTAAGCTTTTATTTCAGCTGTTTTTTCACTTCCATGTAATATCTTAATACTTTGCTTGTATAATAACTAGTTTATTTTTATGTAGCAGGAACTGTTTTACGTGATATTATTACTTGTTCAATATCCATAGATATTGTTACCTATCATGGATATGTGGAATGTGAATTAAATTACAATTACATGTTGTATACTTAATGCCAGTTAGACGTTATGTAGCAAGAGTAACTTCCAAAAGTCTGAGTTTAATATTTTTGAAGTGACTGAGGACTGAGCAGTTTAGAAAAATACTCCATGTCACCATTTTCAAAACAGCTGAGAATTGTAAGTCCTGTATTCAACTCTTTTACCCATAGTCATTACTAACCTATGTATCTCTCTTGCTTGAACATTAAAAACTCTGCATCCTTACACACATTATATTTATGTATCTCGTATGCTTCATACATAAACAGCAATATTACCATAAATTGCATTAACTGGTTTGTTTTGTGATGGAAATGCAGTGTGTTTTCTGTTAGATAGAAACTGGAGTTTGGAATATAATGTAGATGGACTTGAGGTTTTGAGGTTCTTTATTACAGACCCAATACAAGTGCATGTCTTGTTATCGAGTTCCATTTTTATTTGAACCTTATGCTTCAGGTAGGCAAGTGAAGGGCTGGTCATATACAGAATTTTGGTGGGTAAATCTCTTGGGTTTTGGGTCCTTTGAAGACTGAGGTAGAGAAGGGAAGATAATATTAAAATGACTTACCAGAAGTAGGTTGTGAAATTTTTTAGGACTGTGTACTAAGGGGACATTATTATTACACTGTAAAACCTTCAGGCTCTGGTTCAATTGTTATCCTGATTTGATACTCTTCAGCCTGTCACTTTACTGTATTCCTTACAGGTGCAGCGTTATGCTGTGTGTGGCTGTGAAGGAGTGGTAGTCATTGGTAATGATTCATGGCTTGTTCAGTCCCTGTGCCACTTACTTGACCTTGTTTTGCGTCACGGCCTTCGGGACATACGCCGAGGCTACTGGCGTGTTGTGCAAAAATTCAGCCACTCAGACACTGTTCGTGTGATCCAGTCCCTGAAGACTGTCAGCACTTCATTAGGGAGAGGTACCAGTTTGATGCAGTTCAGATCTACTGTAACAATTTAAGGCCTGAGTCTGGCAGATCACATTACTCTCACCAAAGGGCCAAATTTAAGTAGCATATGAAAGATTCTTTTGGTGGAAAAATTGTTAAAAAAATACAGAATATTTGTAAAAGCCATCAGATTATAAAAAGAATGTTGTGGAATGAAGAGATCCCAAAACAGCAGTCTCTAACTGTGGGTGTATTTTAAGTTTATACTAAGATGAAACCCTCTTTCAGTCTTGATTCAGTTTTGAGGGGGGCGTTCCAAGTTAGCGAAGATGATCGGATAAGTTGACTAGTTAATTTTGTCATGCCAACAGAGAGTAGTGATGGGGAGGTTTTGATCAGTGACACCTACTTACTCTAATGAATTAGATTAATTTTGTTTTTCTTTGTTGACTTTTAAAAATAAAGTTAGAAAGATGACAGGAGCTTAGAGTCATTAAGGCATATGTGTTTCTCAGCAACTTGTCATAGGAAAGTTTCTTAGATTGCTGCCATGTGTCATAATCTTGCTTTGTTTTTGTATAAATAGAGGGGACATTTGGACCAGGCATGGGCTGTGTACAGTGACAATTCTTCAATTTATTTAAAGATCTTCAAGATGCATGGTCTTCATTATGATGCAGGAAAATTCACAAACTGTGGGGTACTCAGAGTTCTGTTGCAAGGTGAAGTGGATGTATGGAAGCTGCATGTGGACTCAGTGTAATAACAACAAGCATATCGTGTTAGACAGTGATACTAATTTACAGTGACTCGAAATGTACAGCTAGACTCAGAACTGACCAACCAATTCTTATGCTAACCTAAAACAAATTTTTGGCCAATGGAGGAGAGGCATGATCAATAAATAAATGAGTAAAGTGTTGTGTTGTCTCTTTTGGTTTCAAGAAGTCAGTGTCAGCCATTGCCATTAGCCACTCATCTCTTGGTTCCATACACATATTGCCTGATGATAAGCCCATGCAGCTGAGGGACATCAGCATGATGCATTAATCCATAATTAAAACCCAATAGGGGCATGCGACCATTGGAAGTTGAGTTGCACTGACACCAAGGCCAAAGAATGATTACAGTATGTTCTCATTTAAAAATAAAAAATTAAAAAAAAAAAAATACACACACACACAATCCAAGCAGTGTATATAACAATTTTTAGAAGTATTGAAGGAAAAACATGGTGGAACTGAATTAGAAATGAACTTGTTGGAGAAGAATTTAGAATTTAAAATTTGCTAACTCCTTTGTGTGGTGGTAACCTACAGAAGACCTGAATTGAAGTGGGGGCTGCATATGAGCAGATATATGACGTTCAGCATTTCAAGCATTACAATGCTGATATGCCAGATTTCATGGATGATTCTTAATTTGTGCAGTGTTTATGCATCCTTTGCTGGGAGATAGCTTCTGAATTTTGAAAAATAATAATATGCTTGAATAACTGCTCAGTACTTCCTTTCATACAGCAAAATTTGACATCTTGGAGGTTTTTGGGGCAGTTTTGCATAATTTGACATAGAATGCATTTGTGCTGGTCTTTAAAGTCTGCTTTTTTTGGAAGGCATGGAAATCTCGGAAGGAGCGGCACACATACTTCACAAGGCTGTACTTCACAATGACACATGCTAGAACTTCAAAATTAACAGAGGATTACTTTGCATATTCTACTCCACCTCCACCTAGTGAATAGTTTGTGTACAAACTGCAATTGTTATTTTCATTTCTGTAATAGATATACAGAGACTACTTAAAAGTTCAGTGAGATTTCTGAGTGTAGTGATCAGGAGTGAAGATATTACCTCACAAAGGACATTACAGTGCATGTTTTAATCTTTAAAGTGTGGTTGTTCTTGCACTCTTTCTTGTCACGAATGTAATAGATAACTTCTGGAGATATTATGACATGTGCTCTGTACCATTACAAATTTGCACAGTAGCCATGACTGTTAGAATGATCTATGGGAATTTTGGTATATTCGGGCTGGGAAAGAAGATTGGAATCACAGCCAAAAGCTCTAAAATAAACTTCAGTTTCTTAATTTGAGTGTTATTCCTTCTTTAAAGGTGCAGCTGCAATACTGTATATTGTGACATTGTAAAGCAGTCATATTCCGAGTAAAAATACATACATGTCTAGTCTATACATAAATTTGCCTTTGGTAGTTAGACTTGCTGAGTGTTTCCTGCTTTGTAATTGCTTGTGCTCCTACAGGACGAGCCTGGCTGTACCACACACTGACAGAGGGCTCCCTGCAGAGCTATCTGCACTGTCTGTGTCAAGATGTCAGCATCTTACACAGACACTACATGATACAAGCACTTATCAGAGATACGCCCCGTACACAGCTGCTCCTCACATTATTGGCTGGTCTGGAACACGTGCATTTCAACCTGGACCCAGTAAGCATATCCACACATTATGTATGTAGATGCACTGCCTAATGATCATGTCATCTAGCTTTCCTGTTGTTTCCTTCTTTGCTTGTTGTATACCATGTGTCATCAGACATCTTGTTTGAGTTGGTAGCACTCCTGCTTTATATTCAGGAGGTTTCAAATGCAAATCTCAGCCAGCAGACCAGCTGTTCTGGTTTTCCGAAGTCTCTCCAGGCACATGCTAGGTTATTACCTCAAATTAGGCACAGCAGCTTTTTTATACGTCCTGTCATAATCATCCTACCTTTGAGTGCTATTAAGTGTGAGTTACTGAAAGCATCATTAAGAAAAATATGGATGTGTCAAATTACAGGAGGTGCCCACTCACCTTTTTGTGGATCTGCCACATGTGCATTATTGGAGGAGTCCATTGCCATAGCTGTTATTACCATTATATACCAGCTGTGTAGCAACCCCCTTGTATAATCCACTGCTTATAACTGGGCAGATAAATGCTGAGTTTGATATCAGTGCCAGAATTCTATTTCATGAGCTATGGTCTGTGTATCTTTTCTTCAGAATGTTACCGCTCATTTGTAAGTAAGAATTCTGCCCTGCATTGTTCTATAAAATATGTTTTATTTAACTTTCATGCATTATTTATTGAGTGAAAACAGAATGCCTTAAATGGCATTAATGATTGCCTTTTGTGGTTTATTATCAGATCATAATCTGTTGGTTAGATTTTCTTGTAATTTGACATTGGAAATGTCCACCAAAAGTTGTTGGGTGGTCTTGATTTTCATGATCAATAATAAGGCTAGGCTTACAAGTGATTGCATGTGGAACGTTTCATGTTTTCCCATAATCATTTCACTTAATTTGTCAAAGTTTGCCATGTGAGAATTCAGACAAGAATGATCATGAAATTGTGGTTTTCAGCCATATTATTTCATAATGAAGGTAAAGTGAAGGTAAAGTCTTCGCTTTTCATGCCAAGAAGGCATATGGGAGAGTGGAGGTATACCTACACTCATTCTTAATGTAAGCAGTAGATGGAAGTAATGGGTCATCTTCATCCCTGCCTGCTTTATTCCCAGAGAAAGAGCATCATTGTCCATTGAATAGAGGGTTGCATGGGCATGGAATAGAGAAGATTTTTTTCCCCCTACAGGAATCAAACCAGCCCCCTGACATGTGTAGCCTTGTCACTGTGCAGACCATGCTATACTAACAGCTAATTGTTTCATAATAAAGCCAAATTTGTGTAAGGCCACTAATTAATTTTGTCATGTAATCCATGAACCCTCCCCACCCTTTTTATTGAAAGTTGTAATACAGGACTTAGTAATTTAGATTTATTTCCCCCATTTTTAGGAGGTTTAAAAGACTTCAGCTATTGCCATTGGTAATTTTATTGGATTGGGAAGTACATGCTTTCCAGTGATAAATCATATGTAGTCTTTGTATTTAAGGCATGTTTCTATGATATGTGTTGCGTGTTGTTATATGTTGTATGCTATGTACTGTTGTCTTTTCATATATATAGTGGGTGTGTATTATTGACAAGTTTAATATTCAACTGAATCAGTGGGTTTTGGATTTGTGAAATGGAATGTATACATATTATTTATGTATGTATGTACGTGTGTGTGTATGTGTGTTGCCATTTTGATCAGTACTTTCTTACTGACAGTTTGGAGAAGACTGTTGCCTCCATCTTCAGGATATCTGAAGATGAATAAGAACAAATTTCAGGCTATTTCTACAAACATGTTTCTATGCTGCATGGTTCAATTATCATTTGATATTCCAGAAAGTTAGATTTCTCTCAGCCCTGTATGAATCCAGCAACTTTATAAAGTTGTGATTTGTGTAAATTCACCCCCGTGTGCTATTGTTGATATAAAGTAGCTCGACTTTTCTGTTTCTACAGATTTAACATGATCGTATTGACATGTTTTGCAGGACGCTGCATATCTGGACATGGCAGCTTACCAGCAGCAGCACAGGGATGTGTCATCTGATTTTGTGCCATTGTGTGGAGATCCATCTGTGTTGGGTCTTTGCATGACCTCATCAATAACATCATCTTTGGCTTCTCCGGTGGATTCAGGTGTGGCTCTCTTGGACAGTGATGCTGAAAACACATCCATTAGTGAGGCCACAATAAATGAAGCTGATAACCTAAGTCTGAGGGATGATAAGGAGGTAAGTGTGTGGTAGGTGTCTGTGAAAATTGTGAGCTGGGGGAATATCAGAGAAACTTGATGGAGAGAGCAGTATGAGATAAAAGACAAAAGATCACTTGGAAGTCAACAAGAAGAGGGACAACTGGTGGATCATGAGAATTGCATACAAAATTTTAGTTCAGAAACCCAAAGGGAAGACGCCACTTGGGAGGGACAAAGACATGTGGAAGGGTAATATGAAAATTGACTGTTTTAACTGTGGTGTGAGAATGTAGTCATCATGCACATTATGCGCATGAATCTTTGGGTTCTGTGAAATATGGGGAATGTTACTGCTAGTTGAAAATCTGTAAGTTTCCAAGGAAGGACTGTGTTCCATGAAGTTGGTTGGGTGAAGACTTGATGATCAAGGTGCTGGGTGTCCACTAGAAGGTACAGAGTATTTTTTTTAACAGTTTCTTTGTTTTATACAGAAAGAATTTTTGGACATTCTATGTCAGAATTAAGGTTAAGGTCTCCTAGATTGTAGTTCAATGTGGTTTGTTAGCTAAGTAACAGCACCTAGTGCCACTCTTGCATCCTGAAGATTGAGTCAGCTGTTTCATTTGAAATGATGGCACCAGCCGGCCACTGCATGATTGTGACGTCCCACAGCATGGTTATCTTTGTCACTGCTGAGGGAACCTCATCTCTTACATTTGCCAGTATCTTTAAACTACACCATGTGAAAATAGTGTGTTTACTATTGGTTTACCTTCCTGTTGTTTGCTATTGAGACAGAAAGTGTGTTGTTATCATGCTTGTGAAACATGCTTTGGACAATGTCAGAAGTTGTGAAATGTTCTCTCTAGTTATACTGTTTGCCATATTTCTTTTGCAGGAATTCAGTGCAGAGACAATCCAAAACCAAATTTTCTTTTCTGGTCTGTGTTTTCCTTTTTCTTCTTTACATCTACATTTCTTCCAAATAGTTTTGTTTTTAGTAACATGTTTGTTGCCTCATGCCTTTAATAAAATTTATGCTTTAAATAGTAATGGCATATAATATTGGATGCCCCTGTTGTGGCTTAATTTAAGTGTGATCTTCACCTTGGGTTCCAGGATGATTCAACTTTAAATGAAATAGAAGACAATCGAATCAACCACCAGCTGCAGACACTGGACACACATGTGGCCAGTAAGGAGTATGTGGGTTCCAGTGCAGAGGCTTCATGGCTTCGTGTACCTACCAAAGAACATAGTGACAAAGGGTCAGATGCTGGGGTTGTCAAAGCAGCAGCCACAGAGCTTGTGAATTGTCTAGAAAAGGAATTGGTGCCAACATCTGATGTATTGGCGAGCTGTGCGAACTCAGTAATGACCGCAAGTGACATTGCAAATCAGAATGTGAATGAAAACTTGGTCATTCCATCACAGCTCTGTGCAGCACCTTCATCTATAGATTCCAAGAATAGAGTCAACAGTGAATTGAATGTGTTAGAGGATAAGGTGGCTGTCAATACTGGGGCAGATACTAATGACATTGTTTTCCGCAGACAGCGCATCAAGAAGAAACGTAATGGTGTACCTTCTGATGGCACAACGAAAGTGAAGCGTGTATCATTCCATGAGGATTTTATAAGGAATGAAAGTGAATCTGCTGGGAAATGTGGGACTGATTTCTCAGTCAGTTTTCTCCCCCCAAATTGTATCATAAAGCGTGATGCGATAAAAGGGAGATATAGTTGGTGTGCTGAAGGAGATGCTCCCTTCACGTGTCGGCGAAACAATGAGTCTGACACAAAGTCTGACATCTATCTTTCATCCTCAACTTTGACTTCATCAGATGAAATTGTCTGTATGGAAGACCAGAATACTAACAACACAGGCAATAAGCAGATGGATAAACGTATGCTCTCAGAAACTGCTCATGCTCCTCCAGTTGCAGAGAGAGGCACCCCAGAAGGTCAGGAAGATCCTCCTAGTTATGCATCCAGTTTGTGTCTTCATAAGCAAGGAATTGGAGGTAGTTTACCTGAGGCCATTTGCAGACTGAGTGTAAATCTGAACAGATTTCCACCATTACCAGATTCTGTTGACTGGTCGTCTGATTCAGAAAGTATTCCAGCTTCAGACAGTGAGTTTATCTGCAGCAGGACTGCACATTTGATGTCATCATCCTTTAAACAAAATCACATTCTTGAAAATTCAGCCTCTCTTTCCCAGCTTGATGTTCGCAAATCAAAACTACGCAGCCCCCACAACAAATCACGGAAAGGCACACCGCTTGGTTTGATTCCACCAAGAGATGTTGCATCTAAAACATCACTCTTGAATAGGTTTATGAGGTCTTTGACTGAAAAAAAATTTATGCAGAATCCGAAAGTGGCACTGAAGCCATCTCGATCTTTGTACATTCCTGCCATCAGGAAGGTTGATCATAAACAAGTACTGGAACACTTCAAAACTGAGCTCAGTGCTGTGTACCATAATGTGGAGCAGGTTTGTCTGGTGATAACGAAGTTAGAAGAGACCTTCAGGGCCCAGGTGTTTCTGGACCCAGCAGAAGTGTTATATAGGGTGAGACATGTACTGTTGCTAACCTGTTTGTATCGGTATTGTTTTATGCCTATCATTATTTCTTAGGGTGGTGAAACCAATGAGCAAGATTGACTAGGGCATGAAGCATTCGTCCAGTAGATGAGAAGTGGTTAAAAACTATTGGTTGCAAAATTTCAAGAGAGTAGACATAATCAAATTATTGATTAGCTTGAAAACTAACATCCAGCCAAACAAGTGCCAGTGTGGTTGAGTTATTTTTTAGTAGCAAAGGTAGGGAAACTATGTGAGAATCTTATTGCAGTATTCAAGCAGCAAGAGCATATACTCTACTTATTTCTGCTTTAGGTTTTTAAAGTCAGCAGTTCCTACTGTAACAATGGGATAGGCAAACCATTACTCGCCTTGCTGACCAACATCAACTTGTACTTAGTTGGAGTGAAGAGTAACTACATGTACAGCAACCAGCTAGTCATACCTTACACACATTTGGATGCAATGCTGGTGAGTTTCTTCTCATTGGAACTTACTGACAAATAATTTAAGGGGTTACCCTGTTTTATGATTATGACTAAATTGGGTGCTTGTTTTGCTACCAGATTGGTCCAAACTTGCAGACCGTGCTGCTAGTTAGTGCTGACCGAAAGACTCAGTTCCTGCTCCTCACTGGTGATCGTGCTATCACAGAACAACTAGTGGGACACATTGAGATTGCTATGCGGCGGGCCCCTACAAAACCCACTCTTTCGGCAGTCAGGATGCTGGCATTGGAGGATATGACAGGGTTGGGTCAGGATCTCTTGATGTCAGAGGTGGGGTTCTGCTGATCTGGTTTATATCTTGCCATAATGTGAATTTTAATATTATTCTTTCACTTGATTCTCCAGTATGGTATCCAGTTTCATATTTAGAGGATTTGTAATCTTCCTGAGGCTTTGCAGGCGTATGCTGAAATAGAACCTTGAAAGAGCCCATAACAGCTTTCCTTTACGTAATTAAATTCCTTATCACCTTCTGGGTGTAACACCGTGTAGTGTATGTGGGTACAAATGTTGCAGAGGAATCTGCCTCCATATTCATTCACCCCGATGTTGCAGGTGGTATGTTTTGTTGAGGCATTGTTAACTGCCAGCTAGACTGAATGATGTCATAATCCAGAATATGATAATCTAGATTCCTGCCACCAATGAAACCTCATGTTTCACATGCATTAAGAAATAAATAAACCTTGCTCAGGCTTTCTACAAGGTTTCCCTACATGTTCTATATGCATTTCTTGTTTTCCTCATACATTTGTCAATAATTACAGTTATGCGAATTTATGTGCAACATTGTTTGCTGCTTGTGAGTTGTATTTTGCATGCTATGAAAATGTGTAACAAATCATAAAGTATTAAAAAATTAGTAATTGTTATTGCTGTGTGCTGCTCCATGATGAGATGGCTGAGCTGTGAGTGTTGATCACCAATTATTATCAGTTAGTATCAGTTAATCTCTAATGTTATTTCCACATGCACTGCTCCATGGCCTCGTACCTCAGTGCTTTCTTCACTTAGAATAAACCAACTGTTATGCCTCGTCTGTCAGTTTTGCTCTTGGGTTGTGACGGGAGTTTAATATTAAGATGGGCCTTCAGGAAGTGGGATGTGGAGGTATGGACTGGATTGAGCTGGCTCAGGATAGGGACAGGTGGTGGACACTTGTGACTGCTGTAGTGAACCTTTGGGTTCCATAAAATGTGGGGAATTTCTTGATTAGCTGAAAACATGTTAGCTTCTCAAGAAGGACTCTGCTCCATTGAGTAAGTAAGTAATAAGTTGTGCTATGTTGTAATAGATGCTCATCTGTTTCACTTGCAGTCTGGTAAGCATGGTGCAGAGGGTATTGTGTGTAAGGGAATACACCCCTATCCCATGGACAGGTTTTGATTATATTTAGCATGACACATTCCATAATTATCCTAAAACTGCTACTAGAATTTCAAGCTCCTGTTTGTATTTCCTGATGGGTTATGGCTGTCATTGATAGACACCCAGACACTTCATATTGTTATATAGATGGAGTAAATGTAATTTGAAGAGATGGCTGTGTTCTTGTATGCAGGTGATTAGTCAGAATTGTAATTACAGTTTTGTTTGTAACAACTAATTGCAACAATTTCATAAAATCCAAGACCTTTGGAATACCTTGCTAGTGTGCTACCTTGTCAGTTTTCTGCAGTTGCATTCACAAAGCAGTTGGTTACTGTTCTGTTGTTCTCAGAATGGTTTTGTGTTCTGGATGATGAAATTATAATGCTTTGCAACACGTCCAAAAATATACAGTTTATTCCATACCTTTTTAATTAGGCAGTATTGTTTAGTGACTCATGTGGCATATGTGTCATAGGATGAAGCTATCTGTCACTATAGCATTGTACACCTCCAAGACCATCAGATCACTCCTCCATCGACTCCATTGGGACCCATTAAGGAAGGCCATCTCATGTTTCGGCCAGCAACAGGTGCTTCAATACAACCTTGGGAGCCAGGTTTCTTCTTGCTGAAGTGAGTAGCTTGAAATAACTTGATATATTCAGATGATCCATATACATACTGTAGGTTATATAAGAACTGAACAGTGGGCACAACAAATCCTGTTTCAGACTGTTGAAAGGAAGCAAAGTAAGTGTCACACATTCAACATGTCTGTGTTGTTGTATTTGGTAGCCAACAGAGTTCGTGACATGGTAACATATCAGGCTTTCTGTTGGATGAATCCAAAGCTCATGCATTTGTAGATAGAGGCAGATAATCGTTATTGTTCTTCTGTGACTTTATGCACTTTAACTTGTTTCAATTGAACAAACAATATCTGTGATACAGAAAGCTGGTAGTCTACCAAATTATGTGATGTCACATCCTATCTAGAAGGTAGCATTTACCACTGGAAAAACTAATCTCATTTGGTATTTCCATGTAGGTTTATGTTTCTACAGATGAGAAGGTTCAAGGTATGCTGTGGGCAGTTAACTTTTGAGAATTCTATATTACATTCTTTTGCAGAGCTGGTGTGGTTTACATGTTTGGTGACAAGGCCAATCGCCTTCCCAAACGGGCAGTCCCACTGAGGGGGAATGGATGTCGTCGTATTCCCCATGCTCATCGCCCACATACGTTTGAGATCCTCTTGGATGGACAGAGGTCATTTCAGTTTGCTGCTGCTGATGAATATGAAGCTTCTGATTGGCTACAGGCCTTTATCCAGGCAGCATCTGGTGTGAGTATGAATCCAATAGAATTGCAGTATTTTGTGTCCTGATTGAGGTTTTAGTCACTTCCATTTCAGGTTACTGTCTTCTGAGCTGTGAGACTGTACCATGTTGCAACTGCTTGCTACCATTTTGGCTGAACACACTATCTCTGTCTGCAGAGCAGAGAACTCTTCATTCTTCTCCTCTGAAGATGGATGTAGTAACTTCCTTTGAAATACTGGTAACGAGTTACCAGTCTACACATCTTCACAATCCAGAAGGCAGAAATTTGTATAGTCACCACCATAAACACTGCAAATCTCACTGTTTTGTTAGTTCACTAGGTACCATGCAACATGGTTATGAATGTTCCCAATTAAAAAGGTCCCTGATCTGAGAAGTTTAGTACAGCAGTTTGCCCCTATGATTAATATATTTATTTGTTGCTGTTTTAATACATTTGCTACCTAAATGATTTTCTACTAAAGAGGCTTGAAAATTTCTTGATGCAACAAAGTTTTACCCGTTTATGATGATATGTTCTTGCACAAAAATCTTAAACAAGTGTTCATTCATTTGTTACCAACATATAGTGCTGAAATAATTCTCATTTCCTTAAGATACATCTCCATGATCATTTCCACCACAGATGACAAGTATTTATGAGCAACTGAATGGTAAACCATGGTAATGTGTGGCAGGAAGTGATGTCCCATTCTGACTGCACTGCTGTTTGTTGCCATATGCATTTCACACAGCATGATGCAACATGAGCACCCATGTTTAATTTACATTGTGCATCAGCATGAGTTTAATAAAGTGCTGTGTGACCAACTGTTTTGTTTTAATTTTAATAGTATGCAGTATTATGTGTGCAGAATTCATATGCTTTTTGTAATCACTTCAAATTGCTTATGTGTGTACAGTTTTTGTCCTGCAGAGCCATTAATTATTGAACACAAAATCATTGTGGCTGCTACAACAAATCTTATCATAAAACATAATATGCTCTTAATACAAGGAAAACGGGATGTTATAAACAGTGGATGCTACTTACAATTTTCCTTGCAAAAGACACTTGTTTAAGAACTTGACATTATATAACACATCAAGAGGAGAAGTGAAGCCAGCTTTTAGGAAGGTAGAAGAGATGTGTTGTGCATTGACACATAGAACAAAAGTATGACAATGAGGAAGTGGAGAAGGAGGAGGAGGAGGAACAAGTGCTGGAAGTGGTGAATGTAGTGATGATGGAGCAGTCGTAATAATATTCTTATAATAAAACCAACTATATGCATTACTTACTTACTCCATGGTGCAGAGTCCTTCTTGAGAAGCCAACTGGTTTGCAGCTAGTCAAGAAATTCCCTGCATTTTATGGAACCCGAAGGTTCATTACCGCACTCACAAGCGTCCACCACCCGTCCCTATCCTGGGCCAGCCCAATCCAGTCCATATACCCACATCCCACCTCCTGGAGATCCATCCTAATATTATCCACCCCTCTATGCCTAGGTCTCCCCAGTTGTCTCTTTCCCTCCCGTTTCCCCACCAAGACCCTTTACGCCCCCTTCTCCTCACCCATATGTGCCACATGCCCAGCCCATCTCATTCTTCTAGATTTTATCACCCGCACAATATTGGGTGAGGAGTACAGATCATTTAGCTCCTCATTATGCAATCTCCTCCATTCCCCCGTTACCTCGTCCCACCTAGGTCCAAATATTCTCCTCAACACTATTCTCAAACACCCTCAGCTTCCTTTCCTCCCTCAGTGTCAGCGACCAAGTTTCACACCCATACAAAACAACCGGCAAAATTATAGTTCTATATATCTTAATCTTTAAATTTTTGGATAGATGCGTTAATTTCTCAAATTTATTTTTGGAATAAAACTCTACATGTTTTGGACAGTTCCTCTGTCCATCATCAGGAATTTTTCACTGTACACACAGCAGTGGTATATGTC
>Ga0136643_10002479_pt1 | contig 23993 bp, 10 predicted proteins | sample TergutLab28metaG_FD_96883 | JGI IMG/M metagenome (GOLD analysis project Ga0136643, IMG submission 96883) | Labiotermes labralis P1 segment gut microbial communities from Petit-Saut dam, French Guiana - Lab288 P1 (version 3) (version 3) | ecosystem: Host-associated > Arthropoda: Insects >... | reverse complement strand
TTCACCCACACACACACACACAAGCGCACACGCACACCGACGCACACATCCTACACACAGACATAAACACAGGCATACACACATAGCCACACACACAAACAAACACACACACACACACACACAAACACACACACACACAAACACACACACACACACACAGACACAAACGGAGACATACACACGCACACAAACACAGACATACACACACAGACACACAAACACAGACACACACAAACACAGACAAACATACATACATACATACACACATACACACACACACACACACACACACACACACACAAAACAAAAAAGAGAGAAATAGTTACGTGTAATCCATTGTCCGATCTGAAGTAGGAGACGAGATTATACGTATTATGAAGTGAATGGTAGCAAGCCTGATCTCGAAATACACATGTGTGTAATATCTGCATGAGTGCGATCTTATTAGTCATCCTGTGCGAGATTTCAGGCTTACGCCGCGGTTTAGTTGAGATCTTTGCCCGTGTGAGTGTTCACGCAGCGTGCCTCGGTAGTTTACCAACTTTTCGGTACAGCGTGTCGGTCCCATCGTCCAAGGTCAAGGAGTCCGAGTTATCTTTTTTCCAACAGTACCTGAACTTTGCCATATCTTGGAAGGATTAAAAAATGGCTTTCTGTTAATCAGTATTAAGATAATGCCTTATTGTGACGGTACAGGAGCACGTGTTTGAGAGTCTTAATATTTTACTTCTAGATCTTAAGTGCATGTACTAGTGTCGCTGTGTCTTTATTGCTTTTTTTAAGCAATAAATTAATTTTAATAATGGACTTGAAATGTTACTATGCACATGCCACCACCTGGATCCGCCACTGGAGACGCATCATATTTACAGAATTAAAAATAGATGTAGTGGTGTAGAAGAAGAAAGCTACACCAAAATATTTCTACGAAAAAGAAAAGGCGTAAGAGGAGCAGTCGGTTGCTAGAATAATGAAAATGCAAGTTTCATTACAGTGCCAAATGTTAAAGGCGCCATCATGTGTTGGTTCTCAGGGAAGCCTGCTGCATCCAAACAGTTCGTCGCTGCTTTTTATCTGTACAGGACAGTAACTCGATGAGAAGTTTGATGTTTGTGTGACCGTGCATCATTGATACAATAACATAAACAGCCAAGTAGATGTAACAATAATAATCTTATTAATAATTTCAATCAGGTCAACACGTTTCGGGTGATAATTTCTCCCATCCTCAGGAGCACTAGACTGTGTTTACAGCTTGTGGTATAAAGCACCGACGATGCTGCCTGATGGCGACCAGGATCCTGGTCACCAGCAGGCAGCATTGTCGGTGCTTTATACCACAAGCTGTATACACAGTCTAGTGCTCCTGAGGATGGGCGAAATTATCGCCCGAAACATGCTGAGCTGATTGAAAATATTAATAAAATTATTATTGTTGCGTCTAGTAGGCTGTTTATATTATCGAAGAGAAATATTTGGTTAAGTTTATATTGTTCATTCCGTGTCCTGTCGGCAAATAATTTACGAAATAAACCAACAAAATGCACATAATTGTTTCTTAGATATTTGTGTTACAATAAGGTTAAAGGTAACGTTCACTCTGTAGCAGACAACGAAGGGCCAGAGGTGAGAAGATTTATAGCTCTACTTTTTTCTTAACTTCGATGCTAGATAGGATAGATGGTAACGCCACGCCCCGGCCGCTTTACCCCCGGCAAAGGCTATGTACCCATTGTATAGGAGGCGTGGTGTTTCCCAGGGCCTGTGTGGAAGGGTGAAAAAAATCTTGCCTCCACCAGGATTCGATCCCCGTACCGTACAGCACATATAGAGTCGCTATACTGACTGAGCTATCCCGGCACTTTATATTACACTGTCACAATGAGTATTCTTACATGTTTAGACCAGCAAGAGAATATCATCAGGGAATGCTGTATTACTTTGTTTTGATTCCCTTTTGATGTCCCGCCACGGACTGAAAAGTGTAGGAATATTCAGTGTGAAATTATAATATAAGTATCTAATAAAGAAATTTGTGCATTTTATTGGCTTAATATCGTTAATTGGGGACTGCGGTAGCACAGTGGTTAAGATGTTGTGCTACAAAGGTCGCTGGTTCGATCCCAGCTGGTGTCAGTGGAATTTTTCATTGACATAAAATCCTTCCGATCGCACTATGGCTCTGGGATCGACTCAGCCTCTAACAGAAATGAGTACCAGGAGTATTTCCTGGCGGTAAAGACGGCCGGTGCGTAAGGCTGGCAACCTACCACCATCCTGTGCCGTTGTCACGAAATCTGGGAGCCTTAACTTCCTGGAACCCTCTAGGCCTGTCCAGGCCTGTAATGGGACTACTTTACCTTTACCTTTTGGTGTCGTTAATTAGACACTTCTGGATCAATAAGTGGTCAGATCAAGAAGGAAGAGAAGGGACAGACATGTAGCACGAGTGTGAAACATAGAAGGGATATATAAACATTTCGGCCTAAAGGAAAGAAACGGCAGGGAGACCTAAACGTAGATGGGTGGCATACTGAAATTAATCTTAAAGGATAAGGTGTGATGGTGTACATAGAAGTAAAATGGCTTGTGATAAGGTATATTGAATAACTTAACACAGATATTTGTGTGAAGATACAGAGTTTAATGTCGTGGGATAAGTAAATAGCGTCTGGCCCACCCAATAAAAGGCCAGTGTGTTTGATTGTGTGACACACCCAAGTAGTACGCCATGCCATCTTTCTTTTAGGCCATACATGCATGTGGCCAGAAGTGTTGTTAGGTTACTTGAAACCCTAAATAAGGTTTCGTGTTTATTTCTCATATTCATCAAATTAAAAAGTGTTGCAGAGAAAACCTATGGCATTTACCAAATAAATGTGGTGTGTTACGTAATCTTTTTTAATAATGACTCGATGTTACATTTGCGTAAAACAAGTTAATGTAAATGTATGCCGGTATAAAATCCAAGATATTAACGATTCAGGTGTTCTTGTTCATAAACATTTGTGTAGCTTTCTTTCTCAGATACAGGGTTTGTGCGTGCGTGCATACGCCTGTGCGAAGGTGCATGTGTGTGAGATCTGCGCTCGTCTGGGATGTAACGCAGCGCTGAGTGGAAATTCCGCACTTACGTTTCGGGACATCCCATCAGTTCCATCCTCAAGGCTTGAAGATGGAATCACTGGCTTGTACCGAAACACCGGTACGGAATTATCACTCGGCGCTGCGTTATATCCCAGAAGAGGGCGGTTTCATCTACGTTGCAGCGGAAGCCTGAAATCATGTGTGTATGTGTGAATTTGTATGTGTGTATGTGTGTGTGTGTGTATGTGTGAATGTGTGTATGTTTGTATGTGTGAATGTGTATATATGTTTATGTGTTTGCATGTTTTGCTTGTGTGCATGTGTGTATGTGTGATTGTGTGTGTGTGTGTGTGGGTGTGTATGTGTGAGTGTGTATATGTATTTGTGTATGCGTGTGTGTATGTGTGTGAGTGTGTGTGTGTGTGTAAGTGTGTGCGTATGTGCGTGTGTGTGCGTGTGTGCATGTGTGAATGTGTGTATGTATGTATGTATGTATGCATGTATGTATGTATATATGTATGTACGTACGTACGTATTTGTGTACATGTGTACGTGTGTATGTGTGTCACTGTGTAGACACACAGCAATAAAGCATGCGTATACAGGCACAGCGGGTAGGCGGAGGTACATATTCAACCCATTCGGATACTCGGTGCTAGAAGGGATTAGGGTGGTCAGCACCACGTCCCGGGCGTTCTACCCCCGCGAAAGGTCCAGTACCCATTGTACAGGAAGCAGGGTGGGACTTGAGGCCTGTCTGGAAGGGTACGGAATATCTTCTGTTCGCCAGGGTTCGAACTCCGGACCGACCAACTCTTACCAGCTACGCTATCCCGGCCTTCTTTATGTAAGGCATTGTGCGAAAAACGTAAAGCGCGAAAACTGTGTACACTGACATTTCCTCTGTGTCACTGCGAAATGTCTGCGTTATCACTCGATTTAAATTGCACGTATAACGCCGCAGTCCAGTTAGCGAGAGAATAATTTGGCTGAGCTCGTTTTTGCACCAACGGCGCGGAACATTATGTGATACTTTATTACGTCAAATTCACGCCAGGCTGTATGGTTTATTGCAAAGCTGCTAACAAGTATGCCTACACTGCGCTGACTTTAACGGAGGCGTGGGTAGGTTTTACTGCGTAGCGAGGAATTTGCTATGTATAGCCATTTTTCCTCTGTGAAGACATTAATTCAATTTTATGGAATAAGACGAATGAAAATGATATAAGTTATGGCGTGTAATAACGAAAGGAATTATGATGGAACGGAGAGCGTTAATTTGGACAAAATAACTTCATTAATTCGGAAGTATACTTTTTTTTTTTGCGCTAGCAAAACTCGGGAAATCTGAAATATATTTTGCAGGTTTTATTCGCTAGTTAAAAAAAAATTATTACTGAAACTTTTTATGGAAATCTGTGATAAATAAATTTTGAACATGCGCCCCATTTTTGACTCTTTACCGCGAGAATTCTGTGTTGATTAAAAAGGTAAAATTGACTCTGTGCCTGCAATTGAGGCATGTTGGAATTGAGGTAGGCTATAAATCCTCACATTCTTTAAATGAGCAGTAGATGGGAACAAGTGGTCAGTTTTATTCTCCAGTCGCTTTGCTGTTGGGGTAAGAGCCTAGTAAATAGGAAGATGCACGGTCCCCCGAATTGTTTTCGACGGTTTGCCCCTGCTGCTAATCGAACTACTTTTCTGGAGGTAAAGCGGTCGACGCGTGAAGCTAACTACTTATCTTCATCTAGAGCCGAATTTAAAACTCCATTTCCCCAGTCTTCATGGCTCAGGTTAATTAAGGAAATGGAACGACATATGTAATTGTCTTTATTATTCCTTAAATTTTATTATTTAATTACTGTTTCTCTTAAAATGAAAGTCACTCATTTCACGAATTTCGTAGTTTTTTTATAGCTTATAGCAGAGAGCTAGATGTACGTTTGAGTGATAAATAATTGTTATAGTTATTAGATTATTAGCCTGTTAGACCCTGTTATACTGTGCGTGGACGTGCGGTTTGTCTGAGGGATCAGAGACCCATACTGTGTACCTGTTGAGTTGTATAAATCAACAGGTTGTATTTCCCGAAATACCAGTGGCTAATGTTCCTGTCATTCTGAGCTGTAAACAGAGGTTTCAAAGCGCCCTGTGATGCAGTCCGTGCTCAGTTTCACTGGCACAGAATTATCGACGTAGTTGACAGATGGAATAATCCGTCGATATGGATTCTGTGTCATATGTCGTGGAAGTATTGCCATAATTTTGTACCAACGTCTATTTGAGGAATTAACGTGCCCGTACATCATCGTGGCGACCCCTTCTAGCAAACTAATGTCAGATTTATTTACTTTAAAGATTAATTTCGTGTCTGGTCTAACAAGTGACAACACGACTGAGAGATTTGCTGAAACGTTAATTCATTTGCTCACTTCGAAATTTATAAAACACGATGTTTGGAATTCAGGTGTCATTGCGAAATTATTTAATTAGGCCACTAGTTTATATCTCGCTTCAAATTACAGGTCTAGACACCTGGGTTCAATCTTCGGGATACAAATTGCTTCCCTTAGAGGATTCGTCTGACAATCATTTTCTGATACACTTGCTCCAACGTAGCTCATCAGTTGTCCGTGGTGTATAGTCATTCAGAATCTGGTAGTCGCTTGTCTCGTCGTACGGTGCTTCGTCTATTGTGAAAACCGTTGTTTAATGTCGTTTTCACAAGGAACTGCCCTTTGAACCTGTCATGAGTTGAAACCTTTCCAGACGGCCACACACAACTTCGTTAAAATAATTATAAATATTATCTTCCTTTGAAGCCAAGGTCTCCAAATGACAAGCCTACATTCCCTTCAGGGTTTCCGCATTGCGTTTTGTTTATATTTCTGTTTCCCCCCGTCTGTACAAAGTGCCCCCGCCCACCGAATTCTCTCTTTTTGATCATCAGTAGTGTAACTTAGAAACAGTATTTGTGCTGACAGACTGTCGGTGTAGAGCGGATTTTATTTGGGAAATATTTATTGAATACGAAGATACTTGCCTTTCTTGGTTGCTGCACATCCCTGTCCTCGGTTAGATTGAAAGGATGCTATTCTACGGGGCCAGTTTAGCCTGCATCAAAACGAAAACCTAAACAGCTTTCGAAACTTCGTGCTGTCCTTCTATCCAGACACTGTAGTGTTGGATGAATAAATTTTTGTTTATTAATTATACATATGCTCTTATGTGGACCCGAGTTTTGGGCTTTAGTGAAATGTCAACTGAGAAGAAAACATGGGTGAAATACGTTTCCACAGAACTGTTGCATGTTATAAAATGGATAACAATTACGATGAATTTGTGAGAGGAGGAATAGAAATAACAGTTATGGATATAAAATAGAAAATATTAAAAAGTTGGCTGGGCACTGAGCACTTGGGATCGGTGTTTGAGTGTGTAGTGCGGAACGAACATTGTCGATGTGAACTTAAGTCTGGAAGGCAAAACAAAAACAAAACAAAGGACGATAGACCAGTTCTCTTCCTTGTTCATAGAACAGGCCAAAATATTTACTTGTGATGATGATGATGATGATGATGATGATAATGATGTCTACCGTGCCATCTGCTGGATTGTTGTGACAGTGATTCCTGATTATACTCGCGTGCATTTCGGCTTAACGTGTGACTGTTGTGACAAATAACTCATTTTAGACCGTACCCGACAAACAAATACTTTATCTTAAATTACCCCTTATGTAGACGGGCCACGAGTAGGTTAATATGCACAAGTGTCTTACTGTTTTTGCATGGAATCAATGTTGATATATATGAGCCGGATTAGCGCAATTAATATGACTAGACTACAGGCTGGACAATTTGAGAGTCGAATCCCGGCAGGGGAGAGAGATTTTTCTCTTCTCCCAAACGTCCGGACTTGTTGTGGAGCCTACCCAGCCTCCTGTTTTATGGATAAAGAAGTTCTCCTTCTCTGAAATAAAGCGGACGAGCAGTGCAGTTCGCCCTTCACCTCCATCTGGTGCTGAATTTAAGAATGAGTGGAGCTAAACTTCTACTTCTTTATATGCCTTCGTAGTGTGGATAGGGATAATTTTGCCTTTAACGTTATTACGTGCAATTTATTGTACAAGTTTGAACTATAGGCACAGGGCAAAAGGACCGGCACCTTATCTCCCTGTATTTAACTACGTTAAAAATGAGAGGTGCATCGGGAATACAGGGAGTGTCGCGTTTTTCACTACGCAGGTTCTGTACGTTTTATTCCGTGATATATTTGGAAAGTTTAAGGCGAGGTGCGCTCACAAATCCTTATAGGTATTAACGCATCGCGTGCATTATTTTTATCCTATCTTAACTGAAAATGGAATTGCTCGATACATTTCAATTCAACTCCCTGATATCAGAATTAATGAGGATGTCTTTATCGGCATTAAACTATTTCGCGCGAACTGACAGACGGAGAGAATCTATTTTAGTGGGTGATCGATAGGAATGCGCCCTTGCTTAAAATGTATAAACGCATGAAACAGACGGAGATTACAATTGAAAACCGAAATCGGACGAACGGAAAATATAACGGCTGTACATTTCCGTGTATATTACGTGTAACATACACTGTCACTTAACTAAACGTTAAGATTAGGCGTTGTGACATCCTTCGCTTGTCAGACCTGCTGGACATTTAAGTCATCAGTTTATTACGTACTGTTCGTAGTATTTGTCTAAAAATTGGCGATACTAAAGGGCAAGTTTAAGGGCAGCTACCTGACTCAAAAACGCCAGTCCTATCGGTTTGTGTCTTGGCACCATCATCATCATCATCATCATCATCTTCAATGCCTCTTGGTTCTACAGTCCTTTTGTCTTCTAGGGTCGTACGAATTCCGAAAAATATCATCACACTAACGACCTCTTCGTAACATACAATGTAGTATCAGTAACAAATTCTACCCTCTTGACTGCTAATATGGTTCCATTATGCACTAAATACATGTCCTGTATTGATTTTCATTTCATTTCCAACAGAAAAAAGTCATTTTCTCTTTCAGTGCCTCTCTTCTTCCATCTCATCTGCACTTACGCCAGTCCCCTGGCCACTGGATTCAGTGACCTTGGCTTAAAACAGGCTCGTCTAGTCGAATTGCAGATGTCTATTTTGTGTTGTTTACGTCCTTCCAAAGGACCAGACCAAATTCAAGTTTTTGTGAGATGCTTCGCTACTTTATAAGATTTAACGGTGCACATAGCCTAGTCACCAAGCTGGAGGACCACTCTTTGTCAGCTGTCAGGAGTTGCTGCTCAAATATGGAGGCAACATTCTCCATCCATAACCTGAGGATGCGCCATGTCGTGGCGGCAAATTCGTACTGATTTATTGGAGATTGCAATGTCCACTATGTGAACTAACCGAAATGTGGAATGATATTGTCACCAAATTTAAAACCCGATAGAACATTAAGAACTTCTCAATTTATGTGTGTGACGTGAATCCGGTATATGTACTGTTTTCTTAATTATTTATCCGTTCATACCCCTGTATGGCGTAACGCACCAAATCGCTTACGTCATACGTAGAGCTTTGTGGCATATATACGTGTAAAAATACTGTTAGAAACTTATAAATTAATCAAGTTTATTTACCCAATAAACCGCTCGATATACGGAACTTAAAATAACGTAAATTAATGGAAAGTTATCTCCTATCATTACCCTGATATTTCGCTGGAATTGAATGTATTGTTACCATAAAATGTTCAAGGCGTTCGTGAAAATGGCTCCAAAATTATTGAACATTTAATGCATACAATTTTAATGCCGACCTAAAACATAATCTAAAACGTACGGAACTATACATATGAAAAAACATCAGCACAGTTGAGACACATTTTTAATGCCGTATCTTGATCGTGTTTTTTATATGAAGGTACGCTGTAATATAATGAAAGAATTTCAGATAGGGAAACTTAATTTTCCCTGTTTCTTATGGGCGTGAATCTTTGTCTTCACACTAAGGTAAGAGGGTGTTCAAGAGTGTGGTGCCAAGGTGAGAGGTGTATGCAAAAGTATTATCGGAAAAGCTGAAAGCAAGTTTCTGTTTGGGAAGTTTTGGAGTTAAAAAAGGAGATAATATTGAAACGATTCTTAAGTGAAAAAGAATTTGCTTGATTCTTTTTGTACAATGTATAGTCCGTAACGGACTGTTTTGAAAGCGGTAGTGTCTGCAGTTACTGAGCGATTTCGGGTCCTTAAGGAAGACTGTGTTATTTGGTGTTTAGTAGATAAACATGCCGCACAGGAGTTTGTCTGAAAACTTGTGATCTGTGGAGCTAGTAAGGAAATGTGCTGCTATGGGATGGTCTGAAATGTGGTCTGTGATGTTAGTAATAACGTATGCTGTAATGAGATGGTCTGAAGTCTTATGTGTTGTGAAGTTATTCTGAAATATTGTGTGCTGGACATTATAAAGGAAACATGCTGCAATGAGATCGCCTGAAAGCTTACCCGAATCCCTTCAGTCACGGTGAGGTTATGTTCGGGCGAGCGCGGCTCAGCGAATCACGGAACGGATTTGTTAGATAGGACTGTGGTGTTTTATGGAATTTTTATTGTTGTTAACCTCAGGTGTGTTCATAAGGCACGAGAGACGTGTTGTGGGTGTGAAACAAACCTGCTGTGATTGAGCTGAAACACATGTGTTCTGCTATAGAAAGCGCCAGTCGTCACTGCTGACAAATCGTGGAACAAATCTGAAACGCGGGGAGGTGCTGAAACTAAAAGTAACTAGAACCTGTAATGGATGTGGAATTTCTGTTGCAAATAACGTTGATATTTTCTGAAGACTAGACAGTAACTTTTGACAACTTTGAGGAGAGTCATCCCCGTTGTGTTAATCATATTACAAAGTATCGAATATGTATAATATGCAGTCGGAACACAAATATATTATACTATCAAGTGTTAAACAACTTGTCAACTACATGTTTCGATCACTATACTTGGCCACCTTCAGGTTGTACTTAATTTACAGAGGACTGTATTACATAACCAGTGTATCTAATGGGAGACGAGATCTCGTTTACAATGGTCAGGTAGGATGGTACCAATATTTGCTATTTATATATTATGTACTATATTCTAGTCTGTCGCTGATATCCTGTTTGTTTACACTCTATTGAATGGGGAGGCAGCTGTGTAGTGTTGTATTCTGCTGCCGTGGCTGCATTGTCATGGTCATGGTGTTGTAGATAACACGCCGTACTGTGTGCATAAGGCCCTCGACACATTACCACGGCGTGTTATCTACAACACCATGACCAAGAAAATGCAGCCACGGCAGCAGATACGACACCACCCATCTACCTCCCCATTCAATAAAGTGTAAAAAACAGGATATCAGGGACAGACTACAGACATTAAATACACTGGTTATGTAATACAGTCCTCTCTAAGCTAAGTACAAACTGAAGATGAACAAGTAAATTGGCCGAAACATGTAGTTGACAAGTTGTATAATACTTGATAATGTAGCATAGTTGTGTTCCGACTGTATATTATACATGCTTGATACTTTGTAACTTTTGACATTATACACTCCGCACGTTTTTCTTACAAGTAATTACAGTGACCTAACAAATGCTCATAAAACGAATAAAATTCCTAAATGTTGCAGCGCCAGGACTCAGTCTTCAGGAAATCCAATGTACAAAGGCATCCAAGCACCAGCACAACAGTCTTGGTGTTACGTTAATAAAATGTTGAAATGTTAGAACGATAAAGTTTGTTGTCTTCAGAATTGACGTAGGATGAAAGTGTAGGCAAAAGTCACGGCTTTATGTAATTATATTCCAAGTATACAAACAAACATCTGACTACTTCATGTATGATTCAAAAGGATGAAGTCTCTGTGGTGTATCTCGGTGTTTCTTATGCGTCATTATCGTGTACAGTGGATTCTCTGAAGATGGCGTCCTGGCAGTGAAACATGTAGGAATTTCATACGTTATGTACGATTTTTAGCGCGTTTGTTGGGTTCAGTAGTTACTGGAGATTACGACATCTATTTATGCGGTACATATCAGTGTACATGGTTTAACATTTGTATCTGTGACTGGATAACCAGCACACAGCCTTTTTGATTCCAGCAAGCAAGACACGTTCCGTTTATAATTACTAACCTAAACTCATGTTGTTTGTGTTCGTGACCTGTTGTTCGAGGTCGTCTGATTATTTATCAGTTGGTGGTGTGATTGTTTCAATCTGTCTGTGCAGTAGGATGTAGGGTAAACATTATCCAGTGTGCTAAGCTAACATGCCTTTATGAGTTAGTAACTGACTATAAAAGCCCGCCCAATATCAATAGCAACAAGTATTCATTTGGTCTTCACACAGCAGTAGTTCAAACACAGACTCCAATGCACATGTTCAGAACTAGTACAATGAGCATGAAAGTCTGTTGTGTATGTGCTGCTATAGATCGTATGTCACATGGCTACTGATATGATTATAGACGTGGCGAAGGACATCGGGTGTCACAAGCAGCCACAATGCCGAAAAGAATGGTGGTTCATTGTATGTTCCATGTTCTTGCATTAAGGAATATTTACACTTTTGTAGTAAACGAACAGACGCACACTGTTAAAATATGCTTTAACATGTATTAATAATCGCCTCCATGTTTCGGTCGCTTTTGTGACCATCATCATGGTGTTTTACAAGAATACATTATTTTTCTAAAGCACCATGATGATGGTCGCATAACCGACCGAAACATAGAGCTGAATATTAATGTATGATAAAGTATATTGTATCGGCTTGCATTTGTTGGTTTACTGCGTAAATGTAAGGGATCGTAATTTATTGCTTTGGAGAACGTACAGATTTAGCTACTATGTATACACGGGAATCATCAAAACTTCCAAGTTTGGTATATTCTTGAACTCAGTGAGACTCGTATGTTTGTGAGTGGGAGGGTGGATGGGGTTGGGGAGAATGTTGCCTGATGATGAGCTCATAAAACTGTTTGAAAAGAAAGGTGATTTCGACTGAGAGATCTCTTAGTAATATTCATTTCTGGGTGCTGATTAGTTTCTGTATGGGTTGGATGTTCTTTACTGTTTTAACTAGAAATTCGCATACAATTTCTCGTCAGCTTTTGTGAACAATTTGTCACAAAATGAAAGGCAGGAAATGCATCAATAGCATAATTTGTCCTGTGCAGTGTATTCCAAGAATCCATGAGATCTGACGTATCTCTGGAATTCTCCCGAACATGTACTTGCACAATTGTTATCAGACTCTCCACTGTGTACTGTCCAGTATATTCCTCACTGTCCCTTCTGCCATAGTTTTTATAGTTTTCCCGTTACAGGCCAGGTGTGGACCAGAGGGTGGGTAGAGGTATAGCTCTACTCCTCCATGACCGCGGCAATAGAAGGGGGTGAGTGGTCAGCAGCACGCCCCGGCCGCACTTTACCCTTGGGAAAGACCAGGTACCCATTTTACCCTTCTGCCATGGAGACCAAATATCTCTTGTATATAGAAGAGAGTTTCCGGCCAATGTTCTTAGTTACCCATGACACAAGCCAAGTCTCAGTAGAGATTATGTTATGGGGTTGTAATTGTTAGCCCATAATGAAATAAGTGACTGTATCTCGTGAAACTGACACTTTCGTTTATAACCATATGTTATACTCCTTTCTGATATTCCGAGGCTGGTCAACTGAAGGTAGAGGAAGCTGTAAGTTCATGTAGAATGCATGGGATGTATAAAAAATGTACATTAATTCTGTCGGTAAACTGAAGGTTTGTGTGCTTTGCAGTAGGTGTGAGGAGAATCTTACGATAAGTCTTACAGATATTTTTCAGAGTGTGTACTGGATTCGATTGACGCAGGCTAGAAATCGGTGTAGGGTATTTTTGTAATATTGTAACGAAATTTTGGGTTCTGTAAAACGTAGGCATTTTGTTTACTATCTGACCGATTAACATTTCAAAAAACACTGTTCGAAAGAATCCGGAACCCAGGTATTTACTGAGTTCTTTGGTGAGGTTTGTAATAGAACTTTCTCCATAAGGCTTGATCCTGACTCAGCAAAAGAGTTCGGTATGAATAGGCACGTGTTTACAATATGTGCGTGGCATTTGGGGTTTAAATTCCTCAGCGAACTGCCAGCCATCGACGGAAATTTTTTCAAAGGAAGAATGCACTCAGGGAAATATGTATTTCCAGCGTTTTGCGAAAGCTGGAAACCCGACATTTTTTAGAGTTTAAAGCGATTAGCATATCACGCATGAACAACTTCCGAAAATGACTTTACAGATTTAAGTATCAGCACATTGTAAGTAGCTGGATACAATTGATTCTTCAGCTACTTTGAAAATAAAGCACGTGCCCTTGCTAAGGAGTATCGACTGCTCAGCAGCCACAAGGCATTGAATCCATTGTTCGACGGTATAACCAATAGGAGAGATCCACTTGCCTCATCGCTAGAAGTTTTGTCAAATATAAGTTGTTCCATAAGTTTCTGAAATTCAGTTAGTTCTTTGTGTGAAATCAGAGCGAGTTTGTCTCACAAGACTCTGACGAGATTCATTGCTAAAGTATCAGGTGTGCAATACACATTGACCGTTGCTCCATAATAAAATACAAACGTTTAAAATATCCAAAAGTACTCCACACACCACTGGCCTCTGTTACATGGTATATTACTATATAAATACAGAGTAAAGAGTGGCCACTGAATGTCTGTGATAACTGTGTTAGGAAAACGTTTTTACTAATTACTAACTTGTGAATCTACATCGTCACTGTTGTGAACTAGTAATGATAATCGTCAACGTTAATGAAGTCACTGCTAACGTTATAACGTAGGTAGCCGAATCAAACTGTACAGTGAAACAGAGTGAGAGTATCCAATTAAATCTATCAATATCGAAACTTTGTGCAAACAAATTTGTGTGAATGTATATTTGTTCAATTATGCAACCCACCAGTCTTTTAATGAGTGCACCTCGTTCACCTGCGAGATCAAAGAGAGACTAACCCGAAAAGAGAAGAACAGATTTTCGGGTACAGAAAATTAAAGCGCATTTAAATTTATTTTTTGTATGGCACTACGACAAATTACTTTAAAAAAATATTAGCTGTGTCAGTTTCTGAGAAAAGTAAGTTAAAATGGTAGCGGTGTAGTCGGTATTTAGGTCTGTCTTCGGGTTTGGACGGCCCTGATTTAAAGTTTCAACCCAATCATGAAGTTCTTTGTGGCTTACCCCTGTCTCAGTGCATATATGGCAGTTTTAGCTAAAACTGGGTCACGACCTCTTCCCTTGCACATCTTGTCAGATTATTCGCTAATATTGTTTCTATTCAATGCAGTATAATGTGACATATTGAGAGCGTTGTTAAATAAACAATAAATTGCACCTACGCTAAGCAAAAATTAAGTAAGTTTCTACACGTTGCGTCTTGTAGCATCATACTATTTTTTGGAATTGAGTTGAATATCTGTGGATGGTTTGTTGAAACGTTTTGAGAGAAAATTTTGTATTCTGGCTGCATTGGTCTAGTAAGGCTATCAGTTTGTCTGAATCTCATGCCCTAGCTCGAGGCATTGCATGTGACATTGTTGGTGTTCAGGGTGGTACTAGGGCAGGATTTTCTCACAGTGATTTGATTTTACCCTGTCAATCATCATTCCACCAGTGATCCATTATCATCTGTTGTAACCCCTGTGGTGTGCATAGACCTGACCATAAAGCACCGTGTCACAAAGGGGGTCTTCGTTAGAGACTCGTTTCTGCCCAGGAACGCATCTGTACCGAGTTCAAAGAATTAAGCTTCATCATTATATCCTTCTCATGATCAGAGGTTCAAATATCACGGGAGCCAGGTCACCACGGCGACTGAATTTCGTACGTAGCGCCTAATATTTGTGGGTCCCTAGTATGGAACTTGCTTCATATCTTCCTTCTGGTGCCCAGAGTTTTGAAAAATTTGTGTACTCTTTATTATTATTGCTTGTTAACACTTCTGTGCAGGCTATTTACAATTGTATATCTGAAATAAACTATGTTTTCTAGGGTACATAGTGTTCCAGATGTTCTGTATTTATAATTTGTGGTATACGTAATGCTGTTTCTCATGTTAAATATGTTCTGTACTTTTCCATCAGCACTTTCCACAGTATGTGTGTGTCAGTGCCCAATGTGATTTGTTTAAATATTTCCTTGATTTCGTGCTTTCCCGTTTTGTTGTTCCATTATTGTCTGGGTGATTTTAAGATGGTTTCAGATGCCCCTAGTATTACTGGTGTAATTTTTGCTTTCACATTACACTTGAGCTGAATTTATATTTTAAGTTCTGTTTATTTTTAGAATATTCTAGACTTCTTTCTTGACACCATTTCTGTCACCTGAAATTGCAACATCTATTAACATGCATTTTCCTTTTTCGCTATCACGGATTATGACGTCCGGTTTATAGGTATGGATGGTTCCATCAGTTTGCACTTGTTGATTTTATAATATAGTTACCTTGCCTTCACGACTTGTTTCGACTAATACTGGTACACGGTGATACCAGTGTTCATTGTCTAATATTACCCCTATTTCCTTGCATGTGTTAAAGTTGAGTTGAGCACACAATCCGGCATGTCTCTCTGTGTAATATACTTCTGACAGTACTGGGCATGCCAATATCACGTGTTCTATTTTCCCCTCAAATCGTTGAAATGGCCTGCGTTTGCTATCTGTTTTGTTTGTAATATTTTTGTTGCATGATATTCGATTTGTAATGCCTGATCTTGTGCTGCTATTATTTCACTTTCAGTTTCTGCTTTCAGATTTCCCTTAGACAGTTACTTACTTACTCCATGGTGCAGAGTCCTTCTTGAGAAGCTAACTGGTTTGCAGCTAGTCAAGAAATTCCCCGCATTTCACGGAACACGAAGGTACATTACCGCACTCACAAGCGTCCACCACCTGTCTCTATCCTGGGCCAGCCCAATCCAGTCCATATACCCACATCCCACCTCCTGAAGATCCATCCTAATATTATCCTCCCATCTACGAGCGGATGAACTGGATGGTTTAGAGCCCATAAGGCCTGTTTATGAGGCCTGTTAATGTGTTGTAACAAGACAAGCAATGTAGAGATAACGTTACACTGCGGCGCGTTCATGTGGCTATTGTTGCTATGCCAATGCAACAGTGCCTTCCTTCCGTTTGTGTTGTTGTCGACTTGTCGCTGTTAACAATATAAAACCGTTGTGTGTTGCTATGGAGACGCAAGAACTGGTTCCTTTTGCACTGTTCTCCAATTGCGTAATGTTTCGTATTGCTGTAAACAGTATAAACATAATTTTTACACGTGACATCCCGTTGTGTGTCTGATAAAATCATACCTAGGTCTTCACGTAAAGTGACCGATATTGCTGTGCGATTTTAACCAGATTTGAAGTTTCTGGACAAATTTTCACGAATATCCACCCTGTGGGATCAGCGCTGCTACGCTTGGACAGACAGACGTACACATATGACAAAGATAATAGGCACTTGTCACTATTTATGCGAACGCGCCCTGAAAACACAGTCTGCTAGCTTGTCGGACGGTAGTTCGTTAAACTGTTAGCTAGGGCATCGGTTTGTAGCTATCTGGTAGTCCAATTATTGAAGTGCTGAGACATAAAACATATTACATCTACACTTTGTGAGTGGTAAAGGATATATAATCAGTTAAGTCCTTTCAATCCAGAAACTTATTAAAATGTTTACAAATTATTTTCTTCCCGACAGAAAGCAACTCTCTTACAGAGCTGAATCTGTATTAATTGTATTCAGGGAAGCAATCGTTATTCCTTTTGATAGTTATTCAAATTGTAAGTAATTTTGTATGGGGGAAATCCATAGTTTCAAATATTAAAGCTGATGGCGCATATAAGCGTTTAGAATACTGTGCTTTAAAGAGTGAAGGAAAATGAATTTGTTCAGCTTGTTAGCATTTGTTTTTATGTAAAATGGCAAGTTTTTGTATATCCACCATCCAATTCCTGTCATCAGAACGGCTGTAACAGAAGGATAATTTTCCAAGCGAGAAGTGACAGTATGACACAAAAGCAGAGTGGGCCGGCCCTGATGATGAGTGGGAGGCCATAGCAGTTGTGTGGGCGGAGGAGAGGCTGTCAACTACATATCTACAACTTACACTGTTTGAAAACTGGACTTGTTGTTATATATACTTAGTTGTTCGTTATGTTTGGACAGATATGTCTAGGCCAGGCTTCACTCTTTATTGCGTGGACGTAATTAAAACAAGACACGTCTCTCCGCATGGCTACTTCATTCTTCCGGTGGCCGCACATCAACTGGAAAGAAATAAAAATTTGATTACCGACCATAAGTGCGTATTTTAGTTAGCGAGTCGGAAGCAGAGCTTCATCAACGTTGTTGACATCCGCGAGTTCCGAGATTGTTTGTTCGACTCCCTGACAGAGGCATACGGTATCATTTGGATTTCCAGTGATGTTATTTTTGTCACAGTAACATTTGAGAATTTTACCACTTGTTTTGATTAAAAAACATTGCATATTTTCCACGGATTTTACTTACCAGTTTGTGTCATTTTTTGGATAGATACCGTGTGTACTGTTTTCTCTAGGTATAGGGTTTTGGGGCATAACTAGTGAGAATCAGAACTAGTTACGTGGCACTTTGTAAGGACATTAAAGTTGAACATATAATGCTTATACACATTACGTAAGAAACATAGCCTCAGTTTGTCAGTCAACAATTACAAACATGCTGATGAGGGGGAAACATTGAGTATGTGGCCGACAGTTTGAAGTTCGACTGAATATTAAAGAAATAATTCCATACAAAATGACATAAAACAAGAATAGCAATTCTAGGAGATGTGTAGGCCTGAAATTATGTACGGTGAGAATGCAGGCCTTGTGATATCTATTCAGCAATCCCTGTTTTTACAGGCCTGTTTTATTATTTAGTGGACGTAGTGTTTCCGAGTGTTAAAGAGAAGCACTGTGGCGGCACAACAAACTTGGGGTCAGTAAGTACAGCGGTAGAAGTGCGTCGCTCTTGTTAAGGAACGGTCACAGAGAGCACACAACAACACTGAGCAGCCCGCGTCCGCCACCAAGAGAGCAGTGTAAAAATCAAGGTAGAATGAACTTAGAGATTAGGACGGTAGGTGTAGGAGGGAAATAATTCAGAGTATTGCGACAGAGTGCAGCTTTACGGGTGTATATGGAGTTTAACCCTGAAGATGGTGGTAGGAAATTCTTCCGAAATGCCACTGTCTGCTTGTGATTTTCAAGTTTCGCAACGGAGAACACAATAACACAAAAACACTTCCATGGTGACTAAAAGTCATACAATATAGAAAGGAATATTACAGGACTGGATTACGAGCTGACACGGTCTGTTTTTAAATGTGACATCCCGTCTTGATTCAAATACACTAAGGTAGGAAAACTATAGTCAGTCACAGCAGTCTTCTTGCAGTAAGTTGAAATTGATTAAGCTACACGTTTCGGCTCACTTCTATAAGAGCCATCAGCAGGCAGTAAGATAAAAATGGAAAATTATACATACGTTGCATTTGATTTAGATTTAGTTATTATTTGCGTTAAGATCTCAACTAGTATACCATAGGATATACTAGTATATATGATACATGACGGGCCGAAAATTATTACGTACAAGATAAATGTAATATGCAATAGTAAGCGCTTAAAAGGTAGATGTAATTTATTCTGAACTTTTAGACTGATTGTTACTATATAAATTTATCCTGTACCCAATAATTTTCGGGTCATGACATATATGCAATTACACACACACACACGCATATATATATATATATATATCTTACCGTATACAAGTTGAGATCTAAACGCAAATAATACTAAAACTTTAAACAGTGTGAAACGTGTATAATTCTCCCGTGTGCCTTACTGCCTGATGATGGACGAAATATATAGCTTAATAATATCAACTTATTATGGTAAAATTGTTCTGATTGACGATAGATTCCTTGCCTTTGCTTAAGTCTTGTAAACAAACAAGCAAAAGAGAGAACCGAGAGTAAAGACAGAAAACGGGATATTCTGAAGAAGGTAATGAACTTGATTAGCAGATCTACAAAGGAAGTGAAAGTGGAGCCTCTAGAAAAAGGGCGCCTGATTTTTAGGTCATGCAATAACATTGGATGCCCTTCCATGGGGGTGGAAATTGAGAAGCTGATGGTATTTCATATGGTCAAAGCATTCCATACTCTTTTTTGGAGGGGGGGAAGTCAAATTTTCATTACTGCGTCCAAAAACCCTGCCTTTGGCTTCTGTGTTGGGCCTGGTGAAACCAGCCCACACCCTTACGCCATATTTAGTTAAATTTCATCTCATATTATTATCCTCGAAGGGGACCGCGGTCGCACAGTGGTTAAGGTGCTGTGCTGTAAATCGGAAGGTCGCTAGTTCGATCCCAGCTGGTGTCATTGGAATTTTTCATTGACATAAAATCCTTCCGATCGCACTATGACACTGGAGTCGACTCACCCTCAAACAGAAATGAGTACCAGGAGGATTTCATGGGGGTAAAGGCGGCCGGTGCTTAAGGCTGACAATCTTACCACCATCCTGTGCCTTTGTCATGAAATCTGGGAACCTTAACTTCCTGGAACCCTCTGGGCTACTGGGACTGCAAAAAAAAATTAGTTTCCTCGTATGTTTGATGAGGCTTCCAAAATGGCATTCAGCTTCTCCGAACAAAATTCTATGTGACATTCTTATCTTTTCTGTTCGTGTTATACGTGTATGTCCCCAAATCTCATCATTCTTGACTGGATCATGCTAGTGTTTTGGTGAGGAGTAGGGCTTATGAAGCATCTGCTTATGCATATGCATTCTGCCTTCATTTTCTGTCCCTTCAGTCAATGTATTCATCTCAGCGTTTCGTTCTCATACACTATCTGTGCTTTGCCCTTAGGGCGAGAGGCCAAAGTTCACGCCCAAAATAATGAATTGTAAAAAGCGTTTTAAGTTAGCTAAAAAGTGTTTTAAGTTAGCTATCAGATCGTCCAACAGAATGAGAGTAATTTCTTAAAACAGGCCCAGAGTGTTGCACTTCTTTTGGAATATTGAACCATTTGCATGTTCACCACTGTACTGTGCTCAACGTAATAATATTAGATCAGTTATAAATGCCATAATAGGGATGACTTTGGAGGGTGGAATTTCATACATTGCATTGGATATTCATTTGCACAAAACAAAAATCTGCTCCAGCAGTATGACGACTCTTCTTATACCGTTTAGTATCATTCTCTTCACAGAATTGTATGACCAAGTTGTGACCACTCGTAAGCATCAGTATGTTAGAATTTCGGAGCACCTGGTGTATACTGTGATCGAATTTGTGAAAATGAAGCATAGTTACATTCATGACAGTCTGTCGATGATATTATGATCTCAGTTACAAAGAACAGCGATAAGTTGAGTACTTACGCTTATATCTATTACCGCACCCGTGCAGACCGGCCCTGGGGCACATCCAGCCTCCTATATGATGGGTACCGGTATCTTTCCCAGGGGTCAAGGGGCCCATGCCCAGCGTTGACCATCCACCGCCGTCCAACGCCGAGGTTATTGAAAAAATAAAACTGTAACTCTATTCTCCTTCTGGGTCTTCCTGGCTTGTTCTATGGCGAACTTTAAATTTTTTATATCTGTTTCATGTGTTCATTTGTAACATTACGGTATTTTAATATGTTTTTGAAAAAGAACGATATGAAACTAAAGATAAGAGACTGTTGGTGTTGTTGATGATGATGATGATGATGATGAAGGCGATGAAAATAATGTAAAGTCATTATTCTTCCTAGACTTTTAGTTGGTCTTCCTCTTCTTACATATTTTGGTGTATGGGCGTGGTGTTATATTTTTAAATGTGATTTATTCTCTCACGACTCTTTAGTGGAATCTATTCCATACCCAGTCGATTTTTATAAGATGTCAAATTCCATGTCTCATTTTGACTGACTGTGCATGTTGTTATATAACCTTCAACAGCCCGTAGGTACCTCATTTATACGCTGTAAAGTTCAGCTGCCTGTTCAATTTTTTTTTTAGACTCTAACCCCCTCGTCCATATGTAAATGTAAAGTTCTGTCTTGAATTTGTAAAATTTTCTTAATTTTCTGCCTAGACTTGCTTGATTAGTTTTGTCATGTGGATTGGAAATTATGTAATTTCATATTTAATTTGTTGAACTGTTATTGTATCCCTGGAATTTAAATTGCAAATTGCTCAACTCTTTCTTTTATTATCGGCAGAGTTTTGACTGTGACTGGTGACTTACCTAGCAATGCTTCAGCTTTTATAGTAAGATACGAGACCACATAATAAGTACTCGCACATTTTTGTACAGTCAAGGTTGTTGAATAGTTGGAAGTATTTTCTTTTTTGATACAGAAAACAAATGTTATTTATCCGGTCAAATGTTACTCGTGATTCTGCTTACTGATATTCTGTTTTGACTAACGGAGAACCACAAAGTGTGAATACGTATGGTACTTTGCGGCGGGGATCCCAATTTTCGAAAGCTGTGGCAGTGCTTAACACCTCTCGGGCAACACTGCCTCTACTTTATTTGCCAACGAAGTCATGTGGCAGCAGACAGAGCTTGGTGTTTAAATATTAAAATGTCTCGAAGCGCATTAATTTTAGGAAACCCCAGCAAGAAAAGAGAATAAAAAACAGGGCACTAGTGAAAAGTAAAGAAACTTAAAGAGAACGAATCTGTTCGTATAAGAAAATGCAATGTGTTTTTTACTTTATATCTCCCACAGTATTTTGAGAACCCGTGGTTTGCTGTAAGTTGCATGTGACCCGTAGCGTAGCTCCTAGCAAGCAGTTGCCGTTGTTAATTCTCGATTGCTGGCATCAACTGCACGTAGTAGGACATGAGCCCCTGAAGGGACATTCTGCATTCCAAACTTTCTTCCTGCATACACCCCAGCGGCTTCTTAGCTCTGAGGAGCTGCTTCTGTTCTTACATTCTGTTTTACAATGCCGTACTGCCTTTGTGCCCTCAGGCTACTGATTTATATGCCCTTTTATTTTATTGAAATGTTAACTTTATGGATTTTGGAGAAATAAAGGGAGAAAGTCTACCGCTATGCAAGCTGTTTTTGATGATTTAAATGTCCGTATCGTGTGAAATTGACAAATTTTGGGAAGTTTTTGGGAAATGTAAGTTTGGTGGAAACTTAGCAAATAAAATTAAAAATTCTTCAAATAAGGTGGTGTATGGTGTATATATGTAATGGTGTGTATGTGTAATTATATCAAAAGTTGATAGAGTTTGTGAAGTTTAATATAGGATTTTGTCGGAACCGTGGATTATTTCGAGTCTTATGGAGCATATATATGTGCCAATAAATGAGTCAAGGAACACGTCAACAGTAACTAAATTAACTTTTGAGGAAATAGTAATAAGTAATCTCACCTAGACCGTTGCGACAATCTTGCTTGGAGAATGAGCGGCTAATTTATAAAGAGCTATTTTATAAATAAATGAAACATTAAAGTTGTTTCTACCATAACGTCAGAAATAAATGTTAAAAGCTTTGGTGTAAAAAAACATTGGACAAGAACAACATAATTATAATTGGTCATCTTATCGAAGTCGAACAAAAAATTAGGTACAGTTGTTGCAAAACATCTAATCGGATATATTGAAGAGACAGAAATGTGATTGTATAGAACTATAGACAACCAGTGTCAGGAAAGTTATAATTTGGAAGTGAAACATTTGTTATGAAGAAACGAAAAAGAAGAAGAAACAAAACCTACACACATGAAATTTCTTAGTTCATTGCTAACAGCGCGTTTAGGAGAGAGAATAGGAAATGTAAATGTGTTTTACTGCAAACTGAAAATATGACAGAATTAAAGAAGTGAAAGTTAAAGTGGCAAAACTTGGGAACAATAGGCCGCCAGTTATGATTCTTAGATTCTTAGTGCAATTCCAAAGAACAGAGGGACGTGCGAACCCCAGAAGCAGACGGATAGATGGGGTTTGAAGCTTAAGAAAATCTGAACGAGTTCGTAGCACGTAATGGAAGAAAGATGAGTGTCACAAGAGTTAGTTGCGCCTGTTCCTACCGACAGGACATTAAAACGTATAACAACCTCCAGGTTGTAGGGGACACGTGGGGTCCAGGTGATTTGAGCTGTCCAAAGTAGATACTTATTGAAGAATGCTGTGCATACTGCAGTGGCTGCATTAGGGCAAATAGAACTAGAAATAGAACGCTTATGAAATTTTTGTTTTACAGAATTTTGCAGGAAGCGAACATACTCGTAATGCATTTTAAGACAGTATCCTGGGAATTTTCTGGAGGATATGAGGAACAACACGAAAATACTGACTTACTAATGTGTATGTGTGTGTTTATATATATACAGGGTGTTTCACGACTTTAGGGCATAACTGCAGGAGGTGATTTCCTACGTCTTTGTGATAAAAAAAGTTCATATAAACATGTGTCCGATTTTGGTCGGTTACGGAGTTATGACCGTTTGAAACTCAGAATAGAAGGTAACGATTACTAACAATAAACGGAACGAAATAATAAACCTGCATAATACATGATACATTTAAAGTACGAATGTAAAGTTGACTTCGTGAAATTACCTTTAATTTGAATTTATCGGTGCTTAAAGCTGATTTTCGAAAATGCCAACGCCGGCCGTAACACACGCTGCCGCTCGGTTGTGAACCGTGCGGGTAGCACGTAGCAGCTTCAGCTGGCTGTTTCTGATGTGGTCAGCGGCGTCAAGAATGCGACCAAGCAATGCATCTCGCGTTTCCAACTTCTCACTGTAA
>Ga0136643_10002477_pt1 | contig 23996 bp, 8 predicted proteins | sample TergutLab28metaG_FD_96883 | JGI IMG/M metagenome (GOLD analysis project Ga0136643, IMG submission 96883) | Labiotermes labralis P1 segment gut microbial communities from Petit-Saut dam, French Guiana - Lab288 P1 (version 3) (version 3) | ecosystem: Host-associated > Arthropoda: Insects >... | reverse complement strand
TTTTTTTTTACCTTTTCTCTTTTATCTGCGCAAAAAAAATTTTTTTTTGTGGAGGGGTGTTTAATGTTTTTTCACCCCCCCCCCCCCCGCTGCCATACGTTTTGACCAAAGTAGACGAAATGCAGCGCAGAAGTTCTCTACGTAATGCCGTTAAGTAACTGCGAATTTCATGTACTTCGGTGCAGTGAACGGCGTAATTTACTTAGGGGCCAATTTAATTTTTCCAGTAACTTCAACATTTGTTGTGAGATTTAGATAAATTTCGACACAAAAAATGTTAAAAATTTATTGAGTGACTGAATTTCATGAGAATTAACATTGTAGAAGCTTAGGATCGTAAACGAATTTCAATCCATATTTTCCACGTTTAGAATAAGGTTTGGGTGAAATTCTGTAAAAGAGATCTCCACATACTACTCTTGGGCATTTGTGTGTTATGTGAAAATTAGAGCAGAGAAGGACGTAATTTTCTTACGACTGTAAATGAAATGGAACTTGTGCTTGTACCATTAGATCATATGGTATGTGTAAAGCAAGAGAGGCCTTGGTAAAATCGATACACTACGTCCAGGAATACCCCACGTGCTGGATACTGAAAAGAAGGAATAATAGTCTGTGGACGGCGTGTGTTTACCCTAAGTTTATCTGAATAAATTTCATTAGGTGTAACGAAGTGTACTAGGTTTTTTTTCCGGCTAGCAATACAAACCCACTGCTTAAACTTTAATATTTTACATTTTCCTTGCAACTATATTATATACATTTATTTTAAACCAACTTTTTGCACAATGTTTTTATTTGTCAGTTACTTCTCTGACATGTTTTGGCTTCCGCTTTTGGTTATCTTCAGGGAACTCTCACGTTTTTCGACGCGTACAGCTTATGCATGGTTTGAGTGTTGGATGGTGGTTTTTATATATTTTGTTGAAACAAATAACTGCATTAGTGAAATTAATATATCTGATATCCCTGCATTAAAGGAATATTTAAAATTATGCAGTGCATCCAACAAATGCGCATGTGTAACATGTTATATCATACATTATTTTAATTAATAATATATGATAAAACATATGTTATACATGAACATTTGTTGGTTGAAATGCATACGTTTAAATATTATAAATTATTATTAAATATTAATTACAATAATATGTAATAAAACATGTGTTATACATGAATATTTGTTGGTTGAACTGCAAAAGTTTAAATATTAAATATTACAAATTATTATTAAATATTAATTACAATAATATGTGATAAAACATATGTATTATATATATATATATAGGCATTTGTTGGTTGCGTACGTGATAACATATATTGTAGTGCATTTTTGGTTGCACTGCTTAGTTTAAATATTATAAATTATTATTATATATTACATATTTATTACAATAATATTTGATAAAACATTTGTTATACATGTGCATTTGTTGGTTTCATTTGCATAAGTTTGAAAAGCTGCATTAGTCTTAAGAACTTCTCTCTGATGTTTGTAAAGGTGTAGGTAGCATAAGCTGCACATGTCGCAAAAATTTCGAGCTCCCTGAAGATGGCCAACAGTTGAAGCCGAAACACGTAGAAGTAATAAATAACGAATAAAGAGAATGTGCAACAAAAAGTTGGTGTCAAATATTGTATATTTCGCCGTTTAAAGTTTCAAGAAAAGCAGCGTTATAAAAATGTTACGGTGCGAGTGTAAATTTTATGTTCTACATATGATCCTCAAACATTTGAACGATAAAAATGCTATAAAATACACAAAACATATTTAGGCCACTTGTTTAAATAACAAAGTACCAGTACGATGTGGTTTTGATTTGATGGTTTAGTTAATTGCACGTGCATGTTTTATGAGATTGGAAGAGTACTTAACAATTTTTATGGATGTTTTTGTGAGTGAAGAAATGGATACGGTGACAGTTCTGGTTACTGTTAAGGAAACGGATTTCATAGTCTACTGGCAAATTACAGACCTATACATTTGTTTTTAATGATCGTGAGCAATGTAGCGCAGGTGGGACGTATAAAAATGGCTACGAAATTTTTGCCGAAAAATCTGTTGCAACCAAGTGCTAGGAGGGGCATCCCTGGCGATATATACCGCAGGCTATAATAATAATAATACATTCTTTAATAATTACCACCACCATGGAACCGTGGCATTTCACTAAGTTACCTAATTTTATCTAACACTGTTTTATTCAATTCGTATTGTATTCTTACTACCATGACCACGGTTCATACTTTCTTTCGTTGCCTACTTCGTTTTTTCCTTTTCTTCTACAAGTTAAATGGCCAGGTATTATTCTCTAATTTTTTATTTTCTTCTTTTAATATTTGGCTTTGTAAATGGAGTATAGATGCAAAACTATTAACTCGAGACACATGGTTTGTTTAAGGTATGTAATGATAAACACATGCATACAGCGCCATAACGAATAATTATAACAGCAACAGCAGCATTATATAATCTAGAAAATTGTTTGTTTGAGGTATATAATTGTAAATACCTCTATAATGTAATAATTATTAGTAATAATACTTATACTACTACTAATAATAATTTCATTGTTAAACTTAAACTCCATGTGAAAATTCAAAGGAGAAAATTATGTAAGAACAAAAGACTGGTACTGATGAACTCTTATTTAGCTATCGATATTAACTGCAAAATAGTGACGTCACAATCTAACGTATTTCCTTATATCCTTCATTAGGGCAGCACTTTGTTGTCCTGGGTGCTTTTTGTGTTCGGAATAATGAAAAGAATACTACGGATTGTGCACGTCTCTTCAATCCGCGAAGCCGACAAAGCACTCGTAAACAATTCCGTAGTCTGGATATTCCCAGATGGTAAACACTTCCTGATTACAGAACAGACCGCGCCAGACTTGGGCAGTCAGACTGTGTACTATCACTGGTTTCAGATTTACGTAGCACAAAACAACGGTGAGCAAGCAGATATTAAGGAGGTTCTCAGTAATATGGTACGTTGAACACCCACATACAAGAGAAAGCTGTCAAAAGTAGGAACACGCAATTTTTGTGTCTCCTTTCTTTTCATATTCGTGCCATTTGGATGAACAAGCATACCAGTAACTACGCGGCTTAAAGTACTGAATACTTGAGCGGGAATAAACCCTTATTCGCCGATCCCGTTAGCCACGCTGTCCGGTCTTGGGTCTGCGGCCGCTCGCTTGCTGCGATTGTGGGTTAGAATCCTGCCGGCTGCATGGGGTTCTATCTCTTGTGAGTGGTGTGTGTCGTTAGGTAGAGGACTTTGTGAGTGGCCGATCACTCGTCCAGAGGTGTCCTACAGAGTGTGGAGTGTTTGAGAGTGATCTCGAAACTTCAACAGTGCGAAGGCCTAGGCCCACTAGGGATGTCGAGTCATTGAAAAAAATTAACAAATAACTATACGATCAACATTCTTATATAATTCATAGCTGTAATCCGCAAGCTGTGCCTAAATTCGCTAAAAAATAAATGATGCTTACTCCATAACAGGGCAACATATTAAAACGATCAGTACAGTATTTTTCAAAAACTTTGATATGATTCAAAATTTTATCAAGATTTGGAAATAAGCTCAACTTTTTTCTATTACTGTGAAGTGTAATTTGATGTAAAATGTAATGTGCAGCGGGAGAAATTAGAAGTAATAAAATAATTTATCAGAATTCCTGAAATATAGTGAATAATGGAATATCAAAGACAGACGGGAGTTGAATATTACATCCGATATTAAAGAAACAATGTCAGAGTGTGGATGGAACATGGATGGTTAGGTGGGGAGACAGGATAATTCTTGGACTATGATAATGAGGGCATCAGGTTCCCCTGGCTGTCGGTAAATATCTATCAGAATCCATGATGTCACAGCCCAGTAGACATTTAATGTTATGCCAATACTCTTGCCTTAGCTAGCAGTGAATTTAATGACCAGCTTAAAAACTTCCAGTTTATCAACAAACAGCCCTCTACATTAATTTAGTGACCCGTGAGGAGAATGAGTTCCATCTAACTAGTGAAGTCCATGAATCTGTTCGAAAAGTGCCCACAGAAGTGAATGAAGTAAGCCTATTGGTGCTCTACTGTGGGCAAAATTGTGGTAGCAAACGCGACATTATTTTTCTTCATGTAAGAATTTCAGATACTAATTATCAAAAAAGAAAGAAGGAAATATTTTAAAACCGCAAAAAGCGGACCTTATTTTCGAACTATGTTCACGACTACACACAGCCAAAGATAACGTCCTCAAACATTTTGTTATGTTTATTGAAGAATACATTGTTAGCTGTCTTAGAAACGGTTACACTTAATGTCTTTCTATTGTCAGGCAATATGCAGGAAATATAGGACGCATAAGCATTTTAAACTTTCAGACATTGCTACAATTCGCAAGTTATAAAATCGAGTATTTCTAACCTTACAAGTTTTTCCATGGAGATGTAAATAATACGTTTATTATAAATACTGCCAGCGCTCTTTCAAAACCAGAAAACCTTCAACTCTTTGAACGCATTATATTCTTCCCTTATTACCACATTTTCTTTTTCATTTAATTCTATGTGTCTTTTGTTAGGACACGCTTTGTTTTTCTATTTGTAATTTCGAGTAGTCTCAGTGACTAACAATATGGCATTAAAAGAATAGATGTTAATGAATTACAAATTTAAATGGATTTAAAAAGAACAGTCTTAGTCAAATGGACATTATTAAGCCGGTATTTTTCTGGAAGGAGACTAAACAAAGTCATAAAAACCCCACTCAGGAAAATCCGTGTCCTGGACGAAACTGGACACAGACAGCTCTCGAATACAACTCAGGTATGATACCCTCTCCACCTACATGCTCCTTTTGTCACACAAAATTGTGCCTCTTCAAATAAGACCTGACACCCACCGTACAATATTTTATTGCATGTGGAATCGTGTCTTGATATGCGTCACAACACGTTGCTCGCATTACTTTCGTATTAACTACCAGTCGTGCTTTCGTCTCCTTTAACGTTACTACTGACTCTTCACTTCATTAGGGGGATGGCGGATCCTGACCCGGAGGTCAGGTCTAGCGGAAGAGCACACAAAGAGGGATTGTCCCCTTTCGCTAGACCTGACCTCCGGCTAAGGATCCGCAAATGCCTTGTGCCTTACCACGCTGCTGCTGACAGTTGAGACGGATCCACACCTCCAGAGGAAAGGGCACACCTTACTGCTGGAGACCCCACCACCTCCAGCAGTTCTCGGGGAAGCCGATGTTACTGTTCTGGTTACCGTCGCTGAGTGACGTGCTGATCCTAACGAACAATGTCGCTGATCCGAGTCGTTGTTACAGTTTCTTGGTGTCGGATTGGTTACAATAATGATTGCCATGAAACTTTACAGCTTATCACATTGATTATCCCTCAATCACGGCATTAGCCTATTCTTTAACAGTTTAAGTAGTTCGAACAATGACAAAAGAAGATCGCAGCTATCGTCTTTCGTTTCAAAAGTGCCCGAATGTAGTCAGTTGTCACGTGACTGTGAACTGTTATAGATGTAATAACTCAATTTCGCAGGAGAGAATGTCTTTCCCGCCTTTTTCCACGTGTACACACGTGGAGTTTGTCACACACAACTCACGCATGGAAAGACACTTATCACCATGTATATTCACAACGACCTATCAGGAAGCTGTGTAAATACACATTACAAGTAGTGCTGTAATGCTGCTACGGACGCCGTTACTGTTCAGAGTCATCGCCAAAAAGCTTTTCGCGTGTATTGCATTGGATACAAGCCCTAGCCGGTCTAGTGGCTCGTTCTTGCCCCTGGTTGGTAGGCAACATGCACGGCGCCTGCGCCATCACCTTTTCGCTTGCATCTACGGGCCAGAAGTGCCAACAAACATCTATGAAATAAGGCTTTGCTAGTGTCATTCTTACGTTGAAGCACTCGTGTTAAGCGTACGAACACCGCACCGAAGGCGGAAGTAGGTTTAAATATTCACTGTGATTAACTGCTGTTTTATGGATATTAATACATTTACAAACGAGAAATCCCTCTCCCCCCTTTTCGTTATCTATGTCTTCAGCAGGTCACATCAACAGCATGGACCTCCTATACTCGTATTTGTTTTGTTTTGACCGTATATTGTAGCCCGGGGTATATGATTGATGGACATAAAATCGATCACCGTATGACTGCTTGTATCTGTGGCTTAGAAAATTGTATCAACTCAGTGTAAAACGAAAGTATGTGAAAGATTTTATAATGTATCACGTATTGTACACATATGCTGTAATAATTTATACGCATGTTATCATTTTATGTCTGAATATTTATGTGACACGAGAAAAAACAAGGATCAACGATATATATATATATATATATACATACATATATACCTCTCTATATATAGTACTTCCATTTTTATAGTGTAAATGTTTATTTTTTCCTGTATGTGCTTCCACAATAACACGTTAGGTTACGTGACCAGGATAAATAGGAGATTTTAGGATATAAGTGGTTTATGGTATTATCCCAACATTACCCAGGGGGAGTGCAGAAACATCACACTAAATTAGTCGAGATACGGACTCCGAGCTCGGCCTCGTAATCTCCCCCGTTACACTTTAACAAGGCCTCGTCTTTTCGACTTCCTCGAAATAGCTTTGAACACACGGGGTATAAATAAAGAACCAATATTCAATGCCGCTGTATCAATGATGCGTCAGTATTTGAAATTCTGTCATTGTTTTAAGTGGTTTTATTAGCTCCAACGGACACTTAATTTTTCTGTTACTGCTTGCTCTCTAAAGCATAAAGATTAAATTATTCAGACTTAAAATTTTACGCTTTTTCTTTTATGAATGTGAAACCTGATCTGTCGTATTAAGGGAAGGACACTGGCTGAGAATGTTCGAGAATACGATATTGTGGAAAATGTCTAGAAGCAAGAAGGAGGAAATAAGTGGTCGGGGGAGAAAAGTGATTAATGAAGAGCTTCGTAGTCTGTACTTTTCACAGAATATTTTGAGAGTGATGAAATTTAGGAAAACGAGTTTGAAAGGGAGTGTATTACAAATGTGAAGAACATAAATGCCTTCAGGATTTTTATAGTAAAATCTAAAGGAAAAAGACCACCTGGAAGCGCTAGGTTTATATATGAGTATAATATTAAAAAGGATGTTGTAGGAGCAGTGTGGGGTAACGTGGATTGTATTCATCTAGCTCAGAATAGTGACAAATAGTTGGGTCTTATGAACGCGGTAGTAAACATCCGGATCCCATACAATGCGAGGAAATTTTGCATAATCTGGGAAAATCTTAATTTCTCATTAAGAACTCTGCTGTGCCAATTTTGTTTAGCGGATACCGTGTGTCATTGATATATATGAAAGTGACAGTCTAAGGGTGAAATAATTAGGGTGAGGCATCTTGGAAAAAAGACGTCTTCTAGGTAAGGACGGACGGTTCATGGAATAAACAATATAATTATTAGGACTAACCCCTAATCATGTTTTATAATTACGTCATAAAATACATTTGCGAAGTTCCTGAATCATAGACTTTCTTTCGACTTAATGGCGTACAATGTTTTATTCATTAAACTTTCTATACACGAAAGTGAAGAAAATGTTACCACACCAGAAGCAGTTCAGAAATTTAGTAGGTCATACACATACATATTGACATATGCAGTGTTGTAAGATGTGCTCGTTATTTTATAATGTCCCTAAAAACTTCCATTCTAATGATTCTACAATTGTTCAATGTCACTCTGCATTCACATTTTGATATTTACTCGGACAATGCAGTACATAAAAGATTATTTACGAAATCAAGATTGTGTTACAAAAGAAAAGGACAGAAATGTTGTATGTAATATGTACAGCTTCGATTTTTATAGTGTGATTGATTTAGCAGATACATGCATTTAGAATAGTAGGAACTGCATATATCTGAATTATTCTTGTCCATTTTATTCTTGCAGTTTTGCCTTCTTTATTATTCTTTTAATGTACAATACTTTCATTTGTTTAATTTAATTTATAGTACGAGTATAAGGTGGTTTATATTGAGTTGGTATGTTCATGTTTACTGAAGTATATACCTAATTACAAAGTGAACTGCTTCGTGGTGTCTGTTAAAATGTTCTTGTTACACCCAAATTCGTGAAATAAAGGTGAACGTAAGAGTAAAGTTGTCCTTGTATTTAACCCTTTAAAGACGAAGCACAGACTGATTTATTTAAAGACCCAATTCCTACCGCGCAGTAAATACTTTTCATCTACGTTATAAAAATCAATCAGTTTATGGTATGTGCAGCAGAGTCGCTGTTTGTTTTGAGATAATACAAAACACATTAACACTGTGTAGGCAGAATGTCCTTCTTAAGTTTTAAACATGTTGGTACACGCAAGCAGTAGGATTTAAAAGGTGAATTAAACCGCACGCTATGACATTAGGAAACGTATCACCTTCATGTGCCGACTGTAGACATTAGGGGTATCTCAACCTACTGGAGCCCTAAAGGTCTGTCCAGGCCTGTCATGGGTTTGCTTTACCTTAAACATGGCATTTGATTAGTGTAGCTATCAAATAAATATTTTTTTTTATACGTGGTTTACCTGAAGGTGCAGTCCAGATCTCAGTTGCTAAAAATGATTATTGACGAACAGAATCTACTGCTCGCGACTAGTCAGTGATCGAAAGTTTAATATATTTTAACTGCGCAATTATTATATATCTAACAATTTCTCTGCAGGAAATATAGTAAAAGCAATCAAATTGTTTATAATATGATACGCAAAGTTTGATAACAGTCTAAACACAACTACATTCCAGTTTATTTAATAGAACAACATATTTCGGCCTAGGCTATGCCATCCTTAAAAAAAACACATTCAGGTAAAATATACAGATAGTTTCATAATGTTTATAATTCGTTACACGTTAAAATATCACCTGAAAATTACATGACGGATGCTTTAAAAAATTGTCTACTGTCTTTTATAGTGAATAATTACTTCCGTTAGCAGTCCAACTTTGCCATGACGCTGTCGTCATTCTTGATGCTTCAATGTTTGTAACGCACGTTTAACAGTGTACGAGATTCTCTTCCTTTATAATCAGCTCACTTCCAATAAGGAAGTATATAACTTGATAGCTGTATGTTATGTATTTAGTATTTTGTCTATAACACAGATACTGTAATTAGTAAATGTGTGTAACTATTACATAATACGAGTTTTGAATTTGAGTCGTTTCCTTACTTGCATTTCCTAAGATGACACTTTTACACCGCGTATGATGGCCTTGGACTGATCGTACGGTGCTTGACAGCTTGTTTGCATTATGGAAGTAATCATTCCTTACAAAAAAAAACTGTAAAGAATCGTTGCAAAGCCTCCAATTGACATTTAATTTTCTGATGATATTTTGACATTTAACCAGTTTTAAACATTATCAAACTACTTGTACATTGTACCTCAATATATTTTGAAAATTGATTGTGAAAGTGAGGATGGCCAAGTCTAGACCGAAACATGTTGTTCTATGAAACAAAATAGAACTTAATTGTGTTTAGACTGTTATCAAACTTCGTGTATTGATTTACTAAATAACACAGAGGGGTGTCGCACTTCAAAATTGTTTATAATTTATTTTATTTCGGGGAAACAATTAATTGTGTTATCAAGATATGCACAATTTTTATATTCGTACTTAACATTCCTAAAAATGCATTCACTGCTAGCTCAAGTGGTGTAAAATCCAAGGGATCGTCAGGAAATTAAATTATGAAATAGTCTACAGTATAATTAAACTTTAAATCCGCTAATTGAGACGGTATATGCCTCAAAGCAAACACTCTATTTTGGATAAAAAATGGTGAATAATAGCGTGTAACCATGCGAAATAGCAGATACCTACTTATTAATTAGTGCGTAACAATTAATGAAATTGTTAGTCCAAATGTTTAAGCTGCCGTTATGACCGGTATAAGGTAAATAAGATTGGGAGAGAAGTTTTTTAATAATACACATAACTTGTGTCCGCATAGTTTGTATGTTGTTGCAAATATTATTGTATTTGCTTAATTATTTCAAAGTGCAAGTATCTAAATATGTATATTTCACAATGACTAACACGCTGGATGCAAGAACAGAGAGGAACCCTGAAGACGGTTATGACTGTTGGCCAGACTCAGTAACTAATAACATGTGGTCCCTAGCACCAGAGAGATCTCGAAGCCAAGACGGGCAGACTGACTGTCAGTTCAGATTTACTTGAAATTTAATGCATTCTACAAAAGATGAATCATTATTGTATCTTTGTCAGTCAGACAGATTAAAATACTTGAAAACTGTAAATTGTTCCTAAAAGGGACATAATGTGATGGATCGGTATTCCGGCTCTAAAATCCATAAGCTAGAATGCGCAAGAAGTGTAATAATTTCCTGCGCTTGATATATATATATATATATATATCCACTCCGTTGGCAGATCCCACCAACGCAACCAAATAAAGAAAAAACGAAAGGGTCTATATGCATTCTCCCGCAATGTCCAGTTCGCTGCAGTATCCATGGTGAGTTTGTTCCTAGAGAAACGCGAATTCCATTGTAACCTACGTACAGCGCAGCATACAATGAGCAGTCTGTTGTGATGGTGACATAATTCTTCTCTTTCTGCCGGCCTACCAAACAGAGGGTTTTCTATTATTTTAGGCCATCAATTAGGTAATGGATACCAGTGTAAAAAACGGGTACTGTGATCCGCTCACATTTATGACTTTGACTTTGACGGTGTTTTCGCACAGGGAATTCGGAACGTTAGATCTTTATGACACCCAACCTGATGTGTTACATTTACAATCAAATGGGGCTGAAGAGTGGTTGTGTCTTGCGTGTGTGAGTTGATACTGCTATTTCATGTTATCTGAAGAATAAAATCCAACTAGATGCCACCTATTACTTTATTATGCTTATGTTATGCACAATATGTTTCTGGCACCATTATGCCCATTATCAGGAGCTCACGACGATAGCGTTGGTTAACACATACGCCGTCTGGTTCTCCAGTTGCTGCTGGTTGGAAGTTAAGTGCAGGCAGGATGGATGAGCGTCCGGACCGAAGGCTGTTACAGCCTTCGGAATCAAGACCTATAAGCTTCTTCTGCAAGGTTAACGAGGAGACAATGGACCCCACCCACGCTACCGTGGTCAGAGTTGTTCTCCAAATTCTAGCATAGATTCTGTGAGAATATTCGCATATCTTGACGGCTTGCCTTCGAAGCACTTTACAAAGGTTGTCACCTACTAACTGTAAAGCAAGCACCTTAATCAGATTTAGCTATTATCGTTGTAAATAACCAACCTGACGCACAATTTTTCATGTATGTTTATTTCTATTCTCTACATATTTCGGGCAGCCATGTGCCCATCACCAGGAGAATTATTGTATCATCTACACAGAATGACATAAATCAGGTGTCGCAATGATATAATAATTCTCCTGGTGATGGGCACACGGCTGCCTGAAACATGTAGAGAATAGAAATAAACATACATGAAAAATTGTGCGTCAGGTTGGTTATTTACAAGGATCACACCGAGATGCACGGTCAACAAAAAAAAAACTTAGCTATTGCTAGGTAAGGTACTTTCACGGAGAACGTTTTTGCTTGTGAAGTAAGTCTTCGATTTAGGCTTAGCCTGTAGTTTTTAAAACTGAATTCCAACGAATCCTGTGCCAGGCCTTACACACTTTCAGTGTTCTGTCGGGATCTGATTATTGCTGTCATCAGCGCTCGTACCATCTGCCTCAAATCAATTCCGAAGATTGTCTTGTTGGCTAGTCTCATTAGCAGTTGTAATGTTGTACTTGCGAATTTTGTACCGTACCGTAGTGATTCAATCCATAATGTGACCACCTGGGCTTGCAATTTCACATAAAATATTCAAATGAAGATTTGACAACAGCGCTGTATTCTTTCCTCTGCATGGATTCTTGTTACGTTTCATATAGCTGTAGAGAAGTCAGTTGCGCAGATTGTAACGCGGTGTCGTACTGTAGGGTGATTGTATGATTCATGACTTGTACAACATGCGAAATGAAATGATCGTGACCTAGTTTGAGTTTATCTACAGCCTTTGAATGTAGGCATTTTGGGAAAGTACGAAAAAACATAAATTGTGTTCGGTGTGTCGCCCTAGATTCGAAATGGGATTCTCCCTGATAGAAGTCGACGGAATTACCACTTAAGTCAGTTTGCTCAGTGATAGTGTATAACTTCAAGTAGTGAGACGCCTGTGGGTCATGATTAAGGAGAAAAGTGTTATAAGCGGTGGTAGTGCAGTCGGCATAACTTCTCAGATCCCTGAGAGAGCTAGAGATTTGCCTCGTCTCTAAAACGTCCGTACTGGACCTGGGGCTTAACTTGCCCCCTCATCAATGAATGACGGGGCCGTTTCCCAGGGCGTAAAGCGGCCTATACTTAGGCTGACCACTTACCTCCATCTCGTGGAGACGTTAATAGAAAGTGGATTTTTCTTACCTTCTTCTCGTACAGACTCTAAGATTTAGTGAAAATATATTACCAGTTCCCCGTTTGTTCCTTCATAGCACGTGTAGGGAGAATTTATTTACCTTTACCTTTTGGAAAGATAGTGTTGTGACATATCAAGATAGTTTCTAAAGAAATTGCTTGGAAGGAATAAAGAAATCCACGATACACCTCAGGTAGCAGACACGATTTCCCAATCAGGATTAGAACATAGGAACTCACATATCTAAGAATCAGTAAACGCACCGCCACGACTTTCTCTAGTAGCCTACACGTACTGCAGATACTGTCATATAGACATGTAAAAGATAACTTCTACTCTTTCTACATGCCTTGAAGGCATACGTAGGGAGTACAAGCATAGCCCCGTAGATTCTTAACCTCGGCACTGAATGGAGATCCTAAACCTCACGTACTGACCGCTTTACCCCCGGAGAAAAAACTTTTTTTACCCATCGAGTAGGTGGGCCGGGTAGCTCAGTCAGTATAGCGACTAACTAAGGGCTGGACGGTTCGGAATCGAATCCCGGTGGGGACGAGATTTTCCACCCGTCCTGACCGGCCCTAGTGCCCACCCAGCCCCCTGTAAAATGGGTACTGGGTCTTTTCCGGGGGTAAAGTGCGGCCGGGGCGTGCTGCTGACCACTCACCCCCTTCTAGTGCCGCGGTCACGTAAGAGTAGAGCTATACCTCTACCCACCCTCTGGGCCCCACCGGGTCTGTAACAGGATCACTTTGCCTTTACCTTTACCCATCGAGTAGAGGGCTATGTGGGTCCCGGCCGTATCTTGACGCCTGGACAAGAGAATATCGCACTTGCCAAGAATCAAAGTACGGATCTTCTCGCCCGCAGCCGAGTCACTGTAACGACTAACGCTGTCCCGACTGCCAAGAGAACTGTGATTTCTGATAATTATGCAACTATGTTGCATTGCAAACAAGAACAGCAATTGCTTTGTTCTCAGCGAAATCTTTTGAGCTTTTGTAGACAGTGTGGGGCTGTATACAGAAGCTCGTGAAAATTAGCTACTTCATGGAGCAGAATACGTATTAAGAAAATAAAAGTTTCTCGCCTAGTCAAGAACTTTCCCGTATCTTACATAACCTGAATATGCGCAACAGCCCTTACTTGTCAGCAATCCTTTATGATCCACTTTAATATCTTCCTGCCGTCTATTCCCAGGGCATCCAAGTGGCCTCTTTCCATTGGGGTTTCTTCTTCAAAACCCAGTGTGCTTTTCTATTCTCTTTCAACGTGGCGTATCTCCCCGTCCACCTCGCCATTCTCACCTTAATATATGGTGAGGAGTGCAAAATAAAATGTTTCTAAATTACTTCAAAATTTCATTACATAGAGACCTCGTGTTAACAGGTTTTTGAAAGTTTTTGATATTTTGCTGACCGTGCATCTCAATATATTTATCTTAGTAATTAACCAACTTGATGCACAAAATTTTGTTTTACGATAAGTTTATTTCATGCTTCTACATGTTTCGAGCACCATGTGCTCATCATCAGGAGGTTAAAATTGTTTTATACAGCCTCTGATATCATCACACTTGTAGGTGACCGTCCGGTGCATGGGACGGCCACCTACAGAGTGTGATGATACCAGAGACTGTATAATACAATTTTGACCTACTGATGATGAGCACATGGTGCTCGAAACATGTAGAAGCATGAAATAAACTTATTATAAAACAAAATTTTGTGCATCAAGTTGGTTAATTACTAAGATAAAAAATTCTTTTGAAAGCTTTATTCACATAGACGCTGTGAAAAAGACTCGATATATGTCACACATTTATCGATGGCTTTGTTTTGTGGACGTGACAGTCGATACGCGAGTTTTGGAACAGTATTTAGTTGGTAGGTGTTTTCAGTCGGCCGATTTTGAGCGAAAACACAGCCATACAGAAGAGCACGTAGTGGATAACAAAACAAGCTATGTCCAATTAACGTAACATTCTGGGTCTTTCGAGTAAACATTGCTGCTGTGGAAACTCAACAGTGTTGTTGAGTTACATGTTACAGTCAACTATATAAAAATATCGAGTGTTGCACACACAAAGCTTTTATGGCAAATTTGTGTCGCCGTCAACATTAAAACGTACGTATGTCTTTATGTAAAGTGCCCGATGTTACATTGAAACAAAAGAATATTCTCATTGTTGCAGCGTGCATTTCGTAGAATCACTTTATTTATTAACCAACAAATGCACTACGTAACACACGACGCACACCATAGCCAGACGCATTCCTAACAACGTGCTCTACACATCACGATATGCTGCCACAACACCAAGTTAATATAATGGAATTATTTTGTGAATGTTTTTAAAATGACTTTAGCAAGGAACAACGTAGCTCCCTGAGGATGATCTTAGGATCGAAACATGTCGGAGCGATTTTAACTGTTTTAATGTGAAATTTTATATAGTGCATTTGTTGGTTCATAATTAAAGTAAAAGAATATTCGTCTGATCCTAGCTTTCTTTAAACATGCAATTTGGCTAAACAGATCGTAATGACAGATAAGTCGTTGCGCAGTTTCTCAGTTTTTTTAAGTGTTATTTTAAAACAATTTACGAGATCGGACGGAATTAACCAATTATGAAGAAATATGTATTACATGTTGTGAGTGTATGCCTGCCACCGTGACTTACATATCCGGTATGAAAATCTCATCTTTTCTGCGCAGCATTATATTGTCGTCTGTGGCCTGTCTGGCTGCACCATGTTTTTCTTTTCCACGTTAACTCATAAACAGCAGCATATATGACCTTCATAGGGCCGTGCATCTTAAAATATGTCTATAATAAAACCAACCAGAAGCATCAATGTCTCAAAATTATTTTGTTGGAGTAACACTCTACATGTTTAGGACGGACTTTCCGTCCATCATCAGGAGTTAAAGACTGTACATACTGCAACAGGCATATGTCAAACAGATACTGCCGACTGCTTGCTAGCAGGCAGTAGCAGTATCTGTTTGACAAATGCTTAATGAAGTATGTACAGTCTTTAACTCCTGATGATGGACGGAAAGACCGTCCGAAACATGTAGTGTTATTCCAATAAAATAAATTTTAGACATTGATGCGTCTGGTTGGGTTTTCTATAGAAAGAGTAGCATTTTCGGAAGGAAAGTTATTGAACCTAAAATATGTGTTTTGATTTTCTGTACAAATTTTTTTCAGAAACATTTCTCATTCTAAGAATAATTCAGCAACATATTACCATGAATTTACATGGGTCTCCATGTAAATTCTTGTCAGATTTTAATGACGCTTGAAGTTCCTCCACAGATTTTCTAAAAATCCTCAAATATGAAATTTCCTGAAAATCCGTAGCGTGGAACCGAATTGTTCCATGCGGACGGATAGACAGACAGATGGACAGATAGACATCACAAAGCTAATAGTCACTATTTACAATTTTTCTGACGCGCCTAAAAGCCACTTTAAATTTACAATTACGAAATATTTTTATCTGCAAAAGTAAAACGTTAATTTTCTGCATACAATACGAAGTCCTAAGAAGAACTAGAATTTCTGATCCTGATCTGACTGAAGAATTTGTTATAAATGTCTACGTTAAGTTGTTTGTTTTTCTTAACTGCAATATCCTACACACTTTGTAAGATTTACTACAGCACCATTTCGAGGCCACATTCGGAACTATGGAATTATTCTGCCATAAATATCCTGAAATTTCTCTTATGATCATTTAAAGCCGTAGTGGACACTATCTCTACCACCTGCATTAATATTAAAATAGGAGCCAGCATTTTGCTCACATTGCGTGTTCTTGCTCTTCATATCACTCAGAATAAACATACATTATTTTCCCGAAGAGCTAAAGAGCATTAAGCCGGCCTTTGCAGTGGCGAAGCACTGTGTTCTCTGTGCGGTAGGAACTATTTAAATATTAATGAGATAAATTTAATTCTCAGTGGCCGTAATCAACACCGCTAAGAAACAAAATGAACAATACGCAATGACAACAAAATACATCTCATACCTCGTAATTGAATGTACCAACACCCCTTTAAAAATATCAAACACTATTTAAAAATTACACTATTCTTATTTTTTATCATCCGCTGTTATTTGCCAATTCATTGGCTTGTTACTCACACAAATGAACAGAAATGAAAATCAGTGCAAAACATTGCGTTTTTAAAATAAACACCCGCGCATGTCCGCTAAATGTCGGGTGCTTGAATGACGGAATGACGACTTGAAGGCTAAACTAATGTGGAAGATCCTATGACTGACCAATACGATCAAGTTTGTCTTTGGTTTTTCTCGGTCCTAGAGCAATAGTAGAACTGGTAGCCGTACTCCAATTTGCATCGCCTACCACTCGTGAAGCCTTCCAAAATTTATCAAAATTTGATTATATCGCGGCCGTCTAAAAACGAATTTCAAAATTTACGTCAAAGCTTAGCTTCTTCCCTCAGGGAATATTCAAACTGCCTACCTTCAATGTCTGAAAGAAAAACTCAATGAAAAAAAATACAATTCCTCATTCTCCGTAGTCAGTTTACTGTCCCTCAGTACACCCTTACATCTTTTTTTCTATTCCTCCTTTTTTTTTTTTCAATCATGTGTTGAAGTACTGACATTTTTGCGTTTTGCTGGACAAGGCAACAGTCCTTTGAACCAACAGAAGAGAACTTAACAGATTTCTGAATCGACAACTGACGAAAAGTTTGATCCAGTTTTGAGAATATGTAACTGTTAAGTAAGAAACTCCTTTGTATACCTTCCAGTAGGTGAATATGCGTATTTGTTTTATTTATCTCTTGAAGTACTTATGTTTAAGTCGAATGAAATTTAGTCTGCTTTCATGGATGCTTTATTCTTAAGTTGGTTCAAAAACACTTTCTTATATACAGTTAGCCTATTAAAACATCGAGTGAAAGCTGTTTATAAGCCAAAATTGGGAAGCAAATGTAACACAATGGTCGTGGATTATTTTAAGATGATCCCCAGAAACTTCTGGAAAAGGCCGAGGGAAATTTTAGAAAACAGAAACGGTAATCCTAACATTTGAATACTCGACTTACAGGAAGAAGGGCCATCCGTAACGTCGACACTTCCTCTCTGACATTCTGTTGACGGCCACTTTGTGTCATTTAGGCATAAACCGAAGATGAGTCGTATCATTTTTATGACCTGTCTGATATGTTGCGGCGTTCCCAAGAGTAGCCTCGTACATGCACAAGCTGGGGGTATTGATCAGGCTTACGGCAGTGTGAGAGGGTAGTGCTCGCTCCACTTTGTCTGGCTGCAACACCATTTGTAGGCCTATATAAACTACATTATATTCGTTTTCATTGATTATACGACTGTATCCACCCGCATTCGGAACACCGTGAAGTGGATGGCGCTAGCTTCGAATTTATTTTAAATAATTAATGTAGAGTATGAGCGTGTCTGCTTTCACCCCATCACCTCGAACTAGGTCTAATATCGAGGTGATACGTATTTATTGGGTTTTGAGTAGTATAAGTAAAGAAAAGTTGCCCCTGCGCACAACATTAAAGCATATGGGGGAGTGGAAATACAGCGCCTCTCACTCTGAACCTCGGCACTAAATGAAGGTGAGTGGTCAGCTTCGTGTCTCAACCGCTTTACCTTGGGGAAGGGCCCGCGGTGCTCATTGAGTAGTAGAATGGGTGGATCCCAGAGGCGGTGCTAGCGATCTGCAGAATAGAAAAATCTCTGAGTTCTTCACTCTTCTGGAATGTTACGCGTCATATTTAGTATTTGGTTACAGACTTTTCGGGACAAATTATCGGTCCCATCTCCAAGGTTCAGTCTGTCCAAGAAGAATACACGCTACCGAAAAGTCGATGCCAGCTACCAGACTACGCCACTTAACATCGCAGAGGATTGAAGACCTCAAATATGCCGCGGCCGAAGCCAGCAGTCTTACAGAAAATTCTCTTACCCGTGACGAGAAACGAATCACGATTCCTGGGTTTTCCAGCCAGTAACCTAATTACTGATTACGCTGTCCCCGCTCCCTAGTGGAGTATCATGAGCAAAAACAACAAAAACAATAATAGATTATTGTTATTACTGTTACTACTTGTGCCGCTATTGTACTACTATTAGGGCCAACAGTACCACTAATATAAAAGCCTGCAGTGCCAGTACCCTACTGCCTGATCATACCGAATATCTCGGTAGAGTAATTAGCACTCGTCTTTCTCACATGGGGACGTTCCTTCTCCAAATCTCATCCTGGAGACCGGCTATCGTGTCGGAGGCTTTCGTGATTTTTTTTAAGCTTCCAGGAAAATTCCGGGGAGAAAGTATTTCATTATACCAAAATAACTTCATCGACATTCTTTGTAGCTTACTTCTTTGTTTATTAATTATATTGTAATCTGAGAAATTTAAAGCATCCTGATATAAAATGAATATTAAATGTGATAATACTTGTTCTTGGATTTTTGTCGTCTGAAGTCCGACACTTTGTGGCAAGTAATTTAACATATCCGCTAAAGAGCTTAGAATCTGAAGAGACCTGAATAAGTTACGTCACCGCTGTGGAAATTTCATATCTCACATAATAATTGTTTAGTCTGAAAGCAAAACTTTATATTTACTTATTGTCGATATTTTTCATAGGAGCCTTTTGGAATCGCGAGAGTTACAAAAGAGGCTCTGTGTGCGGGGCCTGGAGTCGCGTGGGAAATGAGTGGGGTGAGCAATGAGGTCTGTAACCAACGAAGAAGCCAGCTGTCAGAAATGGGGCAAGGTAGGTAACATAATCACGTATTATATGTATTTTATTAAGACGCTGAGATTTTGATAGAAGGATGCCATGTATATCCTTGTCACTGCAGTTAACCGGCCTTGCCAGAACTTATTTTGTCACTTTTAGTATCCGTCCTGGATTATTCTAATAAAGCTTTCTTGTAGATCGTTGCTTATAAGGATATTCAACATTCGTACCAACCCCCCACCCCGACCACGCACAGGTCTGCATACTTGTATGATAGCTCATACTGATGCGTGAAACATCTAGCCACTTTTTAGGCCCATTAACAAAACATAAGAAATGCGCATGATGTACACAAAGAACGTACATTATTTACACCCATCTGTTATATCGTTTTCTTTAAATATTGATTTTATCTTTGACATATTTAAATGTAACTAGCGTATGCGTCTGAAAAGCCTTGAACTGAAGCACATACTTCGTCCCCTAGAATACATGATGCCGTCTTCACAGTGTCCCTGTACGGTGACTCTAATGGAACTTTATCGCATAGGAAACCTGCATCTACTGGGATTTAGAATTTGCTTTTACTCTGTTACGGCCAGGGGTATAACTTACACGGTGCTCCGGGCATCGAATTCCGGTGGGGGTGGGATTTTCCGCAACGGCCTAGACCGGCCTTAGGGCCGACCAAAGAGTTCCAGGTAATTCCCAGGGGTAAGACGGCGGAGGCCTGATGTTAACCCACCCTTCACCTAGCGCCGAGGTTAAACAAAGGTTAGACCTATACCTCTACTTCCCCTCGGTGCTTTCATGGCTAGGTATAGGGTGAACTTTACGGTTTACTCTGTTCAACTTGCCTAAATTCATAGAAGAGTTCCGAAGCGGTTTAAATTTCCCCTCGGATGCAGGCGTTCTAAGCGATAAAGTTGTCGTCATTTATGGTGCTATAGAATGAGCAGCCGCTACTGGAGGCATGGTGTATATTTTTTATTCAATTCTTTCATACCAGACCTTGTCTTTGAAAACAACCAATCTTATGCTTTCAGTATTATTCAAATGGATTTGGTTTATTATTTTATCTTTATTGTCAGTGTCATACGACTGTCTTCATTTTAAGCAGATGTATTGTATTGCACGGGGACAGTTGGAATTGGAAAGCCACGTGTGTCGTGATCATCTATGGACTAATAATAATCAGTACCGTCATTATAACTGTATGTACAAAAGTGTATTTGGGAACTGATAATCCAGATATTTTAGGGTGAAATGTAGAAGGCAGATGTGCATATAAGTTTTTACTTATTTTTCCTCTTACTGTAGTTTATCACTGGTATGCGTGGTGCGAATGCATTTTAGCTGGAAACGGTGCGTGTTGTGAAAGAGTAAAGAAAGTTTTTTTTTCACATTTGTACCGTGCATCCTGCTGTTATCAAAGCTTTTTATTACCAACTGATGCACAAGAGAATTGTTTTTAAGGTAGAATAAAAATTTACACTAAAATTACAATAGCTCCAACACGTTTCGGTGTGATCACCATCATCAGGGAGCGTACTGAGTGATCTTGTTAAATAGGTTAATATACTGGCACATCATTGTGGTTAATCTGGCAGTGTAGGCATAAACCAACAAGGACCTGATGACATATGCAGCCACACCGCCAGATTAACCACAATGATGTGCTTTAACCTTAATTATTTACTTTGTTCAAGCAAATTTTCTGAAGAGAGCAAAGCTTTTCCTAGTTACTTTGTAGGGCTTGTTCTTTCTTCTCACTTCCAATGTTTTTTATTATGACGATATACAGGATGGGCCAAAAGTAGGTATACAGTTTATAGTTAATTACTGTATACCTATGTATGCCTGCTGCACTGTTCGGAACCGAACAGTGTAGCAGGCATACACCAAGAAGGACCTGATAACGTATGCAGCCACACCGCCAGATTAACGACAAGGATGTGCCAGTATATTAACCTAATGTTTTAAAATTGTAACTTTAACAAGATCACATGGTACGCTCCCTAATGATGGTGATAACACCGAAAGGTGTTGGAGCTATTGTAATTTTAATGTAAATTTTAATATTCCTTTAAAAACAATTCTCTTATGCATAAGTTGGTAATAAAAAACTTTGATATTTGACAGTAAAGAAAGTCTTTATGACAGCAGTGAAGTGTCTGAAGTCTTGCCACAGCTGTAGCCAAATCTGTTACGTTAAAAATTCGAAGCCAGACAGAAGTGGAATGTTAAATTCCAACGAGCCTCGAATATGAAATTTCAGAAACAATAAAATACAAAGATGCTAATGTAGAAAATTCGGATGCTAGCACTGCTTTACATAGGCCTGTTCAGTGACTTAGTCATGCTACTAAAATATTCGTGGAGCAAAACTGTACGAAAAGATACATTTTTTATCTTATGTTTATTGGACCGTGCATCATCTTGATAGTTGAATGAAGAGAGACCAACTTGATGCCACTTGCTTTTTTATTTCATTATTTAATGCTCAACATGTTTCGGGTGTTAATACATCCATCCTCAGGAGCTTGCGACTTATTTGTTGAGTTATTTCGTGGGTTGTATTGCTCTGGTTCGATGTGTGTTGGTGTTACGTTGTGGTTTGGCTGGGGCGGTGTGGTATCCGGATGTAGGTTGAAGCACTAGTGCATCGAACCAGAGCAATACAACCCATGAAATAACTCAACAAATAAGTCGCAAGCTCCTGAGGATGGATGTATTAACATTCGAAACATGTTGAGCATTAAATAATGAAATAAAAAAGCAAACGACATCAAGTTTGTCTCTCTTTATTCAGACATTTTTTATATCTGTGACGAATGTGATGGAAGCTTGATAAAAGTTTTTTCTCTCTGTGTCTAAATTGGAATGGAGTAGTGCAAATTATGTTCCGATGCAAATATCCAAACTGAATATTGTCATTATTGATTGGGTATTTCACGAAATATCGTACGTAAATCTGCAGATAAATACAGGCATACTTGACTTCGATAGAACTGCTTGCTATTGTGTTTTGTTAACAAAGTTCGGCGTTTTAATTTAGTTACAGGGAAAGCTGGTATATCCGAAAACTTCTGAACAACAGGTATTTAGTTCTTGAAATGTATTTTCAGCCCACGGAAAATAGAAATCCCTTATTTCAGTTTGACAATACCTGTTGCAGTTTATTTCTTTACTAGTCTTGTTTACCCGTCATTTCCCGGATTTTTCAAATAAGTGGTAATAAAACACACAGAGTGGACCAAATGTAGGTATACAGTAATTAACTATATACTGTATACCTACTTTTGGTCCCCCCTTTATATCGTCATAATAAAAAACATTGGACGTGAGAAGAAAGAAAAGCCCTACAAAGTAACTAGGAAAAGTTTTGCTCTCTTCAGAAAATTTGCTTGAACAAGTAAATAATTATGAACCACGTTAAAGTTTGAGCATTACTCTCTTGTTTAACTCGTGTTTGTCCGGTTTCATCTTATACCATACAAATATTTAAATTCGATTTTTTTCTTTTACGCGTCACATTTCTAAAAACAGTGTTACTCGGTTATTATATTTGGTATTTGGTTTATATTTTGGAATCAATGTTTTAATTAATAGTTTTATTTATACTCAGTGCTGTCCGTATATTTTAACAGGGAGTCGGTGGGAGTAGACAATGGAAAGAGGAACAGTTCTGTACTGTTATGATATAAACTAAACCACGGAAAGATTTAAACGTCACGCGCAGTCAGCACTGGACTTAGGTTTCCAGCTCTAGGGGATAAAGTAGAGACCGACCTCGTACCTTTATGTGCAGCATAAACAAAATTCCGCACACTGCTCTAGAATAATTTCGGCCACTCTACCTTTATTAAATGAATATATTAATATATATTATTTACAATAGTGTGCTTTTACTTAAAAACGGGTTCCTTGCTGCTGGATTGTGTCTATTTTGAATTGTATGATATATGGAAGCGAGGAATGTGGCATCGTGACGTGTTATAACAAGCCACGGGCTTTATTTTATGGACTAGATTGAAATTATATCATCCTGTTTGTGTATATCATTGCTGCGCCACGTGGCTTTAAATAAGACTGCGCCTTATGTAGGACAAAAGATACTCAAGGGCGAACTTCTGAGCATTGCTGTTTCTTCTGTTACTGTAAAAGGTGTTATGCATATGTTAGCTATGGACAAGTGAGAGGAGATGAATGTTCCTCCAACTAATGTAAATGTATTAGTTAGACCAATGTTTCTTAGCCTTTGTGAGACCGCGGCCCGATAAATTCTTTTTTCGTAAGACGAGAGCCCGGTCCCAACAGATTTACTCGTAAATACCTTTCCATTTGTTTAAGTTCATACATTAAACTAACATAAATATTAATAATTAATTATGGTATAATCATAAAGAGTATTAGTACACTTATGTATACGGTGTGCCATGTTGACAAATATAAAATTACATTTAAACTAGTTAGCAATCACTGGACTAATGAAATCTTGTAGCATATTGTAGTTTCCTCAGGCCAACATCTGGTTCTGAGTTTTATGACACATTCACGAATATTTTTCTCCTCAGAACATTTCCACTATAAAACATTTATTCATGAAAATTGCTTAGAAAACTAAAATGACAAATTGCAGGAGAACCTCTCGCGGCCCGGTATAATTGATGCCAGGGCCCGGTACCGGG
>Ga0136643_10002475_pt1 | contig 24006 bp, 10 predicted proteins | sample TergutLab28metaG_FD_96883 | JGI IMG/M metagenome (GOLD analysis project Ga0136643, IMG submission 96883) | Labiotermes labralis P1 segment gut microbial communities from Petit-Saut dam, French Guiana - Lab288 P1 (version 3) (version 3) | ecosystem: Host-associated > Arthropoda: Insects >... | reverse complement strand
GCAACGGGTCCCCACAGCCGTTAATCTCTGTTTTCTAGACCTGGAGCCGCTACTTTTTTCATTCAAGTAGCTCCTCAGTTGACCTCACGAGGCTGAGTGGACCCCGTTCCAGACCCACTACTAGTCAGAAAATCTGGTAACGCCGGGGATCGAACCCGGGACCTCTGTATCTGTAGCCAGAAACTCTGACCACTAGACCACAGAGGCGGTCAGATAATGGTATATATTGAGATAAATAACACAATATATGATTGGGCTGAAATAGCTCCAGAGAGAACCTAATATTGTCACTTTCCAGGATTCCAAACAGATATCCACACATTCTGATATGCTAATCATCATAAACATAGTTTATTCTTATGACTGTCCAGGTGATCGAATTATGCATTTGCAAACAGACTCCAGTCAAATCCGTTGTTCAGTACCTGGTGCAAGGTACCTTAAAGCCTCTGCTACCACATAAATATGGGGGGGTGGGGGGGACACATTCTCTGTTTCTGAACTCACAAAATCTAAGCTAAAATGGTCAGAGATCAGAGACGGAAAAGCAGAAAACATGCAAGGTATTCAGCAGATCTAAAATCTGAAAACATATTACGGGTTTCTGATCTTTGATCAAATGCCTAATTCCAGGGTCAGCAACCTGCAACCCTCACTCCCATCTAATGTGGTCTGCAGACACCTGATTCCAGATCAGAAATTTTGATTCATAAAATACAGAAATTAATAAGTTTTTCTAGTCCTATGCAGTAAACAGTCACTCACTGAAAGTTAGCTTTGAAGAATGTACCACATTCTTTCAGACCAAGGCCAGAATGTTCCATGAACTACACATACAGTATCAAGCTTTGTTCAGTGGTATATTGTGTATACATGTGAACAGGACATGAATGTAGTGTGTCATACTAGTATTTTAATAAGAAACTGAAACATGGCACCAACGAAATGAAAGTCCCGTAATGAAAGCAGAACTTTTAATGACTGTAGCAGCAAATACTTCCTTAATGAAACTGCAGGTTTGTCTTATCTGTCAGAGAAGCATTTCTGTAAGGAAAGAATGTATAATATTCAGCATCATAATGAGAAAAAGCATAAACAAATAAGGAAAATGAAATATGCTGACTAAAATCTTCTCTGGTCAGTCAATAAAAGAACTGTAAGAAACAAAAGTCATAATGAATTGTTATGTCAATTATGTGGCAGCAAACATAACCGGAAGAGATTGGGCAGTGGGGGGAGGTGGGAGGCCATATACAGATTCTGAATTTGGAAGCACCATTTGTCAGCTGTAACTTGAGAGGTGTGTGCAGAGAATACATCACAGCTTTAGTCTCTCTGTTGAAGCTTGTACAAGGGATATAAAAGAACTGGGAACTATTTATTTGCACAACTTAAATTGCAGGCAAAATCATCTGTTACATACTTGCAACACTTGCAATGGATGGAAGCAATACCATCACATACACTGTGCTGTTGATATTCATAACACTGACAATGTCTTTCATATGCAAGAGCAGCTTGCTAATTTATGTAGCTTGAGGGATTATGACTGGGGAATGTTTGTTCTAAAAGTAAACACTTGCCCCTCTGGAAACGGGCAGGGGAAACTGACAAATGTGGTAATAGATGATGGCAGAAATAAGTATGGCTCTAACACTGGTGTTTTAGGGTGAACATGCAATGAAGTTACGCACATGAACTGTGACAATATGATGGCATTATGTTGCACCATTCATCAAGAGGGATTCCACTGAAAGATATATTTCATTAGATATTAAAAAGTTATGGACACTAATTTTAACAGAGGACTGTTCAACATAGTGGTTTAAAGGTCTGGCACATCTAACATTTTCTGGAAGAAGTTGGATCACAGTATGAGGATGTCAACTACTTGGCAGCAAAGCAGGTGAATAGCTGTGCAGTCTTTAACATGTAGTTTTCATTTTCAAACTGAAAAGGACACTTTTATAATCGCAAAGCACAAACCCAGATTGCAGTTGTCTGATGAGAAATGGGTCATGGCTCTCACATTTATACTGAACACAAGCTTATTTTAAGAAAATCAGTATGAAAATTTCCAAATAAATTACTATGTAGCATGCTGTTGATGCAGAGGCCTTTGAAGTACAACTGAGCCTGCTGCATCTTGGCCACTTCCATCTTGCAAAACTGATTCTGCAGTTTCCACTTCACGACATGAGTGGCAGACAATGATGGACAAATATACAGAAACTATTCAACAGCTCCCAAAAGAATTTTCTTCTAAGTTCATATATTTTCACAAAAGGACAAGTGACATATGAATATTCCAAATCTTTTGCCACTACAACTGATCAGGTTCCAATGCAGATGCAACTGAAGATAAATGAACTCTAAAATGACGCACAAAAATACTTTGGTCACAGGAAAATCCAGATATCAGAACCAACATGACAATTTCAATTCCATCAAAACTTAAACCAAAGAAAATGCTAACAAAATCTGACAGTACTTACATCCGTCAACAAGTGTTGTTAGTCATGAACTTCCAGAAAGTAAATTTAGTTGCCAGCCTAATAACGAATACTTGTATGGTACAGTAGACACTTCTTCACCAAAATTCGGTGCAGACATTTACAAGTTATTGAGGGAGACATAACCCCATAAATTTCCCAGAAGGGTGGGATGAAAGAGTGTAATGACTCTGGAAACATCTGTATGCCATGAATTGAGGCACACATTTTTTTTACAACAGCATGTTTGAAATAAATGTCTAACCTATCATATCTGTGGAACAGGTGCAAGTGTACAAGCCAAGTCGATCAGCACATATGTTAACAGCGGAGTAGTGGACACAGCAGGGCAGAGCAGGCCCATGTCTGCCAGAAACCACGAAGAAGAGTGTGCTAGAAAGGACCAGACAGAAGGAGAAACTTGGGTCTTTGCAATAAAACAAACATTTACAATTAGTAACAGGAGGAGTGCGAAATAATCCAGGCCCAATAGTGGGGTAAGATAAAATTCATCAGCTGTAATCTCACGTAAAAAACCAAAAGCAAGCACAACCGTTCAGAAGGCCACAATCATGAAATCAGTGATTTGGAAAAGGGAACCACAGATTTTGAGATTAAGCTGGAGGTAATAAATTGAGCAATACAGGAAATTATGATATAAAGGTGTACAAGTAAATGGACAAAAGGGACAAGATATATGTCTTGAAGCCTTTGCAGCAACAAAATTCAATAAAATCTTCTTAGGCAGACGCCTGTGTCAAGGTGTAAAAATTCTCTAATGTCAGGGACACAGTCAGTCCCTGACACATTAGAGAATTTTTACACCCCAAAAAGATTTTATCGAAGGGGGGGGGGAGTGAAGTGGAAAAAAGAAAATCATAAAACTAACATTAATTTTCAGTCTGGTTGAGATTTCAACAAGAATTATGTGGATATCCTGCAAACAGTGGTGAAAGCTTTATAAGAGAAAATGGGAGTTAAATATGACAAACAACACAGATTACATAATGAGAAAAGAGTTAAAATGATGAAGCTAGTACAGAAACTTAGGGTGTTACAAAACACCAAAGACTGGAAGGCAAAAATACCAGCAAGGATGAGAATTTTGGTTAATAATGAATAAACAGTGCCGCCAAACTTCAGAAACAAAATAAAGAGCCCTGAAGTACAGATTAGCCACAAAAAATGAAACATTGCTGTAATATTGTACCACCTTTGTTGTCAGTATTTTTAACTGTGCCGAATAGAGACACAGTATATTAATTATGAAGACAGATCTTCACGTCTATCAAAATGACAAAAGATTCTGGTCTCTCACATTAACAAACTGCAATCCAGCATTCCTAGATTCCATGTACAATCTTAACCGTCTGCTTCTCAGTATCCAATTTCATACCACAAACAGTCAGTCAGTATATGCTGTTATGAAGCATTCTGCCATGCAGAAACACTGATACTGTGTGTTTATGCACGGTACCTTTCTCTCTGAATGGTTTTGTTCCTCAGCACGCTTTGCTAGAATCTCTCGCTGAAGATCCACTTCGGCTAATAAGCCTGAGATTGCTGTCACAACTAGGAGAGAAGCAGGACAAGGTAACGATGTGACAGAGCATTAGTACAATCTGGAGGGCTTCAGCTCCAAAGATGAAATCTACCTCAAGCTGGGATGAGACCACAATCAACACTGCACATTCACCTAGTTGCCCTTTGACAAATGCACCGAACATTGCAACATGGAGGTAAAGAGCTCAAAATACTGAGGTAGTGTGTTAATATGCCATGACTGCATCCATACTATGTACAGTCATTATTGCTTTTGACATTATAAATCCCACTCAGCCAAAAAGATGTCATTAAATATATTGTGGCATGAGCAATTAAACATTACTGCAGGGGAACAGAAATTTTAAACCTCCCAGTATTATTAAACTGGTTGTCATATACAAATTGTTGAAGAATTTTTCATCCAAAAAGAGGGGGATTCTGGTATGCACATGTGCCACTGCAATAATGTAATGCACGGACAGTAAATGGCTAATGAATTAGGCTACTCAGCATGCCCAGCTTTATATAAAATTTTGATGTTCATCTTGTTTTCCAGTTCTTTTAAGATGCTGAGACACTTCAAACTGCTTTAGCTGGATGGTATGGTGACAGGACAACCAAACCAAGCCTCCCTTTATATTCATAATCCCTGCTGGAACAAATATGGTGATGCTCAAAGAATAGATGAAATGCACAGCAATTGGTTTTGGTCTTAAAATTGAAATCACAAATAATGGAGCAGAATGTCATGCAAAAGTGAGCGAGGTTGAACCCCTAACCTTAGCACCAATCAACTGTATGCCTGAGGAAGAGTGTAACTTGTGTGGGACCGAGCCCATCTGAGCTACAATCCTCTCCATGGCAGCTTCTGTCTCTTCAAGTCGCTTGCGAAGATGGTCAATCTCTACATCTCCTGCAAAACAAACCAGTCAACCATGCTCCCAGCCCAAAGCATTAGTGGGGGGTGCAGATCTGAGCTTTTGTTCCCAAAAACAAATCAGGAATTAAGAAAGCAGTAATGTGTAAAATTACAGCTAGCACCTTGGAAAATTTTGAACATTACAGTTTATAAAATTTCTGCAGTACTCGATATATGGATCTGTCTTGGCTAACATGAAGTTGCTGAATGAACTCAACGTATGTAACCTTAATATACAATCCAGAGAAGTCAACACACACTGAGATGCAAGATGCAAAAGTATACACATGTATATCCATTAATCTATCAGAGCCATGAATATAACGAGGCAGTGGAAAGAAGTCTCATGGATGGTAGGGATGACTGCATTTGAGGCTTCCCCTTCTATCATGACTGCTGTATTCCCCTCAAGCCCTCCCATGTATTTTTACCAGTCCAAAGCACTTATCACCAAAAAAGGTTACCATATAATTATCACTAGAGACACTACAGTGAACAGAATGTTAAATAATTGCAAGGGAATGTAAGGGAGTACAATGGACAGCCTGAGAGCTAAAGGGAGTATAGAGAGATTCCATGGGACTTCTTCCTGTGGTCTCAGCGTAGGTTGAAAAAAAAAAACAAGCTTCCTGCATGTGTACACTTGGCCATCAATTGTGTTGCTACCAACATCCAAAACATCTGGTACTGACTCATATTTCTCCTTTCACAGTGTGTAGGTGCACATGCTGCTGAAATCACCTGCCTGAACTATATTGTGCATGATAATTTTATTTGTACTTTGGAGCAGAAGGGATAATAAAGTATACTACACACTTGACTCAGTAAAAACCCAATTTTACACTTCTGTAGGGACTTCGAATTGATGCAAAATCCAGTAAAGTGTAAAATCCAGAAAATTAAAAAATGCATTATAATAAAAAATGTGGGTTGCCATATAACATAGCTTTGACAAGCCATTTAAATTATGGACTTTAAAACACTTTTTAGGATGAAAATACAACATGGTACATATATGCAAAATGCAAACACATTCCTCCCAGTATTATGATGTGATGTCACATATGACACCATAATAGCTGAATACCCCACATCAGACATCCTCATATATTTTAAACTGAAACAGCAAAAAGAAGGATGTTGCTACTCACAAAGTGAAGATAATAACCTAGTGATGTATTGTGATAATAACATGAGGAAGCTAAATGATCTGCATTATCTGTTTATTTAAGCAGCAAACAAGGGTTGGTTTTTTTTTCCTGTATAGTTCATTTTCAAGTTTGTAGCACATTAAAATAATGCTGTCCTCAAAACCAACCTGTCACATGTACTTTCTGGCCAATTGTAATCCTTTTAGTGCATACAAAAATGTTATTGTATCCTCCACCATTTCCTCCTCATATTTCACTTCTTCTTCTGGCCTGGTCAACTGCTGGTCCAAAACCTGATTAACACTCAGCACTCCACAAACCTTGAGAGCATTGTCACATGTTATATAGTCTTTCAACTGCATTCAAGGAACTGAAAACTATGCCAATCATTTTCTTCATCCTCAGTAAATTTCAGTGCATTGTCATTATAGCTGTATCCATGATCAAATGGGAAAACCACACTTTGCAATATGGTTCATGATAGTAGAGTTATCAACTTTCAGACTTCAATATAAAATGCATCTAACTTCATACATGATGCATCTTGGAGCAGTCTGCCATCTATCATGGCAACAGTCTTACAAATTAACTGCTTTCTATAACTGCACTTGATGCATGTATAATTCCCAAATGTATTTAAGGCAGTAGCTGGATGGCACAGTTAGCTGGGAAAAAGTTGTGTTTTTCAAGCTAGTACTGATCAATGAAAAGCAGGATTTTTAAATTTTCTGTACCAATTTTCCTGTCTAGTCATGTTAGGTAATCCTCAAATATCACGATGTTTATCCAGAAATTTGTATTAGCATTATATTTTGTAGGAGTTTTCTAACATTCTCAAAGCAATGTAGACTTCTATATTTGCCAGTTAAAAGTGGTGGTACTTTGTTACTACCATCAACCTTCCATTCAAGGAGAAATGAAACCTGCTGTTTTGGTTTTGGTCCACCATGGCAAGAGTCTCCGCAAAAATTAAGAATTTTATTAGCCATAATCTGAAAAATACACCTGTCTCATCAGCTAGTTGTGGACTGAAAAATACACCCATCTCATCAGCATTACCTTATGTCACAATCTCTTGCAAGAGTCAGGCATTTTTCCAGTCATGTAATGTTTCTGGATCAAAACTCCTGCTTTCATCTGCTAGAATTCTATAAAAAATTTTATCTCCCATCTTAAATCTATCAAACCAACCATTAGAACCTGTGAAGTTGTTTACTGCCAAATGAGCAGGCATTTTCAAAGCCCTGTCGGTGATGACAGAACCATCTAAGGAAATGCTGCTTGCTTGAACCATGCAGTAACAGCAGATTCAATGAATACAAATCTGACATGTCTTCTTACTGAACCTAATGCCAGCTACATAAAAGCTGTCTTCAAAATAGTTCTGGGAGATAATACTATGTTATCACTAGCTATGCTATGCGAGATGTCATTTGCACTTGGTGATCCTATTTCTTACATTCACATTCCTCTGGCCCAAATAAAAATTCTGAGAAGTGTAAAATCAGGCAAATTTCCATAGTGGTGAGTAGTTGAATAAAGTGTTAATTCTGGCAAAGCATAAGCTGGGGGGACATAAAATCTTTATATGCATTTGGCGAAGACCTAACAAAAATGTGCATACAAATGCCAAATATAACACCGTAACGTAAAACATGGGTTTCCCTGTATATCTGAAATCTTGACTTTACAGGAACGAACCTCACTAATGAACAGTAACATCTATTCTCTTACAGATACAACTTATAAAAATGTACTAAGCAGAGGCATATGATTTATTTCTAAAGCACATTCAAAGAATGCTGGTATCTTGTGTAAAAAATGACAAATTACATTTCTGAAAACCAGTTAGACTCGTAACGTAGTGTGTTCAACAGATATAATTGAAGAGCCACGAAAAGAGACATGGAACCCAAATAATATATTTGTAAGGGTTGGCATTACTGGCATGTCAAAAAAATATCAACTTACACCACTGTAATACTGAATGTTACCAGTCTTATCTGTTACCTGTAAGGGAACAGGAACACAGAGTACTGTACCCAACCCCAAGGATATCAGTTGTTTCATCAGAATGCATTTGCGATAAGTGCAAAAGTTTTAGTAGTAAGGAGAAATATGGCAGACACAGAAAGGTTCTGCTAAACTACATTCTGCAATACCTCTATGACAGTAATTACAAATATTTCAATGTGAATAATTTGGAAATGTAATAACTTTTGCTCTTTGTTCTAAATGTATGCATGATGAATTTTGTTTTCAACAATCCAAAAAAATATTTTTCAGATTCTATGTTCCATGAATATGCTATGCAGGCAGCAACATAATAAAATTTACAAACATCCCAAAATTGTCTCCCAAACAACTGCAGAAGCACTATTAACAAACACAGTATTTAGATGAGGCAATGTACTCTACTTACTCGTGTCACGTTCCTTCCAACCTGAAGAACAAAAAATGAAAAGCACAGTTTTGTTAGAATATCTCAGTAGTTTTCGTTGTGAAAACTTCTTCTGGAATTAAGTAAAAACTGTGAACCAAACCCACCGAGCTTTGTGCCATTCTCTTCTGTTGCTTTCCATACAGTAGCTGCTTCATGTTTCACTTTCTGTCGCATCTGGTCACCATACGAGTGAGTCTGATCATCGACATACTCTTCTGAGAATACAATTTTCCGAAACTCAGGATCCGAGTTGAAGTCACTGTAGTTGACCGCAGATTGTCCAGGCTTCTTGAACATTACCTAACAAATTTCACAGAATCTGGAATTTTTGTCTCAATCAGCACTTAGTCACTTTACTGTGACATCTTACGGCATCCAATAACTACACACTCCCGACTTCAAAACAGCAAAACTGAGTAATAATGAACCAGTCTGATGCCAAAACTTAAACTGTTAATATTATGTTTCTGGTTTGATTAATTACATGTGAAAAGAAATGGAATTAACTGCATGGTCATCAATACTGAAAACACATTACTTCTGAACTCAGAATAGGATCATATCAAATTCTGAAAGACCATTTTTATTTTGCTGATGAGTAATATAAGCATCTGTTAAATGTACAAAAATAACAAAAAGGTATGTACAAAAGTTTAGAATTGTATATAAATTGGAAGGTAAATGTTTTATGAGAGACGACACTGTGCAGTCTGGTTTCCAAATGTTAAGGATGAATGCAGTAGAACAATGCAACACATTCCTCAGAACTGCTGATAAATTTCCAGCAGACTGTGCTGTTACATCCCAGCAGACAGTATCCTTCACAGTTTTCACCATGAGAATCTGAAACTCATTTATAAATTTCTTAATCTTTGCGTACTGCAAAATGGAGATGCAAAAATCACGACAAAAATGTATTTGGTACAGACTGGTCTAATCAATGATCTACACTGCCGTTTGTCTAGTGCGTCCAGATATGGTCTGCCTTGAACTTTATGTTCTTGAACACCAAGACAGCATAACAGGGTGCCCAATGGGTACGGGTGGTAAGCGAAGTGGACAGACAGCTTCATTTATGTATGAATACAGATTTCCTATGGTGTTACAAAATAAATCACACTGCATACAATTTGAGGCATTACCTTCATGACTGTGTACATGAAGAACACGACAATACCGATTGTGTATATAGGCATCACAATACCCATGGTGCCACTGCCCTTAGGTGCTGGTACCACATGTCCTGCTCCACCCATTGGGGGCCTCATCCCAGGTATAGGGCCAGGCTGTAAAAAATTACCATCAGATTATGTTCAGTCTTTGATCTAATACCATAATCTTGGATGGTGGTGCTAAGGTGCATCCACATAGCCTAAATTTCAGCAATTGTCATATCTGCTGTCTGTGAGGCAGGTCTCCATTGTCACCAATCACATACAAGCACGAACAAAGTCCCTGTATCTGGATCAGGTTATGGCTGCTTGCCTTTGCAATATCACACTATTCATGACTGTGTAGGAACAGCATTCATAATTGAGGTAATTTAAGTTTGCACACATAATCAAAAAAGACTTGAAAGAGAATTCATGCAGCATCAAACAATTCTACTGCAACATTTGCCAAGTGCTTTAACAAATGTGGTTACTGTATATATTGGTAGTGGCATGGAATACATTCCATATCTGTGGGTGTTCTCTTTTAGGTCTGCAACAGGGAAAAGAAGTTACATTTTTATACACACACACACACGACATTTTAGGAGACTAGCTTGACTGATCTGTGATAAAAGTCAGATGCATGTCAAACAGAGATAAAGCTGTTTGTCCAGAAGAAATGTTACTGTTAAAACAACAAAAACAGCACGATTATGATTTCTGTATTCACATATCAGTTTGATGTTTGTAACTGTAACTGCACTAATACAGAAATATAACTATTGATTTGTAAGATTTTTGTCTCTGAATTCATAAGAAAACGGGACTAATCTACAGTTTCCAGCATATGTTTATTTTGAGAACTTTCCATCCACACTATAGTCGGATCAACAAATTTTCTCCCGATTGTGAATGAAGAAAATGGCAAAAAAGGCATCCCTAAGTTTATTTTTTTTTACCAATTCTTGAAGGCCAAATTATAAATTTCTAAAAAAAATATATATATTTGCAAGAGCTGGCTACAATTTATGGATGCTAAATTGGGTCCATACATCCACAAGACATGAGAATTTTCCCACAAGTCTTGTTTACATGGCTCACAGCCAAAATGGATAAGTGCCAAATCAAGAATAACAGTCACTTGCTAAGACTAAATATGCCAATTTATATGGTGCCAAGACATAAGGGGGGTGCACAAAAATTACAACACTGGTTGGACATAAAAATGTAACGATGTGGTTTCAAAAGGCAAATGCAGCTTTGTTCATCTTTACTGAGTACAAAAGGCTAGGGAGATATCTACAGCAACAAAGTTCAATGTTTTTAGAAGTAACATCAAGTTTATCATCTTTTACAAGTGTGAAACATGGAATGTTACACACCCAATCATAACAAACCTGCAATTATTTACAAACAGAGGCCTTACATAAATTTTGAAGCTCTTTAGGGATACATTCTGCATGCCAGTGACTGGACAGTGGCACAATGGCATCACCAAGTGTGTGTTTCTACAGAAAAATAGTGCCTTAAAATGTGGTACAAAGAGGCAAAGTGTGATGGACGTAATGTTATAAAAAACTAAACAAATCAAGGCCTCTGTTACAGCAAAATTGATGCCCACACAACCAAAACTCCTTTCTTGCTTCTGCCCACTTGACCGACCAGAAAGCAGCAGTCAAACAAGCTTGGCCGCTGCTTCTAACCATAGCATCCACTTTACATGGCTGCCTGCTACATGCTGTCATGCAGGAAAGCCCCATTTAAATACTTGTGTCTACTCTAGTGGGCACTAGGGATAACCTGCATGCACAGGCATACAGGACACAGCCTGAAGTTATCTCTCATGAAGAACTCCAGAGATATGCACAAGAAAAACTGGTGGGAGTGAAACCGAAACTGTGGAAATGGAAGTGGAAAAGACATACACTGAGGAGGTATTCTTCTGCCATAGACAAACAAGCGTTCAGTTGGAACCCACCACAATGTAGAACAGGAAGCTGGTGGAGAATGATAAAAGGGTAAAGCGGAAAGGTGGGAAAGACTTGGAGTGAGGTCAAGACAACAACTGCAGAGATTGCTGGCACTGCTTTGTAGAAGCCTTACACTTCAAAGTGGATTTAACAGGAACTCACCTGACTTGACAGAAATTACTAACCTGAAAGTTACTTCAATGATCAGCATATTATATATAAAAACATATGTATGGGAACACAGTAACAAAGCCACAAATTTCTATGTCAGAAATTCTGGTGTAAACAAAAATAAACATATGCATTGGGGGATCAATTAATCTATGTGTGTAAACTTTTAATTTCAAATGACACAGCCCTTCAAATCCATGAAACCATATTTTGTATTCTGCAGGAAATGAAAATTCATCTTCTCAGATGTTTACATACATTTTCTATTTTGGAGCAGAATTAAATAATTTCAATATATTTGTGAGCGTGGTTCACATACCTGATGTCAGCAGCTCAGACAATTTAGTGCTGAATGGTAAACAGTTGGTCAACCCTCACACATGATAGTGTTCTCACCAAGATTAAAACACCTCCTGAATAAACGTCAGAAGTTAAACCACTTGTACCAACTTAAGCAGAAAAATAGTTTCATATACAAAAATATTTACCTCCCAAAATAATATAATTTAATTGCTGTGAGCATTTTCTGCAGTGTAGTACTAATTCCTGCTTGTTAATCCCGTTTCCAGCAGGACCCATAAGATACAGCTGACCCTTACTAATGAATGACGTAAGAACACTCTATCTCCAAAAATGCTGTACATTATTTTTTATTGCAACAGTACCCACACGAATACTGCCACAGAAGTATTAACCCTTCGGCTGCGGGGTTGGAAATTTAAATTATGGTGCATCTTATACATCAAACGCAAATATTTTACGAACAAAAGAAGATAACATTATGAAGGACATAGAAATTTGTGGTGAAAAGAAGGAGATGGTGCAGCATGTCTCCAAAAAATGCAGTTAAGTACAATGGTTGACTAAATATATGAAATATGGTCTTCTGGTGGTAGCAGCACTTGCATCCTATATATATGATGGACACTGTCTAAAGGTTAATCCCTGAGCACTAATTAACAGAAGGTAAAGTTGTCCCTGTGCATGCCACGAAGGCACACAGCAGAAGCAGAATTACAGCCTCATCAATTCTTAACCTTGGCACTAGATGGAAGAGTGGGGTTAGCTTCATGTCCTGGCAACTTCCTATCCAGTGAGAGACCACCCCCTCCCCCCCACCATGTTCTTGGTGATGATTTTAGTCAATGTTTGGTCTTCTCAGCATCACACTCCACAATGACTAGTTAACGTTTGGTGCCAAACCATTACAATGCTTCTACCATCTGAAACCTATATGTCTACGCTTTACTGCTTGTCCCTCAGCTTGCTGTAACATATCTGATGTTACTATATTACATTTTTTCCAAGTTTCATGCCAAATTCTGTAACACACCTCTGCCATAAAACACATCCCCAGACGCTGAAAAATGGGTCTTATCAAGTATTTTAGATAAAATAATCATTAATGGCAGAACTATGTTTCTTGTGGCTTTGAATCATCTCACTTCAGGCCTTTTATAGAGCCAGACCATTGCAGGTATTCAGAAATGCCAGTTTTATTGCTTTCCAAACACCCCTCATATGATGTGACAAAACCCTGGCATCCTGGGTTAAAAATCACAGACAACAAAAATGTAAGGCCAGGTACAGCATATTACCTATTAAGAACTCTTTTAGATACTTGAACACAAGCATGTGGAGTACCTCAGGCTTATGAACAAAGGTAAGAACAATATAAAATCATATTTCTACTGATTTTGTGTTCTCCTTCACTTGAAAAATGAATGAAAAAGTATATCAACAACACTGGGAAGGAACACATTTCTACAGGACACTGGTGATGGTAACATCCATCTTGTGGACTTCGTCCATCATCCCATATTACAAATAAAAATTAGGCTGCAATGTTACGTTCTGAAGAAAACGAGTAAAGGAAACACCTACTCGACTGTGCCCAACAGGGAAAGCTATTTTAAACCTCTTGGTCCAGAGGGTTAGAACAAATTTTCCTAGCTTCCTTCCCTTACTCTTCTGTCTTGGGACTGGGGCCAAACCTTTGCCTGAAGTGCTGCAAATTAATTTTTATTTTAAACATGAGATGACAGATAAAGTCCAGTGAGTAAATGATTCCAAAAATGTTACATGCATTTCCTGTCAGTAAAAAAGTCTAAATCTTGGGGTGGTTCCAGGTGGGAGGACAAAAGAAAGATGGACCTTACTGGAAAAGGAGAGTGCCGAGAGGTAGGATCCTGTGAACAGGTACTAATTGCTGAGTTTCACAAAGGATGGGAATATTCTGATAAGCCTCTGAAGGGCTCTACTCCATAAAGTCAGTATGCACTGGCTGTACTCTGAACTATATGCTTAATCATGCTCTGCATGTGGTACAGTCACAACAACAGCTTTCACACTGTATCACTCACATACAACTCTTATACTCTATGCTGAATCATGCTTTGGATGTAGTATGCCAACAGAGCTCTTCATTGTGTTTTGCATGTTGTACACTCACACACAATTCTAATACTGTATGTTTTGGCACGTTCTGCATGTGGTACACTCACGTATGTCACCTCTTACACTGAGATATTTAACAGAAATATAGGTTTCTTACCTACACAAAATTTTATTGTATTATATTGTAAGCTGTGTGAACACATTGATTATAACAATAAATGATATCCTAGCACAACATGTTGTGACCTGTATAGGTCACCTTCAGGTTACTGTAGAACACAGTGAGAGGTTTTGGGTTGCTTACTCTTCCTACATGAAGCTCTAGTATATGTACACAAATTCAACACTTAAATGACAATCACATCAATTTTAAACATAATAATCACATAAAACTAAAACAAAACACAAACCTGGGAAAACACCCACTGAACCAGTGACATAATCCAGTATACATACCACATCACCAACAGACATGCAAGTAAAATAAGCAACCAAAAACCTCAATATACTTTAAAATAACCTCAAAATAACCCACAGAGGTTGAAAAAACCTCAATATGTTTTATAATAACCTGAAAATAATCTATACAGGTTGAAACATGTTATACCGGAGATCATTTACTGTTGTAATTATTATGTTTACATAGATAATAATATAACACCATAACTCATGGTCATGCAGATAAGAAATCGGTACTTCTATTAAATACCTCATCATATAGCACAATGAGATGCAAACACTGAAGCTCTTACACAGTCTAGGTACGGCACTCTTACCCTGTCAATGAAAGGCTCCTTAAACCCCAACAAAGCCAGACAGTCAGAGTTCCTTTCATTTTAAGTGTCCATTCCTGCATAAGCTGATATTAACCTTTGTATTTTACATACTTTTAAACCTAAAAGTTTTTCAAAGGTATATTTTTAAGAAATGATCCCTCTTCCTGTTCCCAAAATTTTGACACAATTTACCCATTCTTATACAGTTTTGTTTAGGATCCTTTATCAATTATTTCATTTTCAATTAATTTCAGTTTATGGAATCATTAATTTCAAATATTTGCTTCTGTAAGTGCTAAAAACTTGCAGCTGACTGTACATGAGGATATCTTGTTAGGTACCCAGCACAGCTATTTACTTTTCTTGCAAGTGTGGCTTATCTGGTGGTCGTATAAATGAGTTCATATTGATTCTTCAAGTCATCGGTATAGGAAAGAGTCTCAAACACATATACACTGAATAGGGTAGTGCAATATGGGATCGAAGGGAAGTTTGTTTCCTTCTGCTGCAATTTGTATGTGACTTTTGTGTCATGTAGTTCCATGTTTACAACTACCTTCTGCTCAACAATTAAGTCTGTTCTGTCAGAGGGACAGCATGTGTGACAGGACAGTGTTTAGATTAAATTACTAACGCTGATATTCTGCTGGCTTTACTGCCTTACTCCCAAGTGCAATAGCATGGCAACATACTACATGAAGCATAATGCAACTAATACTACAATCTGAAGCAGGTCCATTTGAAATTCTATGAAACATTATGAAAAACGGTACAAGGAAAATTCATATGCTCAGATTTCTGTAATTTAGTGACAACAAATATGAACTTCACAAGGCATATGAAAAATGTGACTAACTGTTGAAATGACAAGTTCATTGATTCATATGCTATTACAGCCTAACTGAAAATACAACAGTTGAAATTACTGTGCTCTCCAGATGTACAGTCATTTTCAGAAAATATACACAGCAAAAACAATAATGGTTTTACATTAAAAAAATTATAACTGTGTGATTCTAAGAGTTACAGGTCTATGTACCCTCTGTTCAACAAATATCAAGTGGCTTGAAATTTCCTAAGTCCTGAACTGGGAGTCACGTGATGTACAGTTGCCAACATAATTCAAGTCTTTTACTTTCCCCACATTTGTGCATTCATGGCGTTTTTCGGTCTTCCATCCATTACAATCAATCACGCCGTGTATATATTAACCAAAGACACCAACACATTCACTTAATTTGAAGTTAAAACATGAATTAAATAAGGGTCATTAATTTCCGAGGCGTGTGGCTAGCTACTTCTGCTTCCACAGATGTATGCTGCGAAAGGGTGGTTGTTTGCCGCATCCGGAGGTAGCCGAGCGCCTTAATGCGTAATGGCAATACTCTTTGGAAACAAACTACATTGGTTTGAGTCCCAGTGAGAACATATAATTTTTTTTAATATGTTTTATACTCACAAACACTCAAGTAAATTATGCAGTAGCATATCCATTATTTAATTATATGTTTCAAAAGTTATCTTTGCTCCATTGGCAATGCACATTTTTGAAAATGTGTTATTGTCTACTAGAAGGCCACATGGAAGAATTATTATGAACTTATTTTGAAAGCTAAAACCTGTTCGAACAGCACTTCACTCCCCCCCACCCCTCCTCTGTAACAAGGCGACAGTGAATCCATCCTCACCTTCAGCCTCCCCAGCACACACATCATATGCTCAACAATTCCTTTCCATAAATGTTTCTAATCGTGCAACCCAAAGTCAGATCTCATGGCCTGCTACGGCGTGCAAGCAACAACAAGATTCGCATGCCTAGTTTTAGTCCCATTTGAACATGAAACCCCTAAATCAGAATGTTGGTAAACAATGAAAAAAGAAGTACGGAATAATAACAAATATCTGCGTCACTCGCATTTCTAACCCTGCCAATGGAGAAAAAATAACTTTTGAAACATATAATTAAATAATGGATGTCTTACTGCATAATTTAATTGAGTGTTTGTGAGTATAAAACATATTCAAAAAGAAAAAATTATATGCTCTCACTGGGACTCGAACCAATGTAGCCTGTTTCCGAAGAGTACTGTCATCACGCCTTAATGCGCTCAGCTACCTCTGGATGCAGCAAACAACCACCCTTTCGCAACATCCAACCGTGGAAGCAGAGCTAGCTAGCCACATGCCTCGGAAAATTAATGACCTTTATTTAATTCATGTTTTAACTTCAAATTAAGTGAATGTATTGGTGTCTTTGGTTAATACATATGCAGCATGATTGATTTTAATGGATGTAAGACAGAGAAATGCCATAAATCCACAAATATGGGGAAAGTAAAGCGACTCGAATTATGATGGCAACTGCACATCATGTCACTGCCTGAGCGGGATGTACAAAATATCAGGCCGCTTGATTTTTGTTGAAAAGAGTGTACAATATGACTGCATTCAGACAAAGACAGTCAACATGCAACTCTCCAAATGTCAGCTCCTTATGCAAGTGTAACCAGCCTTACTGCTAGGACTAAAAATATGGGCACAAATTGTACAGGGTCCGGCAGAAATACCTGATGATTTGGCAACACAGCTATGAGTGGAATCACTGGCGTGGGGAATTTACCCTTGAGCACCTTTCTAGCGAGACTCAAAGCATTTCAGTTGCCATGGAGTGCTGGTCTGTAGAGCATCGGGCTTTCGCTGTGGAGAGGGTATTTCTAAAACAATGATTCTGCCTTTGTGACTGAGCGGATATTTCGTCAGCACTTCAATATTCATCGGAACAACAGAGTCCCTGGTCGCAATACTGTACTGTTGTGGGTGAGAAACTTCAGAAACAGCATCTGCCGCAAAAAGAAAACATCCAGGAAGAGAGCCTTCACTTAGCACTCTTGAGAATATCGAATGGTTGCGTCAGGCTTTTGTCAGAAGTCCTCTGCTTGCGGGAATGTGCTGACAACAAGGGATGCCACCTCACAGACACTATATTCAGGAAGTGAATACTGCAATTAAAATGCTTTCAGATAAAGATAATTTTAGTAATAAATTCACGTAAAAAGATAGTATACTTTTCATTTTATTGTAACTTAAAAATCGTCAGGTTTTTCTGCTGGACCCTGTACATGGATAACACCTCCAGCACTATTTGATGATTTATGCACTAAGATAACGAACTGTTGTTGGACAAAACAGAAAATTAATGCCCACAAGTTCTGGACAGAAAATTTAACTACAGTAGGTGACACACACACCAGAAGAGGGAGAACTTGATCGCCATGGCGAAGAATGACAGACGAAATGTAAACATACTGACAAAAATGCTATCTCCATTGGCTGAAGGTAATTTCTGTGACAAGCATGGAAAAGGTCTTAAACCAGCCGTAGTATGAGGCTAAAATAGATGTATGGGATGAGTGAAGAAATATGATCGCATCACAAGCCTGTACTCAATTAGGAAAAGGCCCTGGAACTGGACAAAGATGCTAGTTTTCCATTTCTAGACCCTATTATTCTCAACAGTGCTAACATTCTTGCCTCTTGTGGTTCAAAATTATCACATCAACTACTGAGACTGACATACGTAAGGGACCTAATACAAGAGGCGGGAAGGGTGCCTCAAACTCAGCTCACAATGCAAGAAAGGTACGATCCAACCACCAGCCAACTGACTGACTTGGCACAAGACACAACACACACTCACCTTCGAAGGGGAAAGAATTGTGTGCTGTGATTGTTCCACTAAAAACAAAGAAACAAGAACACAATTCAAGAGTCCAGACTGAAATATGGGGTTGTAAGCTACCCGATGTTTTAAAGTATATCACATTCAACGGCATTTTTGAGTACCAACTTCCACTAAACTTGAAAAGGAGAGCACACAAACATAAGTAAAATTTACCTGTGTTACTAAGGAACAGATATTTTCAGTACCAATTTCCTGAAGAAAAAAGGGGGATGAAGTTGGTGTGGATTTTACAAGAGGCTTCATGAAAGAACAGACTTGTCAAAAGGGCCTTTGTATGTGTTTTTTGTTTGGTTTTTCCACTTTGAAAAGAAAGAAAATAAGAACAACTGTTTGGTAGTTTACATTTTAAACACAATTCATTTTTAGACAAACATGTATACCTATACAAGCTTTTTGGACAAACATGTTTAATAAGAGCCATATCTGTATAAATGCACAAAATTTATTAAAAATGACATGGCATAGTGGGGTACTGTATTCCCCTTTGTACTCAGAGGACACTTCAATTACAAGGGCAGTGTTAAAGCATTGGCATCCACTCCTTTTATGGCAAAGGGCTGGTTGACAGGCTGCAGGTGGAAAAATAACAAGAAGTGTTATATGTAACTGCCTACATTAGTGTAATTTCTATAGTATATACATAATTTACAAATGTGGCCATGGGCTGTACAATACAACCTGGCAAGCCGTAGGTTGGAAACCCATGCGTTAAAATACTCGATGTCTTACCCGCCCTTCTTTCTCCACCACTCTTGGCACTGCATGTGAATGTGGAATAGCCCGACCCCGCTCCCGTAATGCTGGATGCAACATGTCTGGATGTAAGTGAGGCGGTCTTTCTTGACGGTGATGACCTGAAGATAGAAATCTTGTTTTATCACTGGAAAAATGCTAAGAAAGTTGCTACCTAAGAATAATTCTCAACCTTTATTTGTAAAACTTAAAACAATGAGATCAATGAGCTGGATAACTATAATACATCTGTAACTTCTGCTTCAATGTATGTTGCACCCGTTTTAATTAATGGACATACACTAGAGTCACTTTCAAACAGTGGCTTGATGCCACAACGCTAGAAAAGCTTTACTATGTTATATGGTTAAACCCTGAAACACAAAGGTATACATTAAACACAGGCCACGAAAACCTAATGACAAGATTACATGAAATGCATGGACATTGGTAGAACAATGTCAACTTCTGTTTCAAAATTAAAGGGATCCAGATGCTAACAGCCTTCATGGTCATATACAGTTACTTACCTAAAAATAAGTATTTCTTTTTCCCTAATTCATCATCTGAAAAATGGGGAGCCACCTTACATTTATGAAGTGAAATATATTCTGCATATGTATGTTTCTGAAAGCTGAAGGCTGTAAAGTAGAGCCATCTTACATTCAAGAAAATACAATAAATGATGCAGATACTGGATAATTAAGGACAGTTCAGTAAAAACAAAAATAAAATGGCAATGTCTTCTTCTGTGGGTTTCAGTATGCTGGTAGAGAGCAGGGAGATACTGGGTCATGCACATCAACTTACACAACACACTATTCATCTTACATCTTCTCGTGTGACATCTGGTCTGAGATTTAGATTTAAGGTACCACTTCCAACAAAAAACAAAAAATAAAACACTGATTATAATTACACAACAAAATATCACTTATGAGTCATCTGCACAGTAGTCAGTAATGTCAGGCAATCACATCAGCAACCCTGCACTTTCTCACACAAGAAACTAGGAAAATCACACAGCAGTTGCCCCACCCTGTTTCATCAAAATGTGTGGTCCACCACCATTCAATTTTGCATAGGTTATACAACATTAAGGAACTGTATTTTGCCAAAACACAATTATACAAAACATTTATAATTAATTTAATCCACCACCACTTCTTATTAAGCACTAGATTAACAGAAATGGTATATAGCTACACTGGTTTACAGTGTCAGTAAACATGTGGCTACACAACACACAAGCAAATAACAAATGTCACGCACGTGTGCAACTATTTGTAGCATTAGTAAACAATCAAGAATAAGGCACCTTATAAAAAAACTTTACTGCAAACTAATAACTACTAGCTTCATGTCCAAAATTAAGTAGTGAACAAACCCCACAGTCCAATGTTAGGTTAGATTAGGTTAGTATAATGCCATGACATTTAACAATGCACTTGTCACCTTACTTGGCATATGGATAACCCCAACTCTCATCCTACGAGGGGCCCCTAGTAACCCAGGGGCAACTCCAAAGTTCAATTTAAGGCACACTGTACTGTTGAACGAACGTACTTCATCCAGAATCTGCTTGTATGTTTTCCCCAGACGAACGTTTTCATGTAAAAAGGCAGTGATGTCAACACCACATTTATTCAGAACCTCATTTCTACAGGTTTCAACTCCTGCTTGAGTGAGTTTGCCCTGTTTAAAGGCCTGGATCAGCTTGGGATCTATCTCATCATAATGTTGCAAGATATTGCCACACATCTCTGTCATAATCATTATTGCATTTACATCTGTTTCAAAGATTACGTCACAGCATGCTGGTACTGCAAGAGATTAAGTCATGTGTACATTATTCTGAAAACTATATTACTTAAAATGGAATAAAGAAAAATACATAAATGGAATTAAAACTGTCGCTGGGGTTTCAACTGGCTTCCATGGAAACGCAGCCTTCTGCGGTAATCAAAGCAACAAATTTTTACTGCGAAATTCCATAGTTCAGGAATAAAACACAATTTTCTCCAAGAATGCAAGGCATTATAATACATACGGAATAAAACTTACACCTCCTTCTTCGGGGGCGAGCTATTTAGGTCTCTTACCCCTCCGTCAGACAAACAAATGAAAAACCGTGGCACTGCGCCACGACATTCCGCCCACATTTAATGTAAAGTTTAGCTTCGGCTTGTAATCGACAGCCTTCGATACCCTAAAGATTCCATATTCATTTTCAAAACGTTTTGCGGAAAAATTCAAGTAATGAAACATTTCTACCTTTTTGAATACGTTTGTTGAATAATCACTATTTGGGCCACCATTGTACTTAAAAATAGACCTGACCAACCCATCTTACCTTGTGAATTATCAATTGGAATTCGTGTACTGATTGATGCCTGCAGCATGGGATAGAATAATTTTGGCCACAAAACTGCAAAACATCCAGCCACAATCGCCAAAATGCAAATAGTTTTACCGGTTCCAAACTCGACAGCCATTTTCGTACTGTGCAGTCGTCAACGTCGTCGCGCTCATTGCGCGTTTGTTCACTCACCCTCGCCAAATCGTCCTGATACCAACAAATGGTCTGAGGTACCAACCACAGATCATCTCGTATACCAACCAACTAGAGAATGCGTTTAATCTCCACCGCGGCGAAAGAAAGGTCCAATATTATAGTATAGGACGAAAATGTCGCAAAGAAAACTAAGAATACTGTACATATCAGTATTATATTCTTTGTTATCACCTGCCTACAGGTCATTTAAGTTACATACCTGAAACAATCCGCGTTTCTATTGCGTATAATAATAATGAAAAGTGCCCAAAAATGTTCACAGATATTTGTAACTTTTCACCGTGCATACTGTTTCAACTTTGCTTTTTATTTACCAACATATGCACAAATATCTAAAATACAATGTAAAACCTCAATTGGTTAAAACATGTCGCAGCCCTTAATGTAATTTTAAGGTTTTAACCAACTGAGGTTTTACATTGTATTTTAGAAATTTGTGCATATGTTGGTAAATAAAAAGCAAAGTACACAGGTAGTTAAGTGTGCGACTGTGGGCCGGGATAGCGTAGTCGGTGTAGCGGTTTGCTACAGGGTGGGCTGTCCAGGGATCGAATCCCGGTGTGGGCGAGATTTTCCACACCGGTCCTGAATGTCCCTAGGGCCAACCCAGCCACCTATACAATGGGTACCCGGTCTTTCCCGGGGATAAAGCGTTCAGAGCCTGGCGTTGATCACCCACCCTTCCATAGACGAGGTTAAAAGAAGTGTAGAGATATACATCTCCTCCCACTCTGGGTCTTCGTGGCCTGTTCTAGGGCAAACTTTACCGTTGCCTTTAAGTATGCGAGTTCCCATTGGCTTGCTGAAATGTACATATTCAATTTTCCTTGAAAGAGTGCGTTACAGATTCAATTTCCGGCCGGGGCAAGAGACTTTCCTCCTCTACATTTTCTGTTCCGGCTGTACGAGACACCTAGCTTTGTAGTAAGTGGATACAGTGGGATCATTCCTCGAAAGTAGGGCAGGTTATAAAACAAATCACCATCTAGGGCTGTAGTTAAGAATTAGTGGCGCATACATACACATTGTCAACTTTACAGCTTGGCCGCTAGTGTCACACAGAATGCAACTACAGTTGAAGTTCTTCTGGAACGTGACAGCGTGTCAAGTCAAAAATAATTACCAGCGTTTCGGTGCCGCTCGCTGCTCTGCAACAGACGCAGCTATTTCCTACTCGACGCAACGTAGTAAATCAGACGCCTAGAATTTCCATCTGTACCGCTCTGAGAACTCGAATCATGAACCTACAATTCTGGTCCGTGACACAGATACGTACCACGGATGACTCTGCTTTCCCAGGATGGATACTAGTTCTATGTGTCTGCTGTACGTGGTGCTCCTATCTCTCGACTGTGGCGCACGTCTGTCGTTCCTACTACTCCTCCAATAGGAGGTAGAACTTGAAAAAGACCCATGGAAACAAGGACTTGGGGCGACACAAGCGGCCACGATGGAGTTGGCTCAGTAGGTGTGTTTGATAGACGGCAGGAAAACTTTTCTATGTGCATCGCCAATCACATAGGAGTCACGTGAACATTTTGCTTACTCTAGTCACAATGCAAAATGAAACTCAACTTCTCAATTTAATAACATCACAATCACTTACTGTTACTCTTTTCACAACACTATTTCAACTTAAACACCAAAACTCCCTATACAGTTTCGTCTACTGTTACTTACTTACTTACTCCATGGTGCAGAGTCCTTCTTGAGAAGCTAGCTAGTTTGCAGCAAGTCAAGAAATTCCCCGCATTTCATGGAACCCGAAGGTTCATTACCGCACTCACAAGCGTCCGCAACTGTCGCTATCCTGGGCCAAACCAATCCAGTCCACAGACCCATACCCCACCTCCTGGAGATCCATCCTAATATTATCCACCCATCTACGCCTAGGTCTCCCCAGTGGTCTCTTTCCCTCTGGTTTCCCCACCAAGACCCT
>Ga0136643_10002472_pt1 | contig 24014 bp, 22 predicted proteins | sample TergutLab28metaG_FD_96883 | JGI IMG/M metagenome (GOLD analysis project Ga0136643, IMG submission 96883) | Labiotermes labralis P1 segment gut microbial communities from Petit-Saut dam, French Guiana - Lab288 P1 (version 3) (version 3) | ecosystem: Host-associated > Arthropoda: Insects >... | reverse complement strand
TTTTTTTTGGTAAAATCAGTTTGCTTTTTTTTTTGGTTTTTTAAAAGGACATTTATTTCCTCTTTTTTTTTTTTTTAATTTTGAGCTGGGGTATCAATCTGAGTGGATTCAAGCTGCTATTTACGTGCTGCATTAATTTTTTTTGGCATGACTTTCCTTGTTGGTTGGCATTTTTTATATTTACAGTTTATTGGATTCATTTTGTTTTTGTTGCATGATTTTTTTCGTAGAGGTTTATTTTATATGTGTATGATTTTGGCCTTTTTGGTTATGATGCCAGTGTTTGTGGTTCTTTTTTGACTCCCTAGGGCTCATGTAGAGGCTCTTGTTTCTGTTTTGATGATTTTGGCTGGGGTGTTGTTGAAGCTTGGTGGGTATGGTTTGCTTTGTGTTCTTCCTGTTTTGGGTAAGTTAGTTTTTGTTTTTAATATCATTTGGACTGTTCTGAGCTTGGTTGGTGGATTGTTTATTACTTTATTTTGTATATGGCGCTCTCCTCTGTGGCTCACAGTACAGAGTGACTGTTCATAGTGTACAGAGCTTGTTGACATACAGAACTTACCATTCAACAAGCTCACAGAAAATTCATTTTCATATGTTGAGATGCACTTGATTTTAATTTGAGTCATTTATAATTTCTAATATATATATATATATAAACACACACACACACACACACACACACATACATACATATATACGAACATGTTATGGTCTAAATTTTCCGGCCTGACCAACTTTTTAAGATGACAGAAATAAAACAACTTTGCTATTTTTCAGTATAGTCTCCCTTTATTTCAACACACTTTTCACATTTGTGAACTAGTAACTCTATGCCCTTCAAAAAGTGCTCAGGTTCTTTATCTGCAAAATGGTCCATCACAGCTCTTTTGACCTCATCATCAAATTTCTTACCCCGAAGATCTTTCTTTAGTTTGGAGAAGGGGTAACAATCACTGGGTGCCAGATCTGGACTGTAGGGTGAGTGCTCGATCTCATCGAAGCCACATTCCGTCACTGCAGCCTTGGCAACAGCCACCATGTGCACTGGAGCATTGTCATGGAGCAGACGAACTCCACGGCCCAACATTCCTCGCCTCTTATCCTTGATAGTGTCGCGTAATTTGTGCAAAAGTGAAGTGAAATATGCAGCATTCACAATGATGTTCCTTTCTTTGAAATCAGTCAAAAAAATTCCTCTGCAATCTCAGAAGATCATTGCCATGATCTTGGCGGACTGAGTGACCTTGGTCTTTCTCGGCTGTGCTTCGCCTGGTTTGCGCCATTCCATTGATTCCCTTTTTGATAAAGGATCATAATAAAGGACCATGGTTTCATCCCCTGTAACAATTGATTCCAATACTTGCTTCTGATTGCCACGGCAAAGCTCCAAAATCTTCTGAAAACAAGTCAAATGGTGCTCCTTCTGAATTGAAGAAAGAAGTCTGGGCACCCAACTTGCACTGACTTTCTTCATGTGAAGATGTTCGTGGATGATCCGAATGATGGTGGTTTTAGGAATTTCCAGTCTTGCTGAGATTTCCTTAAGCATTAACCGCCTGCCACTCAGCAGTTCCTCTTCGATGAGCCTGATGTTTTCTTCAGTCACAACCTCCACGGGCTGACCTTCAAGAGGCAGCAGTATCTTATATGTGGATAACTGAAAGTGTTGGCCATAAACTGTTCAACGGTTACCGGGGTTCTTTCTCAAGGTGTAGAGGAATTAGGGAGTGAAGGTTACCACTTACCTGTTCACTCCCAAAATTCCTTCGTGTTGTTCACGGGGATAACTTTGCGTACCTGTAACTAAACGAAAACTTGTCCCCACCATAACATTTACAGTTATATGTTTAAATGGGATGGTATGATAAAGTGGTCTTTCATATTTTGTTCATTCAATCCAGCTACACGGGGCCATAGCCCATAGGATACAAAACGTAAAAAATTTGTGTAACATAAATAAGGCAAAATATGTACAGGAAAACATGGAAAAAAAAACAATCAAAATATTTACACATTAAATATAACACATGTCATTATGTGGCAATATTTTCAGCCTTTTAAAGTACTCTCTACAGGAATCTCTATTTCTTATTCCCACCATGATCATAGCAATTATCTTTTGCACTCCGAAAATAACAATACTGTCGGGGGTATTACCCCAAAATATTATTCTGTAAGTCAATATTGAATGGAAATATGAATAGTATATCAATTTCAAGGAATCTAAAGACAGGAAGGATTGTACTACTCTCATAGCAAAGGTGACTGCGCTCAATTTAGGTACAAAGGCCTCAATATGTTTTTTCCATGACAATTATCCAGAGTTAAGCCAAGAAATTTTATACTGTCAACTGTAGTTAGTTTCTTATCTTTATATATTATGTCAGAGTTACTAAAGGAATTATTCTTTGTTTGAAAATGCATAAAGTGAGTCTCTTCCCAATTTAAGGCTATCAAATTTGCACTAAACCATTGCTGTATGTGCTGAAGGACTTTGTTAGCATAATCTCTGAAATTTATCGGATCTGGGTTTCAGACAATCAGACTTGTATCATCAGCAAATAGGAAAATTTTATTGGGAAGTGATGAATGAGACGCAAGGTGAACCTAAATCAAGCAGACTATTTGTGTTGGAATTACTTATTACGTTACAATTATATACCCCATACGAACACACCCCCCCAAGCTGATTGTAAGTACTGATATACGTATGTGTTGTCCTCAAATCGCTACAGTATTACCAACGTAGGGCGCACATGCTCCCTCGTGTAAGGAGTGTGATGCATTAAATCACTATCAGCAGTTACGAATCCCTTTCTTTTTTGCCTAGTACATGATTACATAAAGTTCATGCCATTTGTGAATTTCAAACGCGTCTAATTCCAGGCAAGTGTTTTAAAACGTAATTATGAATTCTGAACCTTTGATTTCAAATTAACCGACAGAACAATTTGTTGGCAACATTGGCCACGCAGACGACGTGATTGGCACGGGCTGTGGGTGACCTGTGGTAAGCCGTATGACAAAACAGGTAAACCGTGTGTTCGTGGTTGTGATTCGAAAAAAATGTTACAGTAAGTGGCGAGTTTCGAAATGTGAGAGTCGTAGTAGGAATGTTCGTGCACGTCAGGTCACTGTGTAGTACTTTAGATTTAATTGTGAAACATGTGACCCTTTAGGGCAGTGCAGTAAAGCAAAGAACACGTGAAGTCGTAACATGAAACTGGTCGTGGTGGAATTTACATTTTCGCAATCGTTACAGTGTCACTAGCCACAGAATCAGTACGAAGATTCATAAAAATGTCATCTCGAACCATGTGCATTACTCAAGATGGTCCTGCTAATGCACTTGCTCATAATAAAGATTATACGCAGGTTGTCATTGCAGGAAGAAATGGTAAAAACTATTCTTTGTACTTAGTATTGTGCGATGTGCTACAGTCTCATAAGCAGTACCATACCATTGTTATAGAATAAATCTGTTTAGTGAATGTATTGGATGTCTGCGTTCCTTTTGCAGTCGTTCAGATTCAAGTACCCGCACGAAAAAAAATTCAGCCATGGTACTTGTGCAACTTGTGGCCGTTGGGACATACACATTAGTTACGCTCTTAGAATTTTTACCATTAAAGAGGGATGCTGTACCTTCCTTAGCAGGTCCTGCCTCAATGTGGGGCATTTGCATTAATTCCCAGTATAATTTCTGTCTATCTGTATAACAATACTGGATGCTAGTGTTTTTTTCCTGTATGTAACCTGCTTCTAATGTTTCCATAACTACCATAACACAAAGGACAATTTTATATTTGAATCTCGAATTGTAAAATTGGGTTAATTCTTTGGTACAAATGGGGTCACTGGTCCCAACTCTTGGCAGTAGTAGTAAATGGTGGTGTACTATATATATATATATATTGTTAGAGAGACTGTCCTATTTGGCGAGAGAGACTTAATAAAATACAAATCTCAGATAGCTGGTTTCTTAGGCCAAGATTTAAGATCACCAGCATATGAAGCATGAATGTAAACTTCTTAACTATGATGTTCAGTCTATAGTGTAGTAGTTGATGATTTGTGTTTGGCATGTACTTAAATCACGTTGACATGATAGTGTTTGGTTCATCCCATATCAGATCAACATGCAAGAGTGAAATGTTTAACCCATCCACTTTGGATGTGAGTGGAATATGGTGACCCGGTAGGCCCTGTGGATCTAAGTAAAACTGCCACATTGTGCTTGTCTGCTCCTTGTAGCAGACATTCAGCATTAAAAAAAAATTATAATATATATATATATATATATATTGCTTTACATGATGCAGCTTGTTACTCAAACTCTGGCCCTAAATAAGCTAGAAAACTCATTTTGGACTCATTTGAAAACAAGCATACCATTGGAAAGGGCATTTAATCAGCATTTTGATTTAGCTGTCTGTAGGTGTAATGGATTCATAGTTATAACTCTCATAGCATTTGCTCAAGATTCCGGAATTTTAGGAATTTTGTGCCACTCCTGTTTCAAAAGTATGACACTTCTCATGCTCAAAATTGGCATGGTTATGAGCATCCACAATACTTTTTAAATTAACTGAAATTTTCATACAGATTGATGAAGGTTGGAATGTGAGCTCGGTTGATTGAGCATGGAGTGACCCTCTTTTTGTGATAATTTTTGATCTGTTTGGGCTACTAATAGGATACTACTTTAAAACAGATCATTACTAACTTCTCATTTGTCTTTATCTGCTCATCATGCCCAGCCATTGTTCCATTGCATTTAATGTTACACTTGTAACCTTTCCAGCTGATACAGCTTCATTAAATAATCAAATATCAAACACTATAATCTGAAAAATATTGCCCATTTTAGTCCAGGTTGATAATGGTTAAGCATATGAAAGGGGTTGTGCCTGGAACATTTATGTTGTGGTACTGTGTATAAAATCAGTGGCCTTCAGTATTTTGTCTGTACCAAGTAAATTACCAGATAAAAATATTCACAGTCATCAGGAGAAATACTGGTCAGTCACTGACACAGCAACATTTTATGTATTTTTGTGTCATTATATTAATGATATATGTTTACAGTCACTTTCCTGCTATGGACATGAGAAAACTCACTGTTGCTTTCCTCCAGTTTTTTGTCCTTATTTCCCCCCTTATGCCTAGAAGAGGCCACCATGAAGAAACCGGTCAGTGCATTCCTTGTGTAATCACTAGCATAGCATAAATGAAAAGTGATATGTCATTTTTTAAAAAGGAACATATGGACAACTCTTGTTAGGAAGGTGCAGTAGCAAGCAGCATTTTTCAGTAAGTATGATTTGAATTTTTCACAGTGGTGAAGCTTCATATTGTGGCATTCTCAGTAGTGACATTGTGTTGTAGTTTGGTGGGTGGGGGCATGTGTTTCAAAGGGACATACTATGCCATTTTCAAGTTAAAACTGAGTTTTCATTACTGTAACAACCTCAAATCTGTCTCTTAATGTTGCTATGTTTATTCAGTCATATGAGAGGCTTGTCTGCATGTTCATTTATAACAAAGAAGTCTCATACCACATTATTCTTTAAATGCGTATTATTATCTTTACAGTTCATTATACAGCAAATCCTCATCATTTGCATTTTCTTTAAAATCCTGCAGACTGTGAAACCTTCATACACAAAGTCAAGATATTAAGGGAAAGATGGAGTTGTTAGAACCAGAGATATTTGAAACATTAAAATGTGGACATTCATGATTAATAATCACGTAAATATTTGTGTTGGTGTTTACTGGAGAGAGGCTGGTGCTCCTGGCTGATAGTTGTTGCAGTGATAAAACACAGTAGAGGTGCTTGGCAAAGAGGATGACAGAAGACTTAGTGAAAAAATGGGTTGTCTTTGATGCCTGTCCTTATTCACCTCCTTGTATGGTGCCATAACTGCTTCCATCTTATCCTTAAAATTTAAGACACTATCCATGAAATGTTTGACATATAAGATGTCCTGTGTCATCTGCAGTCAAGAGTACTCATCTACTGATACTTCTCAAGGCAGTGTCAGAATCTTCTTCATGTTCTGGTATACGGAACATATGAGCTTTCCAAGGTGCTCCTAAGTAATTTCAGCAGCATGAGAGCCAGGAGTTTCATGGATATCTGCTTCCTTGTAATCCGGGAATCCTTAGGCTATTATGGGATGTTTCTTGTTTTGTTTGGCTGGTTGGCAAATCCCTAGAAGTCATTAACTGCTTCAGGCCAAACCCTAGTCCCGCACTTATATAGAGCCATGGACTTTGACTTGTCTATAAACTTCTATATGTTACTATGCCGTCTACTGTGCTGTATAATTTCTAGCATTCAGTAACACTGACTTGGGTATCCTTCTCATCTGCATTTGGGGTACTGTGGCAGGTGCACTGAGTGTAATGGCTCTTGAATATTGCAATGGTTCCCTGGTCCTGTGGTTGTGGTAGTGAGGTTGTGATGTTGGGGTAGATATGCAACATGGATATGCAGATAGGTGACTGAGACTGTGGGTACCCTGGGGCATTATCAAGGAGAAGGGGGACCTTGAATGCTAGATACTTTGCACTTAATATTCCAAACCACCCTTCACTGGTGTGGCCTTCTCCCTCTCTACAGCATCACTGACTGTCTCATCTTACACACACACACACACACACACACACCTTCACACACGCATGCACACACACATACAATCTTTTTCGTCTTTCCAAGGAAGGGGTTATGATGACTATCACAAGAACATTTTTCATATAATTGAGCACTGTTTTTAAGGCTTTCTCTGTTCTTTTCTTCATTTTTTTTAGGAATCTAATCCTTGATTCAAGTACAACAACATGATTGCATCTGACAGCAGCAGTGCTCATTCCCCTGCTTAGTTTATCAAGCACTTGGGCTTTCTTTAAGAGACGCATCACTTTTCAGTTCTTTTTATACTTAAGCACATCATTACGATGTAGGTAACCCATTCCAGACACAATTAGAACACAAGGGCAACAGTTCTGAATATTGTGTCAAGTACAGTCAGTGTACATTCTGTATGTATGATACATAGGTAGTTGCAGAGCGAGACAGATGGGCAGATGAAGCCTATGGTGTATGGCTCTGCATGCCTGCACAAGTGTGTGACAGTGTGATGCACAAGGGTTGCCACAGTGATTCTGTGAATAAACAAAGTCACAATGTACAAACCTGTGAATGAGGAGAGTATGCTGTATAATATTTTAATTCTTCTATGGTACAATGACAATGAAATTTCTGTTTTGCAGTGTTCAAGGTATTTTCCATTGAAGATGATGAATTTGTAGAGAACTGTAATCTGAGAGTTGGGAAGAACTTAAATCTAAATTTTTCATGTAATGATGTTGCTTGGAACACAATTGAAGGTACAGTATCACTTGTGTAGTACGTATGAACTAGACTGTATATTCCCATGTTGTTAGGCAGTTTTTACTGTAAGGTAAAGTTTTGTCAGTTTTCTCAGAAGGACAAGCCATATACAAGTGTTATATAAGAGACACTATTTACTGTCTTTTATATATATATATATATATATATATACACACACACACACACACACACCAGCAACCCTTCAGTTTTAGTGCCCTGATTCATTTGATTGCCCCTGCAGTGCTGTACTCATTCTTCCAATGCTGCACTCACTAAGACAGTGCTTTTTATTTTTACTTATGTATGTATCATGGCTTCAGTCTGACAGAAGAATGTCACATGTTTGAGGATGTTTTTAAGGGTGGTATTTTTCAGAACAAGAACTCCTGTGAAGTTTCAGTGAGCAGAAATTGATATGTGTCTGGTTTCACCTTTCCTGTTGTTTGGATTAAATAGTTTTCACCTTCTGGTTGGATAATTCTTTTTGCCTTCCCCTCCTGCAACTATTCTTTCTAATTGATGCTTGTTGAAGATTTCTGCCAATCCTTCAGGTAGATGTTCCTTGAGTCCTCTTTGTGTAGGTTTGTGCAGATGGCTGGCATTTTGTAAACACAAAAAAGTACTTAAAAGATCAGTTGATTACACTAGCACCTTCTCTGAACAACTGACACTCATCTTCAGCATGCTGTTACTAATGACTCTTTCCATGTGCTTGTAGCGAACAGTGTCGAGAGAAATTCTGACATGTTCTTACAGTTTCCTGTTTTTATTTCTCATACTAACTACTTCTGTGAATATTGAGTATTGCTCTCTCATTTATTTTTCCAGACTAGCAAAAGGATGTTATTCTTTCTAATGTGGAAATACCTTTCTTCGTCAGATTCTGGCTCCCAAGTAAATCAGGTGGAAGGCCTCTGCTGGCTCTTGTTATGCCACAAATTATAGTTTTCTTGTTGAAGAGGGTTTCTGCAACCTCTGTCTTTAGAATATTGTAATGATTGTTCTGCTACAGATGGTGCTTCTGTGTTTGATTTTCACTGGTAAAGAATGACATCTTCAGCTTTTCCTTTCAGCAGTATAAATTTCCATTTCACAAATATTGCCATTCCTATACTCACATAGCATTCTAAGCAGTAAACCATGTTTCAAAATTTTGCCTGGATTATTTGCCCTGCATTAAATTTAATTTTGGTATGGTATTATTCCTGCATCCAAAGATTAGTCCTTTTCAGGACTGTGTGTGCTTCTGAATTCCTGCAAAGTACATACAAACAGAGTCACTTTTGAAGAATTTTCCTGATTTCTTTCAGTTATCACTGAAGCGACAAGCTTGCCAATTTGCTTCAGAGCACTTCATTCTCATAGTTTGAGGGAATAGAGGCGTGGAAATGGTTCAGTTCTGTTTGACAGTATTTTTTGATGTTGTCATTCAGAACCTGGCCTATCAATAACATCATGCAAAAAGCTCTTCCATTTCTGCAGCTGTTATGTCTTGCTACATGAGTGTTTTTTTTTTCAACTTTCTATTCATCATAATTTTTTCTGTGGTATAGTTTTGATTATTATGTGCCAGTTTGAATATGATCACTTCCTATGTAGAGTTTTACAGTCTCAGGTGTACTGTCTGTTCTTCAGACTTCAGATCATTTAATGCATATGCAAGATATTTACTGGTATTTGTATTTGACCACTTTTATCAATAATTGCATTATTAGGCTGTAAACTCTTACTATATTTGCTTTCCAAAATATCTGGTAATGCATTGGCATAAACTACAACAGTTTCTTTATCACATACAGTTTTACTGGGCCTCTTCATGACTTCACGCCTATACACAAGTGAGCTGTGAGTAGGGTGAAGGGTATGTTATTGTATGTTTTTAGTCTGAGTGCTTGTCAGAGAACGTTTGTTTAAAAAAAGGGCATACTTCTCAGTTGGCAGTCTCTAGTTAAGTTGCAACTGATCTTAAATGACTTGAGGCAGTGAAGTGAACCAGTAAGTACTGGATTGTGTGTGTGATGAAACAGGGTGTTTTCCCCAGCCTCTGCAACTTCATCAGGGAGAAAAATTGGAGTGATCCCCATGACCTGTACACAATGTGTTAAGATTTGAAACTTTCATTAACTCTTTATACATCAGTATGTGAAATATGAGAGTTTGCTAAAGTCTTCAAGTATATTGGTAGGTTTATTTATTTGTTTGTTTATTTATTTCTGTAATTACAATAAATATGTATCTCATAGCAACAAGATTTAATACTGGTAGATACCTTTTTGTAAAATTTAATAAAAATCTAGTAGTTATATCAAGGTGCGGCAGATAACATGCGTGTGGGAGGTGAGAATTGTGTTCCCATTAGGTGATGTTACACATTCAGTAATGGGAAGCCTGAAAAATAAATTTATTACTAAAATGTTTGAATAGGTTTCTGCCCATGCTTTTGTAGCAGTCATTGCACTTCTCTTCACAGACCATCTTTTAGCAACTGCTGCTACAAATGGTGCAGTTGTTGTATGGAACCTGAATCGAGTGTCACGATCAAAACAAGAACATGTATTTATGGACCACAAACGAACTGTAAACAAAGTCAGTTTCCACACATCAGAACCTGCTTTGCTCATTTCTGGTTCTCAAGATGGGACTATGAAATGTTTTGATCTTCGAACAAGAGAAGCAATTCGGACATTTTACAGGTAATATGTTAAGGAATGATTTAGGGCCCTATTTCAGCAGTTAAATTTCTTAAATTCATGTAATTGATTCTTCCTGTTCATATACACAGGGTTTGGGTTGTAAAGAAGTTCTTGATATGCAGGATGAATACAAATTATATGAGTGATAGCAACAACTTGTTGGTAAAAAAGTAAGAGCCACACATGCATTATACACACACACAGCTGTAGAGAGCAATGGATAACATTTTTGGTACTCTATGCAGCTTCAATATGTGCTCCATTTGGCACTGCACACATGAAGAAAGTATTCAGGCTTTGTGCCAAACATTTTGCAATAAAGTGTGTTCAGTTTTTTGCATTTGCTCTCCATATTTGATCCTTAATCTTCTAGAGGGTTATGGGCATTGGCAGGGTGTAAACTTCATCCTTCAGCAAGGCCCACAGGAAAGAATCAAGGATGGGTCAAATATGTAGGTTGTGGAGGCCAGCAAGTGGATCCCCTCAGTCAAATCATAACTCATGCAACTGGCTGTTTAAGAATGTTTTTGCCTCATTGTGGATATGTTGTGGCACCCTGTCATGTTGGAAAACAAGATATAATTTGTCCTGAAGTTTGTGGGGCATTAACCACAACTACAACTTGTTATGGTAGGCAGTTCTGTTAACAGTTGGCACAGAGTCAGAGTCTTGATCAATGCAAGGATACAAATAGGGCACATGTTGAACTTGCATAGGGTGTGTTAAGAAACTTCCTGAGGTGGTTTTTATATATATATATATATATGAGTTTAATTTATGTGTGTATGTGTTATTTCTTACTGATAAGCTTTAAATTGAGTGCATCATTTGTAGTCATTCTGTGTGTTGCTTTACTATGTCATATTTGTTTAGATGTGTCAAGAGAAGACTGAGAAAGAATTTGTTTGCTGTGTACTGTGATGCTAAGCCTCTGGCACTGCATGTCTGAACACTCAACAGTGCAATGTTTAATGTTCCATTTCAGTAACACTGAAAGTGTCCGCGATGTGCAATTCAGCCCCCATATCCATCATGCGTTTTCTGCTGTGTCTGAAAATGGCAATGTTCAACAGTGGGATATGAGACGTCCTGATCGCTGTTATCATCAGTTTACTGCTCATAGTGGACCAGTCTTTGCCTGTGATTGGCATCCTGAAGTTGCGTGGCTTGCCACTGCTAGTCGAGATAAAACAATTAAGGTGGAAACAAAAGCACTACCATGATTTTATCCAGGCACCTGAGGGCATAACTATATTCATTATACTAATTATTGATTAGGTTTGATCTTCTTGGTTTGCATCTATTTAAAACTCAATCAGGAAACTAGGTGTCCTGATCAGAATATTTGGGTCTGTTGCAGTTCAGGGTAAATGCCATGAGCATTTAAAAACTTTCTTGCCTTGTCCTTTACATAGCTGTAGTTTTAATTTTGATTTGATGCTGTTGACATTTATATATGACACTATCTTAGGTGTGCAGAAATTTTCCAAAAATTGTAAGTGTTGGAGGGGTGACGTAGGATATTCCCTACTGAGTATATGCTCAAGTATTTGGTGCCACCGTACAAAGTTAGTCATGACGGTGACCTGGCACCCAGGATTTGTGTACCCTTGCTCAGTCAGTAAATAACTAAGAACATTTACTGTTCAGACCTAAGGTATTACTACTGGGCTTGCATCAGTGTTAGTAGTGTTTGCAGATGCAGGGAATAAGATTTTAACACAAGAGAAGACAGTTCTTGAGGAATGGGGAGTACTTGATAATAAAATGCAGTATACTTTGCATAGTTTGGTTAAATAATATTTAGCTTAATGAATAGTATGACAGAAGAATGAGGAACTGGAAGTAAATGAGGGGCATTGATCTGTGTTAAGGTACTGTTTAGCATTTGTCTGGAGAGACTAAAAAGAAACAATCACATGATAGGTTAGCTGGTCACTAAGCCAAGAATCAAACTTGTACCTTTCAAATATGAAACTTGTCATTCAGCTGCAATATCTGGATTTGGAATAAGTAATGGGTAGTAACATAATACCTGACTGTCCAGTCCCATGATAAGTTGCCAGGGATGGGGGATGATACTTGGTGTTGATGACTGCTTTGTAAATTGAGTTCTTGTAGGAAAATAGTCCAGGTGTTGCATTGTGCACCTGTGATGGTCAGAGATGTATTACACAGCATCCTTGATGCATAATATCATCTTATTTTTCTTCATATCAAGGTTATCAGATTGGATAATACTGCAGTTGATGAAAATGATTACTGTAACGTGTACCAAAAACAAGTAAAACAAATTATCAGTAAACTGTAATATCGCTGTTGTACATTTAATTTCATGCTGTCTTTAGTGTCATTATTGCTATCATAACTTGAAGAAACTGCATAAACAGTCTTTTTGTAATGCATCTTTTTGGCTGTAACATGATGAAAGTAATGCGGGACACTGTATGCCTCAGCCAAGACCATTTTGGATTGTCTTTTAAGGATACAACAGCTGGGTACAAAGAACTATAGGGATATGGTGCAAGGGGAAACACATTATATTGAATTAATTACTTTATGAATTGTTATTTTTGTAATGCTGGATGTTTAAAGAGTTTGAGTATTGTTTTATAGCATCCAAAAATTGTGACACAATGCTGATGCAAAGGCCAGGCACATGTCTGCTAAAAATGATGTTTCTCTCAAGAAACTCCAGGCTGTGTTAGCATTATTTCTCTAGAATTCGCCTTTCTTTTTTACATTTGCTTCTAGATTGGCAGTTTGTTCATATTGAACTAAATGGTGTCTGTTTTCCGTCACAGTGTAAAATTAATTAAAAACAGATATGTAAGTGAAATTGTACTGTAATTTGGGTGCTAGCATTTTATGAAGTGTGGAATGTGTAAAAGGCAGATTCCCATGGACAAATCTTCATTAGATTACAGAAGTGTATCATGCAGTGGGGAATCAAACTATTTCAGTGTCAATTTTGAATTAAAACAATGGTAAGAAGGAAAATGACAAGAAGCATAACAGAATACATAGTGTAGCACTTAATATAGTGCATATATATAGCAACAGCCTTTGCCAGTATGGAATTTTCCTTGTCTGTTGTGTAGGTGAATAAATCTGACACACTGTGAGATAAAGAACGCATTTTTACAAGTTTCTGGATATGACATTTTCTGTGTAGCACTCACTCATCACTTTGCGTCACTTTACCAAGACAGTAATGAACACAATGCATTAATCTTGGTTTGAACCAGCAATGAGTGCAGCCCAAAGCCATGCTGTGCTGATTTAAGTTTTTAATGTGACCAGCGGATTGGGTGTAAGGGGTGAGTGAAAGAATGGGCTCTTTACCCGAAATGACATTCATCAACAACCAGTAAAGGAAGTGGACATTCATATGTTATTTGGTATCATTGACATTGCAGCTGTTCTATATATAATGACTTTATTTAAATAAATGAAATGTCAAATTAATGCTCCATACTAGTTTTGGTTCAAATTTTGTACATTGTTTTAATCCTTAAAAAATCAAAAGGATGTTGTAGGCTCATTGAAGTGTTGTTTCCTTAATTTTTTTAATTGTATTCTGTAACAATGCATGCCCATTGTGTCATAGCTTGTGACTTGATGCACTGCCACAGTATCATGAATTACATGTCAGTATTGAATACTTCATTATAATATTGTCTTTAGAGTTGATAGTTTTCAGCATTAGGAAAAAATTGTCATGTTGGCAAGAGATGTAGACAGGATATTAAAAAATAAGCATTAATAGGAATAGAAAAGCCTATATATATATTTTGTTAGCATTATAAAAAATCCACCAACATTGTTTTTTGTTCATGAACAGTGCATGTATTTTGAAATTTTTATGTGTTTATAAGAAATAATTATAGGTATATGCCTAAATGTCTTTTGATAGTAATGATATTCTCAGAGACCATGTCAATATTAGTCCTTTGTTTTATAACTTTTTTTGTATGACTTGTGTGTGGGTATATAATTTAGCCTTAAATGTTTAAAATTACAATGCTGGAAAATGGGGCTCAGTCATGAAAGAGTAGTGAGCATGTGACCAAAATATGTACGTTCATTCTTTCTGCAGTTGGTTTTTACACTTTGGCATATTTTGCTTTTGCAGCAACAACTTTTTGGATTGTGGAAAAGATCACAATATATTGATCTGTGTTGTGCACAGTTTTAAGTAATGAAACATTCCATTGAAACACACATTTTTATGAGAATATCCTGTTATGGGTCTGTTTGTTCTGATATAATGGAATTTGTTCAGTGTGTGTGGCAGTTTTATTCACTCTTTGGATTTGGTGTGTAAAATAAGCCTATATCATTTTCATTCATCTGTCAGCATATTTGTTCTTCTGAACTACTGAAGTGATTTAGTTAACGTTTGGTTTATAGGTTTATGAAGAAGTTATGAGGTGAGTGTTGCAGTACCTGTGCTGGCCCAATATGCCTTCATGGCGTGGACAGGGACAAAATTATCTTGTTTATTATAGCCTGAATAATTGATGTAGTTCCCAAAGTGATGAATAGAAAGGGTATGTGATCCAATACCACAGATCAGAAAGAGGGTGAAACAGCACTGCTGACCTAAGATAAGTTTTGTTATTTGTTGAGGTACAATTATATCACATATTACTTATCCAGCAAAAGGGTGCAGGGAATAGACTGACTGGTCTCATTACAGTAGGTGACATAAATATACATTTAATTAAAATCTGCTGCTTTTACATGAAAGTCTTTTCATTGTGGTGAAGATTTTTATAAAATTATGGAAAAACATTGTCTGTGTGGAGTGTGATATCTGTAGAGACATTCAGTCAAACACACGGAATAACAATGAACACATCTGGAAATATGCGTCTACCAGGGGCTGAAACCTTCATACACTTGTTTCTTTCTAGGTGTGGGACCTGGCAGGCAAGCCATCTTTAGAGTACACGATTCACACCATAGCATCTGTAGGACACATTAAATGGAGGCCTCAGCGGAAATACCACATTGCCAGCTGTGCCTTGGTAGTGGATTGTAGCATCAATGTTTGGGATGTGAGACGACCATATATTCCGTTTGCTGCATTTAATGAACATAAAGATGTCGCTACTGGTGTTGCATGGAGAGGTGATCCTCATGTCTTCCTCTCAACTAGTAGGGTAAGAGCATGATGATGGTTACTTAGATGAAATAACAGATTGTGTGAGGAGCTGGGATAGCAGTCAGTGTGGTGGTTAGGCTGCAGGTTGGACTATTCATTGGGTACTGGGAGCAGTTTTTCTGGGGAGTAAAGCGGCCAGGGCATGGGGTGACCACACCCCTCTGTCTAGTGCCAAAATTCAGAGAGTAGTGGATCAGTGCCTTCATGGCATGTATAAGTGCCCTTTTACATTTGCCATATTTGAGGAATAGATTGTGAAGACATCAGTTAGACTGAAGTAGCTCAGTTTCTGGTCTGATTGTGATCTTGGGAATTTCTTGATCAGCTGATAAACTTCCAGCTGCTAAAGCAGAGTGCTGTACCTTGGGTTAAATACAGTGTTTTTCCACTGTGATGTGCAGGACTGTACCTTATACCAGCATGTGTTTCAAGATGCCTCACGTCCAGCCAGCAAGGCAAATCCTCAAGCAATATCTCTGAACAGCAAAGGTGATGTGATGTATGCTTGTCAAGTAAACGTGAACCAAGCGCGTGGATCAACCAAACTGGCAGGCATCCTTCGGAAGGCCCCCCTTCATAGTGAGCAGTTCTGTCAGGCAAACAGTGTCACACACAGGTTCTTGTGTAAGAGTCTACGGGAGACACGATGTTTCCACGAGTGTGCCCGCAGATACATTTTGACTGGGCGCCCATTGGCTGATATTTGTGACCACAATGCTGCTGTAGCAAAAGACCTAAATAGACATCATGTAAGTCACTTATTGGCATACTGGATATGTTTGACACATCCAGTGCTTGCATGGTATTTTAGTATGGCATAGTACTAATAAAGCATTATGCTACTAGTTAGGTGTATTTCGAGGTGCTCTTACTCTGTCAAAGTTGTTGGTGCTTCTAGAAAAATACATATTTTGTGCACTGATCATGGGAATTTTCTGCTATTTGCAGTTATTTGTTATAATAACATAGGACTCCTATGATCAAATGTGATGGAATTTTTCAAGACTTATGCATTACTGGTTATAGTGTTGCAAGCCAAGAACTCTGTATTGAAATTTGACTTTTCTGGGGTAACATTATGCTCTTTTTTTCAGATCTAGACTAAATTTGTAAACATAGGGAATCTGAAAGTTAAAACGTCTTTTGGGCACCATTTTTAACATGCCTTTACATCTGGCATATTTTCCAAGAACCATGTTGAAACCTAGCACCAGTGTGTATATAAAATTAAGCATGTCATTATACACTCATTACGAATGCTTTGACATTCCAAAGGATATTGTTTCTTAAAGAAATGTACTTTAAGCTCCAACCATGGCAGCTGTCAGAGAAGCATTGAATTGGAAGCTCTCTGCAATAGGAATTTAGTGTCTGTCTGTCTGTCTCTTGCAGCTGAATTTAACTTATTTCATAGAATCTTAAAGTGCTATCAGTTTTAAAGTCCTCATATCTTCAGAAAACATTTGTTGACACATGTCAAGCTCTTGTGTTGGAGTATTAGCACTTTATCATCAAAAATACTCATCTTCGAAGAGAGTGGATTGGCCTGAATTTGCCTGTCTACTGTTAATTCACCGATGTGTGGTGTCAGAGAATGTAATGATTGAAATTCATTTGTTTGCAAAATGTAGGCCCTTTAATTTTTGAAGCAGGCATTGTACATCAGACTGTGACTTTTGTGTCATGTGAAGCGGATTTTGTCAGGTGGACTGAAATAGTGTAGAGGATGTACTTATAATTTGTGTTGTATCAGAACCTCTTTGTGCTAATTACAGGTGAGCTTGGTTTGGAGTGTTGTGAAGACATTGTACAGTAGCAAGGAGGGTGATTTTGGACAACAGACTCCATCTGGGAATGTATCAAGGGAGGAAACAGGTTTGGGTGTGCTCCCAAGTTCATTAGGAGCCAATACAGGGGCTGAACCCAACAGTACTGGTGTAGGTGGAGACAGTGATCAGTGTTCATTACTTGGTGGTGGTGGTGGTGGTGGTGGAGAGACACCTGGGGGTGCAGTGAGTGCAGGGGAAGATGAAACTGAAACAGATGAAACTCCGGAGCAACATTTCAATGGTAGGATTGGTTTGGGAAATCTTTCTTTCCCTCAGGGAGATTTTTTCTTTGGTGATGGAGAAATGGATCCATTAAGTGTGGACTTTGACCGGATGAATAATGGCATGATGGGGATGAGTCTGACTAATGGATTGCTTGGTGGTTCACACATGCTGCTAGATTCTCAGATGCAACAGGACTGGACCCTTCCAAGTGAAGCATTTCCCTTGAGACATGAAATCCAGGATCGGTCACCACCACCAGAACAGTTCCCAAATCATGGATCACTGGATCTAAATGATCATGGTGAGTTTTAGTGTGCAGTGAAATGTGCTTACAAAAAATGCTGGCAAGCCTTAGAAATTTCTTCAGACTAAAGTTCATCTTAACCCTTAGTTGCTTCATTTAATAGTGGTGTAGCTTGATTTGATTGGGCCAGATAATTTAAATCAAAGTGTTTCATTGTGTTTTATTTCAGTACTAACAAATTAATTGAATTAAATATTGTGACATATATGCCTGTGGGTTTAACAAATAACAGCGCTTATTGACACTGCAGTTAAAAGAATTAAAACAGTCAGTAATTAAAACAGAACACTCAAAAGAATTTCATGAATCACTCATGAGAGATTACCCTGCACTCGTACGTTTAGTACTCCGGGCTCATAGCCTTATCTACACTTTGCTTAATTCTGTTGTCTTCTGATGCTCACAGCACTGACACCAGTCTTGAACAGTACTCCACACACTCATTTCTCCACTATGCGATGCACTAATGCATTTCTGCAGTTACAGTCTCCCTTTACACGGTCATCCACGCTTGCTATCCACTATACGCAACACTCCTACTTGCCATGACATGACTATGTTTGTGCTGACCATTGGTCCTGTATGCCACTGATGTGTCTTGGACTCTGTCCCTGTCAGTCTTCTGGAACCGTCTGGCATTCTGTCTCTTTCTCTCAAAGGCATTGGCATACTGGCAGCCTTAACATTGAAGGCTTTGCAGGTTGCCACACTACTAGGTGCTGTTGCCCTCTGTTACAGTATTTTAAACTGCTGTATTTCTCTTTGTGTATGAGCAGACGTTTTGACTGCCTATGGTGCTGTATTAGGTAGAAAATTTTTCAGTTGTAAATTACACTGTACATTCTAATACACTGTGACTTTCAAATAATTTTGCTCTTTGTTAAAATAATGAGGTTTCTCAGTTAAAAAATTAAACTTGCCCATTGTAACTGGTTACATGCAGTGTACAAGTCATAATCCTAGTATACGAGGTTTGTTCAAATAGTATCCGGATTGGAATTTTAGTGGTTGTACACTGGGTGGGATGTGTTTGCAAGCAGTCTTGACATGTTTGTACATGTCTTAGCAACTCATGACATAAGTTGCAAGTGGCTGCGTTTGCTCAGTTGGCTATAGTAGGTCGGGGAAGTAACACGTGCATTTATGTCGTAGCGATTTTTATGATGTGTGAAAGTACCTAACAACACATTTGCATCAAGTTTTGTTTTAAAATCGGAAAAACCGCAACGGAAACATATCAATTATTGCAGCAAGCATACGGTGAAGATGCAGTGGGTCGTACACAAGTGTTTGACTGGTTCCGTCGATTTAAAGAGGGTAGAACCTCTGTTGAAAGCGACCCCCTCTTGGGACAACCATCAGCATCAAGAAACGAGGAAAAGATTGCTAAAGTTAGAACAATCATTCGCAGTAACAGGAGATTGACAGTACGAGAGATAGCTGATGACTGTGGGATCTCCGTGGGCTCATGCGATGCAATTTTATCTGACAATCTGCACATGAAATGTGTGTGTGCGATGTTTGTGCCACATTTGCTAACAGATGACCAACGTGAGAAATGCCACACAATTGCGTGTGATTTGTTTGAGTGTTCATGTGAAGACGTGCAGTTTTTTAAGAACATTGTGACAGGTGACGAGTCCTTGGTATGACACGTTGACAAAACAGCAATCGTCACAGTGGAAGGGTCTCATGTCTCCGCAACTAAAGAAGGGGCGCCAGGTGCGAAGCAAAACAAAACTGGCGTTTTTTGATTCTGAGGGTATCGTACACCACGAGTATGCTTCTGACGGGCAAACATTTAACAAAGAAATTCTACGTGGAAGTCTTGTGATGTTTGCATGAATCAGTTCACTGAAAACGACCTGAAGAATGGTGGGATGGCGACTGGATCCTGCACCACAACAATGCATCCGTACACGCTTCACATCGAGTGCAGCATTTTTTGGCCAAACACGGCACCGCTCAGTTGCAGCAGCCGCCATACTCACCAGATCTCGCACCGTGTGACTTTTTCCTATTCCCAAGGCTTAAGAAAGTTCTGAAAGGACACCAATTTGAGGCAACAGAGGAGATCAGATGAAATTCAACAAGGACACCATTAGACATCCCGAAAGAGGAGTTCGCAAAATGTTTCCAACAGTGGCAGAAACGTTGGGCGAAGTGTGTAGCTGCGGAAGGGAACTATGTTGAATACAATTAGGGTTGAAACCTGTATGCCATATCTACTTCATGTACTATGGTCAGTACTTTTTGAACAAACCTCGTATATGATACCTTAAGCGTCTGTAAACCATTGCATGCACCGTGTGTTATGCATTGTTTACAATGTAAATCATTTATTTTAACATGGTGGTAACTTGCAGATGTGTTGGCATTAGGAACTACATTAATTTAATGTTACTTGCATTTAGCTACCTTAAGACAGGCTGTAGTACTGTGAGAAGAACCTTAAATTCCTTTATTCCCAGACAGCTACAATAAGATGTCTGCTTTGATTGACACTCCAGATACTCAGCCTGTAACAGCCGAAGATCAGCCCTCTTCGCTTCTGAGTGTAACTGCCGTACTCCGACTTGGGCTATGGGAGCCAAGCCATATCATGGTGGAAATGTTGAAACAGCGTGCGTCTCTGGGAGATGTTCAGACTTCAGCATCTGTTTTGTTAGCTCTTGGAGACCGGCGACGGAGTCTCACTACATTAGATGAAGCAACACAAGAACATTGGCTGTTAGGGTACCTGGATATTCTGGCAAGGTATCGACTGTGGGAAGTGGGAACACAGGTAAGTTTTCATAGTGAACTGGTTCATGCTGTGATACTTATCCAACCCCCAGAATGTCTGTGAATGGATGTAAACAAATTTTCTTTTGAATTTGACTTGTGGACATTGCTTTCTTTAATAGATTTGTAGAAGACTTAATACTTTCAGCTGCATATTCAGGAATATTGAGACACAACACTTAACCATAAACAATTTTTCGTACATACAGCCTAATGTTTATTTTCACCCCTGTATTTAAGCTCATTGCTGACAATAGTATTTGTTTTCATTATCTGTATCTTTAATATATATCCTCTAAAGAGAAAGGGGATTGTAATGTAAAAAGTATAAATTGTGTCAGAATGCTACAAACTATTAACTGGATCTTCTGACTGTAAGACACTTGCTAGACCAACATGTTGGTGAATTATGAGAGAACTGAAAATTCCAACATTAACTAAATTTATAGAACAGTATAGAAGAAAGCAGAAACAACACATTTGAGGATTCCAAAAAGGGGGCTTAAAATATCAATAAAAAAAAAGGGAGGCTTGTGATATATTTGAATTTCCTTCCCTTTAAAACCATCTGGAGATTTGGGAAAAGAATTTACATGGCACTGAATATGGTGCACAGAGGGTTTCTGGAATGACAGTCATTTTGTTTTAGCAAAAAGTTCTTGCACAGAAAAAGCAGAGTGGGTAGTGTGGATTACAAATTTGATGGCAATCCAACACCTGTTCCTATTGTCCTTCAGAATGCTGTGAATTTGACCAAATGAAATATCCAGCATGTTGCAACTGTGACAGTACATCACCAATTTGGCTAAGTGAATCTAAAAATTAAAATCCAACTTGTGTCACGTCTGGAGATTGTGTCATATATATGAGAGGTGTTGCCACAATGTCTGTACTGTAATACCCCACTTAATGCTCAGGATATATTCCTAGAATGTGGAGCACTAACCAGAACAGTGCTAAATGGGGTCATTTTAAAGTTGTGTAAATCAGGATTAGGTGAAAATACAAAGATGATGTTAATAATAATGAACATTTATTGAGTCATTTTTTTTATGATAGTCTCTACTCCTAATTATACACCAGATAACAGGGTGGGCTGTGGGTCTTCCGTGAACCTCAGCTCCTTCATGATGTAGGGGTCAAGAGTTGATTGTCTTATGTTGAGTTTTTTCAGTACTAGGATGTCATGTCAAGAACACTTCACGTTGCCTTAGGACTTTGCTTGTGGTCAGGGTTATTATCTGTGAACTGTCTCATGATCTGTGTGATCACAGTGATACTGTTTCTGAGGAATTGTGTAGAAATTTCTCATACTGGTCTCACTTGTTTGCATTTTGTGTAATTGTTCTTATCATGGATGTTGCCAGAAGCACCCACAACAAACTTGATACTGTCAGTTTCCATCTGCATGAATACTTCCAGCTTCACATTCAAATAAATGCTTTTCTCTTGCACCTTAGATGCACTGACATCACTTCCAGGCTTTCTTCCAGACTCGATGAATTAGAAACACTAGAAAATGTGTGTGTGCCAAAAGTGTACGTATTGTACACATCAGCTGAGCATGTATATTCTGTACCAAGTACACTGAATGACTATATGAATGTTAGCAATTATGCAGTAATTTCCACTCTCAAGAACTGTTGATCATTGGCGGAAGCATGCTCTAATGCAGCAGCACCGTGCAGGGTCTTACTGCAATGTGTGGGGATGGATGACAGTGAAATGAGTACAGTGTGATCAGGATGGTAACTAGCTAATTACTGTTGAAATTGCAACAGGCTTGCTTGCTTGCTTGCTGCTGCTCATACTATTACTACTACCACTACCACCACCTCCACAAGAACAACAACAACAATAATGATTATGACAACAACAAAAATAATAATGATTGGAGAATTAGCCTTCATACCCACATTTTCCCTTCCAGTGCCAGTCTTTTATATCCTGTGATCCCCCTAGCATTTTTCTGGCTTCGCTGGTCACTTCGTGTATCCACCTGTCATTTGGCTTCCCAACCAGTTGGCTACCATATATTTTTCCTTTAAAGATCTTCGTTGGTGTTCTTGTCATTATCAAAACTTCCAGTATATCTTGGTTATCACATACTTATCTGCAGACCCCTTGAGTTTCTTTTACCCATACATTATGAAGAATGCTGTGCACAGCTAACAGCTCTGTATTTCCACAAGTGACAGTTACTTTCATGAAATGTATTTAAAAATCAAGTGTTTGCTAAAAACTGCTTGGTAATAGTGATGTGAGTATGACCTGCAGAATAATTGCAACCCTGTTTTGTTTCTTGTAACTTAAAATTAGTTTTATTCCTTGGTGCCAGGTGATTCAGCTTGCATGGATTCCTAGTGTGATGCAGTTAAACCAGCAGTCAACAACAGTACACACTAGCTGTGGACAGTGTAGCAAGCTTCTGCAGCGAACAGGGTGGCTCTGTGACCGTTGCCACAGTTCTGAGTGTGCTGTGTGTAGTGTGTGTCACAAAGTGGTGCGTGGCTTGTATGCCTGGTGTCAGGGCTGTTCCCATGGAGGCCATCTTGCTCACTTGCAGGAGTGGTGGGAAGTCAACAAACAGTGTCCTACTGGCTGTGGACACATCTGTGAATACAGCTAATGGTATTTCTTGTTTATGTATAGAGACAAACACAGGACAGGTTTAATTGTGCTGGCAGACACCAACTGTAAGGTGTAATGGTGTTAATGCATAACCACATTGCAATGTTAAAGAACACTTGCAATACCATACAGTTTGCCCTGCTCTTAGAATTAAAACATGAAGAATTTAAAAACTTGCGAAGCAGAATTTATTAAGATGAAGTGATAAAATAATTAGAATAGATGGAGATGTCAGTTTCTTTATATATATATTGAAGGTACAGCAAGGAAATGGAACAAATGGTATTATTATGAATACCCTTCTATTTATTAATGATCAGATTTTGGATGTCTAGAGAAGAGAATCCCCAAACTGTTCATGAATTACACAATGTAATCATGGCAGTTTCACCTTTAAAAAAGAAGTGATTGCATTTACAAGAAAGGGTGAGAGTAAAAGTCATTTTGTGTAGTGGAATACTTGGGCAGCTGAGGAATTCATAAAATTAGGTTTCAAAACGTGTGTATAATGAGAGCATGTTGTATGTTGAAGCTGTTGCAATGTGAATGTTGTGACATAATTTGGTGACTGTAATATGCACTGAAGTGTAAAAGCTTCAACACACAGTGTAGCTAAACTCTGAAAACTGAAGTAATTTATACAGGTGAGAGATTGTTGTTATCTAGGCTGCAGCCTGGTCTGTGAGAGAGCAAATAAAATTTCAGGCTTTCATGGCACTGAAAAATGAAGATTGTGATATTCATTGTTATGACATGGTGTAAGATTGTATGTGTTACCAGAATTTTGGAGGATTTTGTACCTTATTTTAAGGGTACAAGTCACTGTTTAAATTGTTTAAAAAATAACCAACACGATGTCACTTGTGGACTATCCTTTATTTTCATGGGTAGTCGTCATTCATTCTCTACATGTTTCGAGCTTTCGGGAAGCTCATTGTCAGGAGATCATTTTTCCTGTACAGTCAGCCTCTGGTAT
>Ga0136643_10002470_pt1 | contig 24018 bp, 15 predicted proteins | sample TergutLab28metaG_FD_96883 | JGI IMG/M metagenome (GOLD analysis project Ga0136643, IMG submission 96883) | Labiotermes labralis P1 segment gut microbial communities from Petit-Saut dam, French Guiana - Lab288 P1 (version 3) (version 3) | ecosystem: Host-associated > Arthropoda: Insects >... | reverse complement strand
TTCTTTCCTTTAAAAAAAAAAAAAAATTGACCACATCTGGAACCTAACCACACATTCAACTGTGTCTAGTGCTGAGGTTAAGATTATATGGAGCTTTACTTCTGCTCCATCGTACAGTTTCCCAGGGACAAATTTACATTACAGTCAGTGTAGCTCTGCCAGTGATTCTTGTCAAATATAAGGGGAAGTTCTAAGGAAGGTAGAATGTTCCTGTGCAGTGTGTATGGTGTCGGAAACAGTAATCTTGTGTTTCACAGACATAATGTTGCTGCAACATCCAACTGAAACATGTGAATTACAAATTTTTAGTGACTGAAAGTCCATTGGTCTTGTTCTCTGTCCATTGTTGCAGTACTGGAAACTCTGCTTCACCTCTCTCGTTGAATTATCAATTTCTTTACTTTTAGTTCGGGCAAAGCTTCTTTTTCCAAGCATGCCCTTCTACACATTTATGTATAGATTGCCACTTATTTATTCCCATTCTACTAAACTAATCTTCACACAGTTTTCACATTCTCTATTTTGCATGTTAACACCACTGTAAACCTCAACTGTGCCAAATTTCTATTCTTTGATGAGAATTGTGTCCTTAACTGAAGCGTATCACATGAGTGGATAGGGTTTATGAATTATAATGAATTTGTGTAACTGTTTTTGCAACATTTCATCAGAATATAGGATTTTGTATTTGTGAAGTCAGTTAAAGCATTCTTCCTGCTGACTGAATATGGTTCCTTTTCTATGTGTACCTTGTGGAATGGTGCTTGGACAGAAGCAGTTACTGAGTTTGACTGGAGATTTTGGAATTAACTTTTCATGCAGCCATTTGTCATATTGCAGTGATTTCACCTTGTTGTGATAATCTGCACTGTTTTGACTATAATAGTAGAGAGTGGGAGTAAATCAATTTTTCTGCTTGCATGTAGTACAGTTATTCATATTTGAATAATTGTCAGCATAACGCCCAATTTTTCCCATAATTCCATGCGTTCTCTGGCGTGTGAGGGGAAAGAAAATACTTTTCTTTCATGTAAGCAACGTACATGTTTCTCTCTGATGTAATGGCTTTCAATTAAATCTACCTGCTCCTTTCAGTTTTTCTGCACATGTAACCCAGAATGCACAACATTCTTCTTAGACTACTCTCTCTACCTTTGAGCTGTACAGTACTTGCTGTCCTGAATTCCAAGAGTGAAACATCTTTATCAGTCTTGTAGAAATCATGTGCATTTCATCAGACAACAAACAAATAAAGATTCACAAGTCCAAAAAGCTCCTTATATAAGTATATGGTTTGTCATGTGTACAACAGGAAGTTGAAACAGCTCACCTTAGAGTCTTCCTTGTTGCCTTCTTATTTAATTTTCCAGACAGTTTGCTGTTCAATGACTGAAGTTATTGCACCTGCATCTTTACAGAGGAGTAGATTAATTCACTGTTCTGTGCTTCATTGCCCATAGTCCATAAGTATTGTATGCAGTTTCCCATCTTGGACTGTGTAAAACTTTATTTTTCACTTTAATCAAGATGGGAAGTACAGTTTTGTTGAAAACTTTTTTTTTACTCATCAGTGTTCCATGGCATGGTTACAATTGAAGGTAATATTATATGTCTGAGGGGAAATCAACAAAGGATTGAAATGTGATATCTGGATTCTACTACAATAACAACAAAACAACATATCACAGTTAAATATTATTAAGTCTGAATGAAAATAATAAGGCTTTGCTGAACCAGTGATACAGAAAAACGCCCTGCAAGAGTATATATGAAGGAATGACTTAGTTCCAATGCTGCAGTACAGCTACATTCAGCATTATACTGGTACATCTGCTAGAGGGTTATCAGATGTAGGCAGTTTGTGTCTATATCACAGTGGCCAAAAAAGACAAGAGCTGCAGTGAACACACTGATGTAAATTCAATGTGAACTGCATTGGGATTGAATTAGACCGTAGTGGTCTATCGATAATTTGAGCCATGATACATCCCCCTTACTTTGCACACATCACATAATTAAGCATACACATGCAACATGCATTTGTTTTAATAACTACTTTATTTACATGTCTCTTGTGTACAGTGAGGTACTTGGAAGTTTGTCGTGGTTTGTTATCTATCAATCACATTATTTTTAAATACTGTATGTGAGCATGTTTGTATGTGTTCATCAAAGTAGTACAATTCCAGAACTAGTACCTACTTGAAAGCTGGACAAGAAATTCCCACAGAATTGTTCATGTAACACCTGAGAGAAATGAAGTGAATGCAGTATGGTTGACTGTTAATCAAAGATTGGGAATTGTGATAAATATGTTACGTCATTATAAAAGTATTGTTTTTTACTTCCACCCTTATCATATAGGAATGTCAGATTTATTTGATCCCAGTAATTTCTGAGCCCAAGTGTTTCATACCTTGTGCTGTATTTTGAAATAGAACTGAAAAGCTGACTCCATGTCTGGGATAGGGTTTAACTGTTGACACTGTGCAACAGTTACACTACTGCACAAAATAAATGTGACATATTTCTGTCAACAGAAATACCTTAAAATTCAAACAATTTAATAGTTGTGTATAGGATATCTTTTACTTTAGACCTGATCATATAAATTTTATCGTTGAACATATCTACTGTTTGTGGTGTTGCATTAGTTCAGTTTACTGCGTATGGGTGTTTGTTTTTTATTTCTTTAGCTGTATAGCTTCTAATAATAATTAAGTTTGTGTGACACAGGCATGCATGCACATGTATACACACATGCACACATTTGTATTTCATTTATTATTTTGTACTTCCAGTGTTAATGGAAATATCTGATAAATTAGGAGCATGCTATGTAGGCATGCTAAATTGTGATTACATTACTTAGTAGTTAAAAGAGTGCAGGCATATAGAGATGAATACAAGGAACTTATATTTTGTACATGGAGTGTACTTCCTTAGTATAAGAGGGAAAACAGGTTCCGATTTTTCATATTTGGGTTAAAAGAATACTTAACAAATAATTTAGCCTCGTGGAATTTGTTGCTGTGTAAAGAATAAGCAAATTATTTGCATATTTGGCTATGGAAAACATAAAAGCACTGATTGCTTTCCATATAATAGGATTTTTGTGTGGGAACATGGGTGAAACATGCTTCACATATAAGATTGTGTTTTTTTATGGGAATGGATGAATATGCTCTCCATGTTCCTGCATTGTTATCAGTTTCCTTTATGGAATAAAGCAGTTATGGCTTAGTAAACAGTGATAACAGTTTGTCTTAAACTTCTTTAAACAGAGAGATATTGTTTGTGTGTGACAGCATTTTCAACAAGTCACCCATTACATACAGTGAGACAACTTCAGTACCGCAGCTGAGAGAGAAACATTTGTTAGATGATTCTCTGCTGGAGGAACAGCAGCAGCGGCAGTTGATACATCACAATCCAGAGTCTCCCAATGGCAGACACATACATGATGAGGGATCTGGTGATGAAGAGGGAGAGCAACTTCTCACAAGACATGGGTAAATAAGTGACTGTAATATTTCCAGTTCCTCAGTAGGGCAGGTATTAATTAGGAAGGAATTGGGTATGGCAGTGTTTCTGTGTAAGCTAAATAGCCAAATCCATAGAGCAGAGTCCTTTTGGAACTAGTAGGTCATCTGCTAGTCAAGAAGGTCCATAAAATTTTATGGAAAACAAAGGTTTGTTACTGTTTTCACAGGAATTCACCCCTTATCTCTATCCTGAGCCAGACGGTGCAGTTCCACACCCTAGCATTTTATTCGTGTAAGGTCTCGTTTAATATTAATCTCTTATCAATGACATTGTTTTCTAAAGAGTCTTTTTTCTTTAGGTTTCTAACCAAAACCCTGTATCCACTTCTCACTGTGAGCCCCATTTTTAATTATCTGAAATTTGTAGGAGATTCAGATAAATGTGAAATTAATTACATTTATCTTTAACACTTTGTCAATGAGGGCTAGTAACCCCACTCATACATTGCTGTTATGATGAAATCAGCTTTGGGATGCATATAAATCCTTTTTTCCACAGTAGTGTCATAATTTCAAGCAGAAATTTCAAAGATTTATGTTCTGTGTCAAATTTAGTTTTCTCTTGTATAGTTAAATGGTTTGCTGCTAATAAGTTAGTTCTGTTAGATAAAGTGAATGTAATGAAATTCATAACAAGAATTAATTACATTTTATATTTCGTATTGGTTATAAAAAAAATATAACAGAGATGGTAAACATAAAATTTCTTGGTTGACAAAGAATTGTGGCTAGTGCATATCACAGAACCTCATGTAGAAGTCTGTTTAAAAAATTAGAAATTCTACCTGTTACGTTGTTCCAATATGTACTTTTGTTAATGAACTTCATTATCAATAATCAGGAAAAGTGTGAAACAATTCATTTGTACACAATATTAATAGAAGGAATAAGCGTCATCTTCATAGACCAAATGCCAACCCATCTTGTTTTCAAAAAAGTACTCTTTGTGCTGGCATGAAAATTTTTAGCAGTAACACCTGGTGTGACAGTCCTCAAGAATGACAAAACAAAATGTAGAACAGCCTTAAGAAAATACCTAAATAACATGCTCCTTTTACTCTGTAGATGAATTTTGTATGTGTAAAGATGATTTATAGTACTGTTTTATACAATTTTTGTAGTATTTTACACTGTAAAAATTGTGTATATTTGTTTATTTGTGACTTGTTCTGTGGCCTACTGTCTTTGTGTCACAATTATGGATTTGTGAAATGTGTGTGTGTGTGTGTGTGTGTGTTTTAGTAAATAACATTTCATAATTGAAACTTTTTCAGTGCCTTGTAAATTCAGTATGTGTACACATTTTATAATCTTTTCTTGGAGTAAGATTAGTACAGTAAAATGTGCAAATTACTTTTGCACCACATGTTTCCATGTGCTGTTGGCAGGTCTCCTTATTTTAAGTGTATTATAAATATCTGGAATTCAGCCATTGGAAAGATTACTTTTATGTCAGAGCAGTAATGTTAAACATCTAAATGTAACTTGTGATTTACATTCATCTAACATGATGTATTAAGTACTCTATGAGTGCAAACCAGATGTCAAATTAAACTCTTATAAATTTCTGGTTGCTGCTGTTTCCATGCAGCTTCTGACCCATGCTGTTGAATCTGTATGCAAAATTTGGTTTCATATTTTACATAAGAGATAATGAATCATTTTGCAGATCTTCACTCTTAACAGATACAGATGAGTTTAGTGAAGATATGGGAATGCAATGTGTACTGCAGGGATGTCTCCGGAGAAAAACTGTGCTCAAAGATGGAAGAAAACCAGCCGTCTCATCATGGCAGCGCTACTGGGTACAGCTGTGGGCCACCTACCTTGTTTATTATCCACCAAAGTCTTTCAAAGGGCAAGTACCAGTGCATCTGTTAAAAGTGTTCAAGAGCCATGTATACTTTAGCTTGTCTATTTCACTCTGGCCTTGACTTTCAGGTCAAACTTAGAATTTTCATTCTTCTCCACTAAGAAGGTGTACCTATTCCCATTGCATGAGACTGATCAAATGCACTTGTTGTTATTTTGATGTAAGGGATTTGGGAAATCAGGCCTCTTACTTCTTACTTCATTGTTCATAAAAACAGCCATTTGCTCAACGAGAAGGGAGAGGCCTCCGTTTTGTGTCACTTTAAAAGGTTGTGCTTTGTGTCTGCATGTTCTTGTCTCCTGTATATATGTGTTTGTGTTTGCACAGTGAGAGTAGTTTTGAATTCTGTGTTAAGGAAAGCAGAGCGAAATGCAATGCCGAGAAGCTTCTTTTACTTACTGTGGTCCTGAACTTTGAATATGGGTGGCTTTATGATAGATTTCAAATGGCCCATAGAATACTTTCCAAGTCAGACAGACAGGCAGACACACATCTACAATGATATAGCTTAAAAAAATAATAAGATAATAAGAGAGTCTGTATAAAGTGAAAGAAAATGCTAAGAGCGAACGTGTTAAAGCTAGGTATAGACACGTATAAATGAATTAAGAAGTGATAACACCCTGATATATACATTCATGCAGAATAACATTGCTTCCAGGTTCTCATTTCATTCTCAGCAATGTATAAAATATAAAATATGAACTATAAAGGAAATGATTATCTTAGGAGCTGTTGAATATAGAAAACGGGATACATACACCAAAACATTTCAAAACAACTTCTTTATAAAGGTGAAATTTCCATTGAAGATTTTAAATTCTCTAAATCCCGAGTTATAATTAAACTAGGAATCTTAAGCCAAGTTGGTAGGAGAAAATAGCAAGTAGAAATTTTATAAACTGACACTTTCTGCTTATAATTTTTGCCAATCTGTCTGGAAACCTGTCTTTTAGCCCTTGTACCCAACAGAACACAATGGTTTTGTTTCCTTCTTGACTTGTGATGAAAGTTCATTTACCCTTACTAATTTATTGCAAATTTCAGGAGTGAAAGGTCAGACTTTAAACAAGAGCCTTGCAAAACGGTGCCTGTGGGTGGATGGTCTGTCGTTCGTGGCGAAAATCCGTTTCAGCCGGATTTATTTCAACTTGCAGATCCAAACAGAGGTACGTATAAACAGCATACATTAATACATGTAATTTTTATGCTCAGTGTGTGCATGTATAAGACTTCGTACAGGAGTAAAGAAATTTTCTATACATCAGCCAGTGATGCTGTGATAAGGCGACTAGATATGGTGTTATGATTTAACTGTAATTTTCAGGCAGAAATTACAGTTATGAAAGAAATTCTACCAAAAGAGGGAGAGAAAGAGAGAGAGAGAAATGTGTAGTCTGTCTCCTTCGTGACTGAAGTACTCTGGGACGTATTGCTGGGTTCGATTGATGTATCAGACCAAATATCAAAAAACTGTTCAAAAGAACTCATGAATGTGGCTGTAAGAGTGAAGTTTGATATTTGCCACATCAAAACCCCCAAATTCAACACATTATTTTCATCCTACATGTTGTTGCCTTCTTTAGCCATATTTCTAGGATTACTGTACTGTTATTAAAAGTTTTTATTTGCCATGAACACACAAAAATTTAATTGATGCAACTTATATGTATAATAGTTAATTAAAATGAATATAATTGTCACTTTATGTTTAATTAATAAGTGAAGTGACTACTGTAAAAATAAAATTTTGCAATGAACATTAAGTGACTTAACTTTTGAATCCCTGAAAATGGTCAGAGTAGGCCAAAATGTGAAGAATGTAGATGAAGATTATGTTGTAAGTTCTGAGGTTCTTATAGCAGTGTGGATGAGGATTCAGGTCTTCTGAGGTATGACACTGTGTGGCTGGATGAATGCTTTTTGACATCTTGACAGAAAATAATAGCTTTATCTGCTGGAGTCAGGCAGTTCAAGAAGAATGATCTTTGACTGGCTGACCCTTGAAGAAGAAAGCACTGCATTCCTTTGAAACATGATTATCCACTCACCCAGCAACACACAGTACCTGAATCTTCAATAAATATATTGTATTTGATGGCTTTAATATATTAAATATTTAGTGAAAGTGTAATGACAATGAACACTAATACTAAACAAATAATGACATTCATTTCCAGCAGAATCTTGTATATGTAATTATTTCAGTACTGTCAGATCTTCAGTATATTTTCTGTTAAGGAACAATAACACTGTTGATACACTTGCTGTATAGGAACAGTGTTGTTGATACACTTGCTGTTAAGGGACTGTTAGCACTATTGACACTGTTCATACTCTTCCTATGAACACTTTGCTGTTGGATTACGTATAAAGATATGATTGCTATGCCATGTGTTGTTGATGGGTCATGTATTTCAGCATTTTTGTACATGACATCCTGTAAATGTTAGCTGTTCTGATTGACTAATTGCATCATGGTTATTGACAGCTTGATGCAGAATGTATGGGTTTCAAGTTACATACACACACACACGTATGCACACACACCCTTCTTGACCCCACATTCTTAGAAACATATGACTGCAAGAAAGTGACCTCAGATTCCGATACCCTCTGTATTTTCTATTATAACTTCCTTTGGTAGAAATCATGGCTTTTTGTGTTATGAAATTTGACAGTAGTTTATGTGAGTTATATGTGGATACATGTTCTGATGTGTCTGATGATTGTGAAACTGAAATTTTGGAGAGTGACAGTGTCATCCCCACAACTCTCCATGTAAGCACTCATGATCTTGTCTCTTAGTTTTGATTAGTGAGAGCGACACAAGAACAGTAAGAGGAAGAAAGTAGTGAACCGGATAGTTCTGAGGATCAAACAAGCCAAGATACACAAGCTGCTAGGAGGCTGTTCAAAATATGGCATGTGTATGAATATTTTCCAAAGAAATGTAGGTCATTTTACAGCCCAAAGCAAGAACTGTCTCTAGATGAAACCACAATATCATGGCAGGGTTACCTGAAATTTAGGACTTGCAAGCCAAGGAAAATAACAGTATGGAGTGCTGGTGAGAATGGTGTGCCAGGCAGTATCAGGTTATATCTGTAACATGGAGATATATGCAGCCAGGAGGGAGAACTTGGAAGACAAAGTATTATCGCTTTTAGTTAGAAACTTGGGCCAGAATTGTCACATCTATCTAGAGAATTTCTAGATTAGGGTGAGAGTAGCTGAAACATTGCTGGGCAGAATGGCAAGAGTTTGTGGGACTAGGAGTGCTAACAAGGGGCATTCCACCTGTCGCAGAACATGAAATAAGGGCAATCAGCGTTCCAGGTGACACAATAATCCAAGTGTGGAAGGACAAAAGACTTCTGCAAATCATAAGCATGATCCATGTTGCAACAATAATATACACAGGAAGGAAAAAAAAAAACAGAAAAACGAACCCTGATATTGGTTTCCAGTACAGTAAGTGCATGAAGGGCATAGATACAGCAGACCATTACTCAGTTGTGAGGAAAACTTTCAAACAATTGAATGTATGTGTTGAACTGTTGCTCTTTTCAATGCATTTTTTGTGTTCAAAACACTAAAGACAAACCAAAAAGTAAAGTACAATAACTTCCTGCATGAGGTAGCAAGGTCCTGGATATTCAGTTTTAATGAACTGCAATGGCCAGAGAAGCAACCAACACCACTGGGGCCTAAACACGCAACCCCCTCCCCAGACAGACTCTACAGGGATTTCAGCAATCACAAATGGGACAAAATTGTTGCTGGTGAAGAGGGGCAGGAAGAATTATCCTGTAAGAGATTGTAAAGTGTGTGTTGCACATACAAAACAAAGTGAAACTAGATACATTTGTAAATTCTGCATTGTTCTGCTTGACAAAGTGTCTTGTTTTGAGAAATACCACTCAGTTAGGCACTACTAGACTCCCTGTATACTTTATCTTCAGTACTGGGTTCAGGAGTATCATCTATACAGTCAAATCTTAAGTAAGAATATATAGAGGGGTTGAACATTTGAGTGTGTAAACTGTCCAGGAACTGGGGTATGTAATTACAGGGCCAACCAGTTGGCAGTGTAGTAAGGGATGTATTTAAATCCATTTGCTTGTAAGGGTCTGTAACAATGTTGATAAACTTGCTGTTAAGGGACTGTAACTTTTCTCAGTGTAAATACAGGTAGCTAACTTGTGTGACAGCTTGTGACGAAAGTAGAAGGAGCGAGTTGTTGAATATTCTTTTCTGTTGGGATATTGCACTGCGTCACTGGATGTCTGGTGGCTGATGTTGCAGGACAGCATGGTGGTCCAGTCTTCAAAGGTCAGTTGTCCAATGAAGACATGTGACCCTTGAAGATGGGACCACCATGCTGTCTCAAAATGTCATTCACTACTTATCCAATGACAAAGCACAGAGTGTCAGTTGAATGGAGAGCTCAGCTGCACTGCCGTAAAAGCCTAGAAATATACAAAGATGAAGTGAAATTGGTCTGTCACATAAGTTCAGCTGTTGAAGGAGTGCTAGAGATCTTACCCTGGATATATATGCATTTGATTCCATTGCATGAGGCATGCCTTATGAGACCATACGCATGGCAGTTTATATAAGAGTGGAGGTTTTTAAGAGATTTAGATTGTCTTGTGGGCAGTCACACAGGTGGCTACCAGTGTTTTAGAGGGAGCTACTTGCTATATTGAACATTGGTAAACACATATCAGACGGTGCAGTGTCATAACCAGAGTGCCATAATCTAAATGCATGTCTTCATGATGACATGATACAAATAATGTGGTCTGTGGATTTCACATAGATGGCTTATAAGATCAGCACACAACACCAGGTATAAATAAAACATAAGTAGTACAGTGTTAAATTATGGTATTTAGAAGGTACTTGAATTACTTGGATACTGCATATTTGTAATTTTTATTGAAAGTTGTGGCAAATTTCCACATGTGTTTTGTGAGACAGTGTCAGACAGTATGCAGGCACATTGAGCTATCAGAGGCTTCAGAGATTTGATGTTCAGAAATTACAGAATAAGTTTCAATTGTGATTCTACTGTATCTCCCATATAGTGGTTGTAATTATTGAAAACTTAAAATATTTTGTGTGGTCATGGCAGGGAATGTGTACAAGTACCGAGCTGGCAGCAAGACAGCAGCAGAGCAGTGGTGTCGTCACCTGCAGCAAGCATCGTGTGGCATCAGGGAGAAACCATTGCCTGCAAATCTGATGTCATTTGAGTGATATTTTTCAACAACTGTTTTTTGTCATATCATTTTTTTCCAAAGAAGACTTTTCTGTTTTAATAGATGTGGTTTTATCTTCTAGTTTCTATGGCCTATTGTAAATACTAAATTGTGAGGTATTTTTCCTGCAGCCATTGCATTTTGCATGTCTGTAGAGGTCACACCTTACTGTCATTGTTTTATTGGCTTCTCTGCTGGGATTTCCAGCACTTGCAATTGTTTATCTTAAGCCTATTTGGCACTACACCACAAATACTCAATTCATGACAATATTTTGCAACATTGTATTAAAGTACTTTCTATACTCTTTATTAGTTGGCACCAGTGGAATAAATTGGTACTAGAGTATGGACATAGTGAAGGAGAAGATCCAGAGAATTTAGCATTATTGTGCCCCTCTAAGGGGGCTTTTAGGGAAGACTGTTGTGCGGTGTTCATATGTAGGGCATTAAAGTGTTCGGTCTGTAAGTTGTTTCCAGCAAATGGATAATTTCTGCATTTGGAGATTAAAAAAAAGTTAAATATATCTGAAGTAATGTTCCAGTATGTGATATATTGTGGATCCATGCCAGGAAAGCTTCCAGCAGTGTTGAACAGCGTTTGGGATCATTAACAGGAATGATTCTGAAAAATACATGCAAAGCTTCGGCTCAACACGACTTCCTTGAATGTGGGTACTAAAATATTTAACTTGGTCATCATTTTGAAAGTTATACAAAATTGGAGCTTGACAATAATATTGGAATTTGAACATTGGCATTAGAATGGAAATTATAATGAACTTCAGATGCCTTCATTAAAATATGTGTTTTTCCAAAATTACTAGTCATGACCTGACAAGCTGTAATCTGTGTATGAATCAAAATAATACGAAGCAGTAATATCATCATGTGCCTGTCATGCATAATTATGTCTGTGATTTTTGGGGAGGCAGATCACTGTCAACTGTTTTGTCTTCTGTAACTTCTGTTATCCCTCTTTTCTCAAAGTGGAGGTTCACATTACCTGTGCTCTAAGAATGTTTCACTACAGTGATATCACATGCTGGCTATATTCAGTAGCCTGTGCTGATTTGAAGCTTGAGAATAAGCTCTAATTTGATTGTGCATAATAGGAATAAAAGAGTGTAACTGATTGTTTAGAATGTAGATTTTGCTTTGATATTGTGAAATATTTTTAAATTTTGTGATGCATTGTGACAGTTTGTATAGTAGGTATTACATGTTGTAATAGTAAGTAAACATATTTCCATTATTTGATTTTATACAGTGTAGCTCTAAGTTTAGGATTGTTATATTCACACCTTCTAAGATGACAGCTCAAGTATTAAACTGTGTTTGATAAAATTTACCTATGTTTAACATTTTTGTACACACTGATATTTAAAACTGCATTAACACTTCGTGGTTTTTTAGCAAGAGGGAATGTTTGGCAGAAGGAATAGAAGGATGCAGCCATTTTTCAGTATTGTTGATTTTGTTAGGACATTGATCTCTTAAAATCATATTCACTGTATTAATACGTTTAGTTTTTGTTACTTTCTGTATTAGAGTTTGCTCAAGCTTAATTGTTTCCAAAACACAGCTTTAAATATTATGGCTGGAACTCCAAACTAGAAGTTTCAGATATACAAAAGGAGGCTTGGTAGTAAAAGAAGATTCCCCAGATTCAGTGAAAGTTATGTTACAAATTTTTCTGTATATTATGAATAATGCTATGTAACTGGTTTGTGATGATTGACAAGACACTGTGTGATGAAAATCCATCATCAGGTGGGTACATTCTGGCTAGCATGCCACACATTTGGACTCAACAATGTTCTTGAATGTAACTTACCAGAAAATAATACAAGAGTATTCACTGGACCATTGCTTCATTTTAGAATGGGCACCACCATTACTCAGCTATACTGAATACTGTATTGCTGATTTGGTTTCATTAGTACTCAAAATGACATCACTTAAATTCTATATGGTACATGTGAAAACCTGAAAGAATTTACAAATCTTGCTTTGCTGCTGTGACATCTCGCGTGTGCAGGGGACAGAGTATGTTTTGGATTTATGATTTCAGTTCTGTTAATTGGAAGTAACTGTTATCACTATACAGTTTTAGGAATGGAAGGCAGTTTTAATTTGCTTGGATCTTGGACCTTTTATCCATTTTGCACTTACTATGTAACCCACGGTTTTGAGAAGATGTGTGTTGATCATAATTTTCAAATATTCATACCTTGAGTTTCAATAATATGATGGTAATTGAAGTGTGCTGTCAAAAAGAACACTGAATGTTATTACAGTGGATCCCACATTTAATATTCGTCACTTTAAGATTGTCCCTCTTTTAACACTGAATTTTAGTGATCTTAAGTTTCAATGTTAAATTTCCTCAACGTTCGATTTTTCCTAATTTGGTGTTCAAATATGCGGATTCCCAAAGAAACTATAAGTGGGGGTTTCACTGTACTCATAAAATGTATAAAGATGTTAGTTATCTTAGATTCATGCAAATAAGTGTAGAGTAGACAAGAAGTATGGCATGACATGTATGTTTTAGAGTTGGGAGTTATTATCTTGCATCTGGTTACAGTAGACTTGTGTTTATCCATTGTTTTAAGTTTTACTGTAATGGTATGAAATATCTAAAAGAAATATTTAGTGAAAGCCTATTACAAAGTACTTTTAATTAAGAATAAAAAAGATAAATTTTGTTACTGATTCTCTTGGGACCAATTTGAAATTAAATGTAAATTTGCTTTCATTGACAGCTCTCTGTATATGAAAATTGTATTTGAACTGTCATTTTTCTAGTGTATACCAAATGTATGGAGCAGTGTGTTGATTCTGCTATGTAACTGACATATCTTGAACCATCTGCCTCTCTCAGGTGATGTTTAGGCCTTATATGAACAGACCAGTGAACATTTTGCACAAACACGTAGCTAGTAGGCTGCTAATTTTACAGAATTTTAAACTTTTGTGTTGTTTTAAAACTATAGATATCATTGCCGTAGCATTTGTCACCTTGTTTGTGGAAGGAGAAGAGTTACTGTTGATCATGTCATTTTGTAGTTTTAGAATTTAACATCATCTTAAAAAATGCTCTATGGCTTGTTATTGATTTTTGTGGGATATACAAGGCCTGATAAAGAAATATCTAGACTGAATTTTTAGCCTACTTTGTCCTGAAAAGGAGGAAGGTAGGCTTGCACACAGTAGTATGCACACAAACAGACAGCAGGGACACCCTGCTGTCTGTGTGTCTGTCTGTGTGCATGTCCCTTCACGTTTCAGATTTTCATGAAGCTGTAATGAAGGTTGTGCCATTTGAGGAAACCCCATTGGCTTTCTTCTTCATTCCCTACAGTCACCAATAACATGGCAGACATGCAAACATGTGAAGGAGTGACTCTAGCACCACTTGCCTGGGCCCTGTAGTGATGTATGATATTTGCTCTTGGAGAAATATGCAACTTTTAATAAGGTAATGTTTTTATGAAAATGCAAAATAACAACCTAACAACAATAAATTTGTCTTAGCCTTCAATTCCATGGCAGTGCCTGATGAGCCGTGGGAAACAGGCATGTGAAATATGGCACAGAGATGACTGTAATGTATCTACATATCATATAGGAAATATTGTGTGTAAGTATACATTTACAAACATGGAGATGAGCCAGAACTTTGGTATTATATTCCATAATTTAATGTCTACAGGATCTATACTCAACCAATATTTTCTTCACAAAAATAAAATGAAACAGTAACAACAACAGGTATGTAGAACTAGATATCTGTTTAGTAGGCAAGTAGACTGTGTTAGTTCTGTTTGGAACTGCTGGTCAAAAATTTTGCTTACTGTAGTTACAGGAGTGGACGGTTAGTCCACTTCAAAGTGGGCACCTTTTGCAAATGCACAGTTATTCCACTGTTTCTGCTCTACCTAAAAGTATTGTGCTATCTCAATTTTTGAACTGCCAGAGCTGCTCTGTTGTGTTCTCTTGTCTCCACATACCAAACCCTCTACCTTTCAAAGCTGTGTATCCTTGAGAACTGAAAATCAGTCACATTGAGCTGTGTCTTGTGAGAAGGGATGCAGTCTCATTTACAAACACAGAACTGTAGTACAAGCTGGTCTAAGTGGGCAGATGTCAGGACCTCATTTTTGTGGCCATTTATGACTGCAGCCTTACAGAGCCATCTCACTGTAAATTGAAATATTAGTTATAACTTATTACAAGTGCAGACTGATAACTTATCACTCTGCACATACCGAGCAAACTGATGGCACACTACTCACTTGTAATTGAAGACAATGCAGCACAGTCAGCACACTTACTGTTCATGGGTTCAGTGAGGAATGGGTTTTCTGCTGTGGTCATTGCCAGGAGTAAAGGCATCAGAACTATAGTATGTGTTATGTCACCTGTCATGTCTGGTTTTTAATAACATATAATAGGTTTTTGCACATTCAAGATAAGTCCAAATTCACAGACAAGCAGCCACCACTTCCAAGAGTTATGACTAAGACGTTCGTGCATTGTCTAAGGCAATTTAGGATGAGACCTTGTACATACTTTACAGTTAGTATCTGTCCTATAGAAACGCATACCAGTGCCGTAATGTCTCATGATTTCAGGCTTCTGCCATGGTGTAAATGAGATCTTCACTCTTGGAATTTAATGCAGTGTAGAATAGTAGTTACTTAATGATGTTCTGGGACAGTCTATTGTTCCCATCTTCCAGGGTCAAATGGTGTGCTTAACCCTCAAAGACGGGAACAATAGGTTGTCCAAAAACATCAGTAAGATACTATTGTATGCTGTATAAAATCCCAAAAGAGCACAGATCTCATCATACTGTTTCTCCCTCTCATACAATGAAAGGAAATTCAATACAGTAAAAGATGTGATGTCAGGAACTGGATGATCCAGTAATGTCTGTTAACTGTAAAATGACTAAGAGACTCATTAGATTTTACTGTTCCCTTGACTGGCACCAACCAGCACCTATTATGATAATTTGGCAGCCATTTAGTTCTGGAGGTGTCAGATGTCCCAGGCTTTTCTGGATAAAGAATTAACACCAAGGGAAAGATACATAATGAAAACACAGGCTTCAGATAATTACATTACTAGTTGCTGTTATGATCCAGCTGATTTAATGGTAAGAATTCATGAAGAAAACAATTTATTTCTTGAGGTTTTCATGGTGGTGCAGTTGAGCACTCTTCTAGGATATGATGCTGCATCCTTAGAAAGCTGCATGTTTTTGGAAACAGAATAAATGAACTTTAAGGAGTTGTCTGCAATTTTGTAAGAAAGCTGAGCCCTAATTTTTGTAGTGAGCAGGGGCAGTTTACTGTGAAGCTAAAGAAGCCATAGCTTCATGGCGCCTCACTTGCAAGGACCTGGAAGGGGCCTTAACATTGTCCTAGAAATGCCCTGAAATATTGCAACTCATCTATGGAAGAAGCTTGATAGCAGGTTTGTCACATTTGACAACAATCCCAAAAATTGATATGGCATTAACAATAAAGAGATGTGAAGCTGAAAACTTTTCTGAACTATCAGTAATAATAAACAAATTTCAATCAACCATGCTATTGGCAAGACTGAACTATCTTTCGGTTCTGTCTGTAGAAAATATTATAAAATCGTCGTATGAAGAGGCGATCATAGAGTATGCAGCCAAAAAATGTAGGGAAAAAAGTATTTTAATAGAGGGTGTGTCATGCAGTTAATTAATAAAAATATTGTGTTATATTTCTGGATTTTTTATGTTTATGGTATTTCTCAGCCTTTTCAAATTCTTAATTTGTTCTGATTTCTTTTCTCATTCTAAATAAATGTTCACTTCTGTGCCTAATTTTTCATTCTTTTTGTTAAAGAGGGCCCCCAAAAATTATATAAGTTTCAGGCCCCACAAAACATTTATCTGCTCCTGAATGTCACTTCTAGAGAATGTAAGTTCCAGAGAATGATTGTGTTTAAATTTTAAACATTTAGTGGAATCTGTTTTCAAGGTATCATAATATTTATACTTTTATGAAGTACATAAAGAAATGTCATCAACTGTGTAAATAAACCATTATCCAACATTGTTAGAAATGAGGATTGTGGTTTCTGAATGCAGGTAGATTCAAAGATGATTTCAACAGTTAGACGGTGCTTCTGTAAAAATTTTACACCTTTAAAATACACATAATTATCAGTGTTTTGCTTTAGAGTCACTTTAGTTCGTATTTGTAACAAATCATCACTACTGTGCACTTAATTCCCCAACTTAAAATCTGCAACAAAGAAGGACAATTATTTGACGTATGTATGCCTCTGGGTTCGTGTTAGACATTTTGAGGTGAATGTTCTAAATTCCCTATGTGGGCACTACGTAGAATTTTGGAATAGTAAACGTGGAGGGACGAGTATCTTGTTTCGGTCATTTAAACTCGTAGAGATTCCAGATTCTGCCGATAGAGTCCATTTTTTTTTCTCCAGAAACCGCCGGTAGAAGTATTCTAGTAGCAAGACAGGGGCGCTGTGATCTGTTGGCGGTGTGAGAACGTGGGAGAGAAAGTGTGGGTTTCGGTGATGTAGGTGTTGAACGCAGCCAAATACGTATTTGTGAACTTGTCGAATAAGTCTATGCGTTTATTTCCAAATATTCTGATGCATTATAACTGCCAAAAAAAGCAGTTCTGTATGGAGAGAGCTCTATATTGTTATGTTTACCTCTGTGTTCTGGAATCAATGTAATCCTATCGTGATGATTGGGGGTGCTAAAACCAACTATTTATGTGTAGCAGTCCCAGTGTATCAGAGGGGAGGTTATGTGCGTGCGATGTGGTCACACTCGACTGGCACATGGAATTTGTTGCGTGGTGACCTTGCGTCTGCCTGCATGCAATGTGATGTGTCTCTTAACGTTGACGTATCTTGCAGATATAAGCACATCCTAATGAGAAATATCATAACATTCATCTTCATTGCATTCAGGGCATCCGTGGGTCTGTCAGTAGGTTTTCAGTTGCTGCATGTTTCAGAGCGTTCGTATTCAGCTCCCGCATTGAACTCGCCTGTAACAGTGATGAAAGTAGGTGTTTGATCCTTCGGTGTTGGAAACCGGTGTCTAGTCAGCGGTACCAACTACCTCTCTGAAGCTAGGAAAACACCGGTAAGTAGCGGTTCCACAGCTTCAGCTGTACACAGGAACGTGTCACTTTGCTGGATAAACAGTTTTTCTGTATTTTTTTAACGCGATCATTCGTGTTGAAAATACAAACTGGTAGAAGACCCACAAGTATGCAGTCATACACACCACTTTAACCCTTATCCTGCTAATGTGGAGAATATGGTGAGCTTATAATGCCAGCAGATGGGATTTGACTCTTTGTTTAACGGGTTAATGTTATACACCCATGTGCTACATTTTTCGGTCCATTAGGACCATCATCAGGCACCTTTATTATAAAAGTTTAAAAACCCAATTATCTTACTTTGCAATATGCAATTTTTTTCGCTAGTGGAGTTTATATTAGGCTACAAACGTGACACATTAGTTTAATAAATAATAATAAATAAGTGCTTTGAAAGGTAAGAGACAATATCGAAGCACAGATTAATGTTGATGAGAATAATAGTAATAATTATTATTATTTCAGGCGCTGAGTTCCCTTGCTGACCTTTCTTGATACAGCCCTTCCGTATCATTTGCAGTAACAGTCAAGACTCCATAATCACTTCCCTGTACATCTTTTTTTCCCACTCCAGTTCCTTCCTGACGGTGGCTGATTGACAGTTGTCCGCCTCCTATACTCGTTTTCCACAACCGCGAAAAGTCAAAATTAAAATCTAGTGGATTTTCAGGTCGTACTGACAACAATCGCGTGGTTAATTTATGTTCTCAAGCATTGGCAGAACTGTCTACTTTGGATGGGCCGGAAAAATCCGAAGCATTTGGCGTCCCGAACGGAATTTTGTGAGACACCGCTACTGAGCTTTGCAAGCCCCATTAAAGCGTGAATGTGCTGCGGAAATCTGGACGAAGACTATTCCTAATTATATATGATTTACTAGTCATGAACGCATTTAACATCAGTTGTGAAAAATTTTCCAAGTCGTCCCTCGGAACCGCAAAATGCACCACACCATTACAAAAGTCTTTTTACTTACTTGTTGCATAGCGTTCTTTGGCTTCAGCCAAGTTAGATGCTATCATCCAACATTCCTGAGACTAGTTAAATCTCTTTCTTTCTTTTTTTTTTTTTCTGTAAGATTTGTTAGCCACAAGGTTGTGGTTCCGTGAAAGAGAGGGGAGCCAGTTTCGCCAGTTTTACGCTAGATGGCTGTACGGTAGTTTGACTGCTGGAGGAGACTTCAATGCGGGAGTGAATAAGAACAGTTCGGGACATGCACCAGCTGGAACCATACTGACAACAAGCCGAGATGGGAAATCGTGTGTGTTTATCGGTGCTTGTGTGTGATGTGAAGTGATGATTTTAAAAATAAATCAGGAACTGACAAATCTGCCCTTATGCGATAACATTAGGACATAATTTGGGTGTGTCGGTGGAACTTTGCGTGTTATAGAAAAATACCCTACTACAGGATTGCAGTGCACTGGACTTCGGTGACATAAAAGCGTAAGTATCACGGGCAATTGGTCCGATTTAACGCTGCGCAATTTCTGTAGTTTTTACTTTGGCTGATATTGCAAATTATTTATTTATTTTAAAGCAAAACTTCATTAGTATATTGTGATGTGCCTGAAGTTTTGACTGAACTTTTTTTGAATGTGGATGAAAGAAAATGCATTGTTTGTCTAAGTTCATTGCTTTTTGTCAGCAGAACCGAATGACGTTCGATAAAAGGGAGAAAATAACCAGCACACCTTCGAGAAGTACATAAACCTACATTTACACTTAATTTGACGGTCAGGTGACCGTGCATCGTGATAGATTCTTATAATAAAACCAACTGTATGCACTAATTTCTCAAGTTTATTTTTGGAATAAAATTGTACATGTTTCGGACAGTTCCTCTGTCCATCATCAGGAATTTTTCACTGTACACACAGCAATGGTGTATGTCATACATGTTTGTTGACAACTTGCTAGCAGGATCAGGACGGAACTGCAGTTCCATCCTGATGCTGCTCGCAAGCTGTCAGCAGACCTGTATGACATATACCATTGCTGTGTGTACAGTGAAAAATTCCTGATGATGGACATAGGAACTGCCCGAAACATATAGAGTTTTATTCCAAAAATAAATTTGAAAAATTAATGCATATAGTTGGTTTTATTTTAAGAATTTACACTTAAATTTAACTTTAAAGTAGAGGTCTTATTATATCGCTACATCTCACTGTAAAAGTATCTTAAAATTTTAGTGCATAATCCCAATAAAATTTTAAATAAATCCGAAGATAAAACACGTAGACCGGACCTCAGGGGTGTATTTACCGTGAAGCTAATTAAGCTTGCTTCAGGACCCCTCACTTGCACGAGCCCATTCCAAGGCCTAAGAGGGGCCCTAGAAATGCGTTCACATTGTCAAATGTTTTTGAAAAATTTTCAAAAGTAAGACATTTTAACCACAATCGGTTAAGTATTATAGAGATTTCCACATTCGTACCGTGCATCTTGATATTATCAGTTTTATTTATTCACCAACTGACGCAATAGTGAGTTGTCTTTAAAAAAAACAATATTAAAATTTACATTAAAATTTTCATTAAAACAGCACCAGCATGTTTCGGTGTCACAGTTACACCATCATCAGGGAGCGCATTAATTTGTGCTTACTAAAGTTACAATTGTTAAAATAGTCCATTAAAAAGCATCGGTGTGTGGTTAATACGGTGGTGATGTGGCTACATATACCGGGGTGCTGATAAGTCCTTAGCCCGACCAGGAAGGAAACAAGCTCGGAAGCATGTCAGGGACACGCGCGATTTCAACAACATCGAGACGCGAGCTGTCACCAAGTTTTTTTTTTCCTGCAAGGCAACGCGCCGAAGGAAATTCACATTAGCTTGTTTCCTTCCTGGTCGGGCTAAGGATTTACCAGCACCCCTGTATTAGGTCCTTATTGGTGTCTGTATGTTGCATTGTTCGGCAGTAATCTACTAGTAGTAAACTCCAAGACGCACAGTAACGTATAGTATTACGACAGATTGAACAAATATGCTTTCAGATGTAGGCATGTCTGAAAATGTCAACAATAGATGTGTGTAAAGACGTTTAAAAAAAATATTTTGCAACTCCCAAGATTCCAGAAAAATGTTTTCACCATATTGTTTGGTTTGTTGAGTTTTAAAATCTTGTCCAGCGTTTCAGTAAATATCGCAATGCTGATTATACTACAAGCTTGTCGAAACTGTATATAATAATCTGTCCACGCATTACAAATATTTTGAAAGCATTTGTGTGTCACTTCCTCTTTCCTTTGCCCCTTCTCTCCCAACCTAACATTCCTCGGCCCTATCCGTTTTATCTAGTAACTTTCAAAAATGCAGAGCTACAAGTTCACTGATATTGCGCGCGCGCGCGCGCGCACACACACACACACACACACACACACTACGCACGCGCGCGCGCAGTGATAGTGACAGGGAAAGAGAGTGATAGGGACAGAGAAATGCAGGAAGTTAACTATAACTCACACAAACCTACCAAGCCACTTTATATTTTTCTGAGTGTTGTATACTCCCGATTATCCGAAGTAATTGTGGGGAGGGGGACCACGAATACTTGAGAAACAGGATAATCCGAAGCTTGTACTTTATTGGGCCACAAATAAAATATAAGCAGATTTATTTATTATACTCATACACATAGCGTAAGCTTAGTGTACGTAAATATTCTGTGATTTTTGTTTCCCTCCGGGATTTTCCAATAAAAATAAACAATAAATTGTAATTTATTTATTATATAAATAATACATACATATCTTACTTTAGGTAAATAGTCCGCGATTTTTGTTTTCCTTTGTGATTCCTTAATAAAAATCACCAAATTACGTCGTTTCTCAACTTTGTTATTAGTCATTATCACATTAACATGTCCGCGGTTAATCCTGAAATCGGATAATCGAGAGTACATTAATTACATTCAACATTAAAAATAGTAACGAAAATGTAAAACCTTTTTCAAGTAAACTTTATCAGTATTTATTACAAACTACAAATAATTATTATACACCCATGATACTACCCTCTCCTCACTGTGAAGCCGGGGAGGACTTTTATTTCACAAATGTGATTCCACAGACGTTCCGTGTGTGAGGAGCAGTTAGTGTTGCAGTGCATGCTGGGTAACACACTGTGCCTTGATCCGAAACTTGCAGGTGTCAGGAATTCAGATATTTTTGTTCTTTTTTTCAAAGGCGAGACACTCCCATTGCTGTTAACAGATCACATGTATATACTAAAACAGTCACACACAGCATCAGATTTTATCAATTTTGTTCACGGCTACATGTTTCGGCTGTAACTGTGGGCAATTATCATGCCTTGTATAAAATTCTATACAGAAAAAATTATACACTGCATTAGGAGATATCCTCTATCACGTTAAAATTACACTATAAATGTATAAAACCATTTAAATATATAGATATAACCGTCGTTTTTATATTGGACTTTCAAACATACGGAGGCATTCCACGACTGACGATCCGTCATATTTTATATACTTTGAAACAATTGTATACATTCTACCACGCACCCCCCCCCACCCCCTTCGAAAAATCGCAATCCGTCCGTGCTACGTGTCCTGCCCTCTCAGCAACCTTTGTTTTATTGCTACAATATTATTTGTTGAATTGTAAAAAATACGAAATTTTCTGTTATTCGATGTTATCCACGCTAATACAACTTCCTCTCTGATTCAAACATTTTCTTCCCGCACAACGTTTTTAGATTCTGTCAATCTATGTTATTCTGTTTCAGTGGGAGAAAATTCTACTAGGATTTACAATTGAAATTTGAAATAGACACTTCCTCTAAAGTGTCTCTTGGTGTGAATAAAGAATGACGTACGAGACATAGCGTTCTCTAATTAAGACCTGTAACTTTCAATGTGAATGTTCCCCGATATGGTTAGACTTTTTAAAAATCACATACACACACAAACACACGCACGCACACACACAAAATTTATGGCTCAGTAAAATATGACGTCATTCAGATACGTTTTGCAAAAAAAAAAAAATGTACTGGCGTATAGTACAAAAGAGAAGACGGATAGCAAGGACAGAATAGTGACTGGGCTACGGGATGAAAGGTCTGAGGTTATTGTCCTGGAGAGGAAGGATATTTATCTTTTCTTTAAATTATTAACCCGGCTCTCGGTTTCACACAGCCTCCTATACAGTGGGTAATGGGGTTCTGTTCACGGAGAAAAGTGGCTGGGGCGTGATGTTGAATATTTACCTCAGTATAGCCCTGAGAATGAATAGAGCTGTACCTCCATTCGCGCTATATGCCTTCATGACACTGACAGGGACAACCTTTACCCTTACCTTTATTTGCCAGACGTGAACATGTATGAAGAATCACAAAAAGCTGCTAGCATAACGTTGCAGGAAATCTGTGTTTAAGAATGACAGCGATGCGGTTCTCATCGTGTTGACATTCAAGCAGTTTGCTATACTACTACACCGCTATACACAGCCATCTCCTTCATTTTCTGCAGCATTCATTGACCCCAGTCTCAAGGTCGCCTGGTGAACGAACACCCACTGCACCTCGCGTGACGAGCAGTTGCATAGCGTGCAGGGCGCATATGCCTGCCTTCTGAACGAAAACAAAAGTATTAATATATACGACTCAGGTTAAGATGAAGTTCATAGTTCTCTTTTCATAGTTGAACTTCACTGCCGCTATAATGAATGCTAAACGATTTAATCAGATTCGTCGTAGCTCATTCAGTATAACGACTACCTATGTACTTGACGGCCCACGTTCTGTTTATGGCGCTACCGGAAACCAATGGGTACTGTAGGTAGCCATCATGACTATACTTCTGTTACAGGCGTCAGCAGGACGCGAATTGCTTGTGTAGGTACCTTTAGGGTGCGTATCGCTTGTAGATGTACCATTAGGATGCGTATTGCTTTTACAGGTGTCATTAGGGTGCATATTGCTTGTAGAGATACCATTAGGGTGCGTATTGCTTATAAAGGTATCATTAGGGTGTTTATTGCTTATAAAGGTACCATTAGGGTGTTTATTGCTTGTAGAGGTACCATTAGGGTGCGTATTGTTTGTAGAGGTACCATTAGGTTGCATATTGCTTGTAGAGTTACCAATAGGGTGCGTATTGCTTGTA
>Ga0136643_10002469_pt1 | contig 24020 bp, 13 predicted proteins | sample TergutLab28metaG_FD_96883 | JGI IMG/M metagenome (GOLD analysis project Ga0136643, IMG submission 96883) | Labiotermes labralis P1 segment gut microbial communities from Petit-Saut dam, French Guiana - Lab288 P1 (version 3) (version 3) | ecosystem: Host-associated > Arthropoda: Insects >... | reverse complement strand
GCTGTAAAAATTTTCTTTCTGATTGTCATCTGCATCTTCATTTGGAGCATAGATTCCTAAGATGTTCACGTCATGTCCATTCAATCGCATTTGTACTTGTACTATTCGTTCATCGATATATTGTCATTCCTTTATACATTTCTTATATTTCTTTTTAACGAGAAGCGAGACCCCACATTTGGCTCGTTGATCTTTATTGACACCACTATATATCTGGATGTAATTATTTTATTGTATAAAATAAAGTGCTGTGTATTAGGAGTTCTGTTTCACATTTGCATCCCAGAAGTACGCGTTTACTGTACAGGAGTGCCACAAAGCTTCAGCTTCAATCACAAGTGTTACGTGGATTGAAGGGTAGAAGACTGCTGTACTAAGTGATGGGCATTTAAATTTTTGGATTATAGTGGGATCATATTTATTGTTTTGGATTTAAAATTCCCCCATATTTATTATTGCGGTTTATGTGTTGATAACATCTGATTATGTTCACAGCGGAAGCAAAGCCGGACAGAACTTGTCGACTATTAAATCCCTCCGAGTTTTGAGAGTGCTGCGTCCACTCAAAACCATCAAACGTGTGCCCAAGCTGAAGGCAGTGTTTGATTGTGTGGTCAACTCATTGAAGAATGTCATCAATATTCTCATTGTGTACATCCTGTTCCAATTCATCTTTGCTGTCATTGCTGTTCAGTTGTTTAATGGGAAGTTCTTCTACTGCTCTGATAAAAGCAAGTTTACAGAACAAGAATGCCAGTGAGTATATCATATAAATCACAATAATGTTTAAAATTACTATGTCAGTTAACCTTTTAAAGCCCATTGGTTACTATATGTACCATTTGCTCTAACATTAAAAAACTCTGCATTTCGTCTTTGTATGGATCTCAGAACCTACATCAATTACTTTTGTAAACAGCATTAGCTATTTGGCCTTTATAGTGGATATGGAATGTGTTCTCTGTGAAGTGCAAACTAAAGTTTTATGTATAATTTAGAAGAATGTCAGACATCATAGTGTTTGCTATAGGCCAAAGATCTATCCCCTGAACTTCACTTGTGGCCTTCAAATTAATTATACCCTTCTTTAGAGACTGGTGTGCGAAGAGTATGGAGTGTTCATTAATGAATTATTGCTTAGCTTAGGGTGTGTTCATTAATGAATTATTGCTTAGCTTAGGGTGTGTTCATTAATGAATTATTGCTTGGCTTAAGGAGTGTTCATTAATGAATTATTGCTTGGCTTAAGGATTGTTCATTAATGAATTATTGCTTGGATTTTAAATAATGTGTTTACACACATTTATAGTAAATTGGTTTGTAATTGATCCCCCCCTTCAAATTTACCATTTTTTAGGAAATTGCCTTCATTACTTAGGTTGTTGCATTACCTAATGTTTGCATTTTAGATGAAATAATTTGTCAGATTTAAAATGACCAACCGGCCGACCGACCGAAGGTTATTACTAAACTCACATGGGCCCAACACCTGCCCCTGTCCTGGTACGGATCCATCCAATCCATGTCTCTCTATCCCACTTCTTGAAGATCCATTTTAATATTATCCTTCCATAATATTTAGGTTTTCCAAGTGGTCCCTCTCCCTTAGGTCTCCACACCAAAACCCTGTGTGTCTCCCCTGTCTTCTATATGTTCCACATGCCCAACCCATCTCATTCTGCTTGATTTAATCACCTGAATAATATTTGATGAGGAGCACAGATAATAAGCTCCTTATTGTATAGTCTTTTCCATTCCTATTACCTCATTCCTGTTAGGTCCATATATCTTCCTTAACTCCCTGTTCTCAAGTAGCTTTGTGCCATATCAATTTGCCTGGCTATAGTTATGTGGCTTTCATACCTTTCAAAGGGAACATTATATGTTATTGGTGTTGTTACTTTTCATTGCATAGAGACATGACACTTCGTTTATTTATGGTAGTGTCATTCTCCTCCCTGACTGACACACACAGCCAGCATGTACATATTGGTTACTGCTCTGTATGAAGGTGAAATAGCCTGGCATTGCATTCAAAGGTTAAGGAAGGGCAGGAGAGCTCAGACAAAGACATGCACTGAGCATTATAAAACCACAAGACATTCATTTGTTCATTTGTTACAAAATCAAGGAAACTCGTTAAGTACATGTTTACTTCTATTTCAAGACATAAGATAATACAGTTCAAGTTATGGTCATCTCTACTGGTTTCAGCACCACTAGAAAGTTTAATCACAGATTAAACTTTCTGATGTTTTGGAAGAATATACTGCCCTATCTTCATAGTGACTCCATATGGTTGCTGAAATGTTGTGATGAAGAAAATATGTGTTATATAGGAAATTTTGAGAGAATTTGGTCAATCACAGCTATGGAGGATGGGAAGAGAAGCTAGGATTTTCCTGAGACAATGAGAGTTGAGAGTTTATGTGTGACTGACACATTTTCTCCTGTGGTGTCACTTCAGCATTCACGTGACACATATCACACACCCTGAAGATGGTGGCATTATGTTTATTTGAAATGTCTGTACATACCACATAGTGCCGAATGCAAAAGATGACCATCATTTGAGCAACAACTGTTGGGAAAACTTGAAAATTTGTACAGTAGGTGGTGGTCGTTTCAACCTGCTGCATAAGGGTGAAACTGAGAACTACATTCGAAAGTTGATAACACTGAGCAGTTTTGTTTACACGGTCAGAAAATCTCATTTCTTGTTGCTGTGTGTGTTATAACAGAGTAACAGTAAACAGTTTTTCAGGCAAGTTGATACTGAATCAGAGAACTTTGTTTGTAATGTTCTGAATTATAAAAATATGGTCCAGGAACTAGAAATTTTAGCTTGCCTTTCTTCCTAAAAAGTAAGCTTGTGAGGTTATTTATGCTGTGTGCACACTTTCTTGTAGGCATATGTCACACCCATTAAACTTTAAAACCACTTGTCTGATGTTTGTGAAAAGCGGTATGAACGTTATTCCATTGGATGTCACCTCATTTCCATACTTCTAATTTCCTACAGTTAGTAATGCCAACATAATAAATTCTCAATCCTATGAGGCAGAGTGAAAGTGTCACTGTTTGCTTATGGTTCTAAATGTTACATGTTCAGAGGTCTAGGATGATTGTTGACACTGTTGATAATGTTGTATTTTTGTAGCATATACAGTGGTAATGTGGATGGAATAAACATTTATTTGGCTTTCATTTTGTTGGCAATAAAGAAACTTCCAAACATGTGAATTGTGCTATGGTGAAAGGTTTTAAACATGTTTACATAGTGTGTATGCAGTGTTCTTTCTAAGTTGGCATGTACAAATGAGGCAGTCATGTGAAACTTGGAAGTTATGTCTGACAAATTTAATGTATTCAAGACACTACACAAATGACAAACTCCTTTTCCAGGGGCTGGTATTTTGTGTTTGAGGGTGATGAACCTAAGGTACATAAAAGAGAGTGGAAGACCCAGGATTTCCATTATGACAATGTGATCGCAGCCATGTTGACTCTGTTTGCTGTGCAAACAGGAGAAGGTTGGCCACAGTGAGTACATGATTATTTTTACATGTTATGTTTTTATTGAAAATGTTTGTGTCTTTGATTGTGTGCTACATCTATAAAAATTTAAGTAACCGTGAATGCCAGCAAGTAACATAATTCATGCCGATGAAGTGTTTTGAAAACTTGATAGTTTGTGATAATGGTAGAGGTAATTAGTTTTCTTGTGCAGTGTTGTATAGGGGACAGAGTTCACAATGTAGTTATATTTACTGTTCATTGTCGAAGTATATAAAAATACCCTGATTGTGCATAAGTATGGTGGGTGAGTGAGTTGACACCCTAGTTCTGTGTGGGCTATGAACTGAACCTGACAATAGAGATAAGCATCAAGCATACTATACAATAACACAACCAAACAGCAGTGTGAATATTATGTGTTGGGCTCAATGGTAATGTCGTAATGTTAATGTCCATTTACCATTGGTTGAAGCAGTACAGTGACTGACTGTGGGCTGGATGACAGGGGTTCATTTCCTGGCAGGGGCTATCTGTAACCATATCCAGACCAGTTGGGGGGTCCCCCACATCCTCATGCTCGAAGGGTATTTGGGAGTGTTCCCCTGGATATGAAGTAACCAGAGTGTGAAACTAACTACTTATCTCCATCTAGTGCCAGGTTGAAACATGCATGGAACTGTACCTTCTCTCCCTCACACGTTTTCATGATATGGTTCTACCCTTTCAGGGTGATTGCCATGTATTCGTGTTTGACTATAGGTGTTGTTCACAGCCAAATGACATACTGGAAAGATTGTTGTTGCAGCCAGTTTGATCTCCTACTCTTCTTGTTAAAATTTGTTGGTGTGTTTCTGTTCTGGCTTACATATTTGTGGTTCATTCACTCTACATGTAAGCTTCTGAATACCATATGAGTGTATTGTCATTTTCTAAATTGAGGTTAGTTGCCATACCAGCACATTATTCATGTTTCATGTCTTAAAAGTGTAATGTGATTGTAATGTGACACTGGTGTTGTATTGCATGTTTTTAAATGTTGCACATTTATAATGTTTTTTTCTAAATTTCCTAATAGTTTAAAAAACAATATAAATGTGAAGTGTGACATCCTTTTTTTACTTTATATTACTAGACACAAAACTGATCTGTCATGACCTTGTTTGCCAGATGCCAGAGTGCATTTCTCTGCCCATCCAGACAGGATTAATTAAGCAGTAGAGCATATTATGCGGATACCAGTAATCAGTAATAATAAATAGCAGGCAAGAATTACAGAGAGAACAAGTAGAACTGGGTACTTAATTAGATTGTTGGAGGCATTATTTAAATTTTAGAGGTTGCAGAAGAGGTCAAAATTGTGTTATATGGAATGCCTCTTTTGACATATGGTATGGTTTCATAAAGTTTTAAAAGTAAATGTATCCAGTGCTTGCTTGCTTGTTTCTTTTAACATATGTTGTGGGAAGTTGAAGGTGAAACATTCTTCTTGAAGTGAAGGCAGTGTGATCTGAAATGCTCGATATTACATAACATCCCAGAAGAGTGGTATCTTTAAGAATTCATTATGATTTAATTTTTTTTTAATTTAATGCAAGTCTGGTACAGTTAAAGAGCTGTTTCTCTCCCTTAGGATCATGTAACAGAACAAAAAGAAAAGCAGTGTAGGTGAAGGGCAGTCATGATTGTTTTATGACAGCAGTAGGCAGGTGTTTGTAGAATATGTGAGAATTTATGGATAAGGAGAAATCTGAAGTGTGGAATATATGACTTTGGGAAGGATCACTGTTACGTTAAACAGAGGAGAAATGGCAATATAGAAGCAGATGTGATGATGATTGTCTCTTTTCCCTTTTCAGGGTTCTGTACAACTCAATGGCTGCCACACAAGATGACCGTGGTCCCGTCCAGAACTACCGCATTGAGATGTCCATCTTTTACATCGTTTACTTTGTAGTATTTCCATTCTTCTTTGTTAACATCTTCGTAGCATTGATTATCATTACTTTCCAAGAACAAGGCGAGGCTGAGTTACAAGATGGAGAGATTGATAAGAACCAGGTAAAAGTTGTTTGGCATATTACCAAGTTCTGTACTTTAATGTTACAGAATATGAGGAAGTTAGATGTACGGAAAAGCTTCCAATATGATATTAAATAATAGTGCAGTTAAACACTAACTGTCTAAAACAAGTTGACTGTAATCTGGAAGATTGACTTGTACCGATATGGATCTTCAAGGATTCTTGAGAGGTGAAGGTATTTTTATTGACTGACTGGATTGATCAGTCATTTGGTCTCTTCATACAGGAATGTATTTTTAGTTTCAGTTTTCAAACAATTAAATAATATTAAAATCAGGCGACAAATCATCTAATAGTGTTGATTCTTTTGTTGTGTTTCTGCAAGTGTTTTTACTGTATATGTGACTTTTATTCAAAATAGCAGTTTTTCTTTTTATGACCTGTTTGAATAATTGACATATCCTTTTAGAATTGTGATGTTCACCTTATTGAGCTTATATAATAGACATATTAACTTACATCCACACATTAATTAAGTATAGTCTTTTGGGGTCTCACATGGTCTTATTAATTGATTTGTGTTAAGTGAAGTACATATGGTACAGAGGGCAAAAAATAGAATGTGGCAGTCACTTGTTCCTTTTGTATATAAAAGACAGAACTCTCTTGTACCTTTCGCTTGTTATTAATTGGGAGTTTCTTGAAAAATTATGGTTACAGTTTTGATTTTCTGTTGATCTGGGAATGGAAATTAAAGTCTTCTGGGATGTTACACTGTGTTAACTGGTAAACAATTGCAGTTGAATTGTTTCATACACCAGAATTCCTGAGTTTTCAGTAGCACTACTGTCAAAATGCCAAATCCTGTCAGTTAAAGCATTTTTAAAGCAAAAATGTAAGTGCATAAAGTTAGCAATTATCACATTAAAATTCTTAGTTTAAGCCTTTTGACTGTTAGGTAGAGCTTCATACAGAGCATTGTATAGAAGGGTGTTTTGTGTGTTGGTGTGCATGAAAAAGAACCTTTTGTGAGAGTGTGTAAGTGCTGGATAGATCCACCAAGTTAGATGATTTCAGTAGTTTGTGAATGGGAGTTTTGTTTAGAAAGGAGGAGGAGTACAACCTGACAGTGAATGTGTCTGAAACATCAAAGAGCCATTTTTGCATAATCTGCAGAAATTGGATGCAGTTTGCTAGGAAGTAATTTAAAATGCCCAAAACAACAATACAATACAAGATTTGTGGTTCTTACAGCAGTGTTGCTGCAGATGTAAGTTCTGTGGTGTACCATGCTATGTAATTTGATTAGTTGTTCCTTGAGTTTTGAAGAACTGTCACAGTATCATATCCCTTAAGACTTAGATCCTGATCTATCGCAATAGGTGGTTTATGTTGTGGACACCTCCAATACTAATGCAAAGACTGTCATTGTCCTAACATCGGATTTTGTGTCACATGGAGTTAACGTGGAAATCCCTTCATGGCCTAAGTGCCATTTTGCAGTAGTGATATATGTCACTGTATGGAAGGGACAGTGTGCAGTGGGCTGCTACATGGGTGCAGACTGAAGTTTTGTGTGTTTATCTTTCCAAGTAATGCGCATTTTGGTTGTACCTTAGTTGCAGTCTTAGTAATACAGTGTTGAAACCCATAAGATTGTTGGTATGTTCTGTGTAATTTTTAATGATTTGCAGTTTACAAAGGAACATGTATGGGTAGATCATTGTGCTGTTATAGGATAATGGGAAACAAGTGTCCTTCTAGTAATAAAAGAGTGCAACAGGAATAACTTAATCTCTTCATTTATTTGTATTTGCTTTTAGAAATCTTGTATTGACTTTACGATTGGGGCCAGGCCACTTGAACGATACATGCCCAGCAAAAGAAACAGCTTCAAATACAAGGTTTGGCGAATTGTTGTGTCAACTCCATTTGAATATTTCATCATGATGCTCATTGTGTTTAACACTTTGCTGCTTATGATGAAGGTAAGTCAGTATTTATAATTGATGTAGTCCATCAGTTGTTGTTGCTGTTGACAGTATGTAGCTGAGAATTCGTAGATATGGTGGTGATGCGTGGGAGTCATAGAGGATGTTACAGTCTTGTACTGCAGAATACATGCCCAGTTTACATGGTTCTTATATAAGAACTTCCTTTACCATCCTAACTGAACTTGAGGTACAAATATTGTGCAACATAATAATGCTGTTTATGTTACTGATTATTAGCTGACACTAAGTTACTTTATTGAACTTCATTCTCTACGTATGTGACCTGAAAGAAAATGCTTTGTTTTTCCAAGCATACTTATGTATATATATATATATATAAAGATAGTGGTTTTCAATCTGTGGTAAAGAAAATGTCCTCCAAGGCTCCATAACATAACTTGAGATGAGAAATTGGGCTCTTGAAGTGTTATGTCATGCTATGAGATACTTTGAAGAAGTGTCGTCCGGAGTTGCCGAGTTCATAATTTTTACTTCCATGTACATACAACAGAACAAATTAGTAGAAGATGTTTTCATTATTAAGTAAAGCTTCTTGCTTATGATTGCATTTTGGGCTTATTGGTAGTTGAACCTGTAATATCTTGGCCTTGGTGACATTTTGAATATTGGCAGGCTATATGTACTTAAGGCTTACAAACTGCTAGAGGCTTCATGATCTTTGTTTAATTTTTTTTTCATGGGCAAAGGTTTTGGAAGGATGTCCTGAAAATAAGCAGTTTTAATCTTTTATTATAAAAAAAAAGTTTTTAATATTACCTCAGTGGAACTGAATAGGTTTATTGTTTTCTTATTTGCTTTAACCACTGGTTTGAACACATTTGGCACACATACAGTTACTTGTAAAATGCTTATTGCTAATTACTTTGCAATATCTTACAAACATGACCTTCCACACCATTTTTGCATGTTTCCTGGATTTCTGCCATCACACAAACACTGTAAAAGGAAACATAAGCTTCGAGACCAACATATGTATTCGGATATATTGTATTATATTCACAGTCATTAATACATAGTTACCATAATCATGTTACATTGTATTTTCTTGTACATGATAAGTGTTTGAAGTACAGGTGTAATGTAATTTCTGTTACTTCAAGTAATGTTTCCAGCTTGTTCATGGAAGTCAGATTATTTCTGATTACTTGAATGCATTATTAACTTATATGTGTGTCAGTTACTTTATATAAGAGTCACAAATTAATTTTTTATTATTATCTCTCTCACACACACACACACACACACACAGTTGTACATTCGTGTAAGGCTTTTACACTTTTATTAAAACAGGTGTGCACATGGTAATACTATATGAAGAACTGAGTAATAATGTAAACTGTGTTTTTTGCGGTTCAGTGTTTTAAATACATTTCTTTTGCAGGTAGTGAAAGATATTTTAGGATGTTTTTCTATTGTATATGGTAGGATTGACAGGGCTATAAATGCTCATCTGAATGTTTGTGAGCACAATGTTGAAGTGATGTTAGGTGTTTTGATGTTGGAGCATTTATTCCTGTACATCATTCTGTCATATATATGATTGATGATTGGATGGATGGTTGACTGGTTGATTGACTGATTTGTGGCTGGTTGATGGGTTTAAGCTGAGATAGATGTTCATGAAGCATGTTGTGCATCTTGTGGCAATGCATTTCCACCAAGAGGGTCAATGACTTTGGGTGTTTTTTTTAATTTATTTATGTGAGAAGTCAGTATTTTCTAATTGAATCAATTCAAATCTCATAACTTTTTGCAGTGTCAGTTCAATGATTATTCACGTTCGTTTTAATTAACTACAATCTCATGGTGGATTTTCAGAGTATTTGTTGTTTTGTGAAAACATTTGACATTGTTGCAGAATTAATGGTAAGGCCAAGTGTCCACTGTCACAACTTATTATGGTAGTTTTCAGTGTATTACATTGTGCCTGTTCATGCATAAAAATATAGTCTTCGTCACATAACATGTAACCATAGACGAAATGATACTGCCTCATCAAATCCTGGCCACTCTAATTGTAGATTCTCAGAAGAGACATGTTTCCTGTAAGCGTCCAGGGGCATAAGCATTAGGAGTAAAAGTTATTTTAGTGTTTAGTGATAATGAACATTTCTGCCTTGTGGGATGTGGTGCCGTGAGTTATGGTAGATGTGGACTGACATTTTAAATGATCCAATTGCCTTTGAAATCATGATGTACATGGAGAAAATTTAGGCAGAAACAGGGGACAGGATGAATGAGAGAGAATTGTTGCTGGGTTGTTGGGAGATTGGCTAGAAATAAAGGTGTAAAGGGGAAAGGGAGATCTTTAAAAGGTCATTTTCTGAGTGGAGCCAACAGAAGAGCTGTTTGGTTGGTCAACCCTAAAATGCACAGTACAGACCCCTTAATACTTCATGTGCTGCATGCTGCCATCTTTGGCACACTGTGCAATCATTATTGATTGTATTTGTGTACATCACTTTTACAGTTCAAAGTTCATTCATACTGGAACTCTCTTTTTACCATGGTCTTTTCTGTAAACTATCATTGCCATCGTTGTTATGATTATTGAATTTCATTGCACTTACTAGTGTTGCTCTTCCATCACAAATTCATGCGTCCACTGTGCAGTGGCATTGTGAAATGCAGCTTCTGTGTGGTCTGCAGCGTCTGAGGCTTATAGTTGATGCAAAGATGCTTATTAGTTGTCAACTTGAAATGTGTGAACAGGTATGTATATGGTTTGATGGGTATAATACCCTACAGCTGTATGTGCAGTTGCACGTGGTTCATATGGAAGTCCCCAAAGCCTCTGCAGCCTTTAAACTGATGTAAGTCCCCAAAGCCTCTGCAGGCTGCAAACTGATTTTTAACCATGATGTCTTTGTAAGGTCTTCTCTTCATCCTTTCTAACAGAATTTTTAGAGGGCATAACCATTACAATCTCTGTGTGTACACATGTATGTTCATATGAGTCATCGTACTTGTTAGTAACACACTACGTAACAAGGGCAAAACAGATTAAAAGTTTCATTGATATACTGAGATACTGTCTCATAAATGCCACAGATTTACCTCTTTTAGATTGAATACTTGTTCCTTGAAGAAAAGTTTATGTTATGTAAATCAGTAAAGGGATTAAAATCACTGTTAGTTAATTAATAGTGTTATTGCAATAAATATTAAAATAACAGTTAATTGTAATTTAATTTGTAGAACTTAAATATTACTTTTGAGAAATTGGAGAATGTCATATCCTATTAGGATACTGTAAGCAGTGAATAATATGCGATAGGAACAGAGTCACCATTTTGTGTTAAGCACACAGTGTGCTATTAAAGGTCATAATTTTATTTAATATGAATATAAAGTTAAATTTGAAGTTAAAAAGGTAATATAGTTTAAATGTAGAATCCTTTTTAGGTATTTGTACACAATATCTTTACATATGTAACAGACCAGCTACATCTCTGGTAGTTGTGCACACATATGTTCAAATATTTCTTCATTTGCTTAAAGGAGTATAGTAACAAGTTAATCAAAATTAAGTAGTATAAATTTGCAGTGAAAAGGATCTGTAGGTACTGTGTCTGTCACATTTAGCTTTTTATGGCTTCTGTGCCTATCATTCACATTTGTTAGTTGGTTATTTCTCTAATAGACTTGCAATTTTATGGATTTTGTGCCTATGACATGTCTTTTTTAGATTTTGTGGTTATCGTCCTTGTCATTTTGTGGGTTATGTCTCTGTCACACTTGCCTTTTTGTGGATTCTGTGTCTGTCGCACAGAATTTTATGGGTTCCATTCCTGTCACACCAGTTGGTTTGTAAGTTCAGTGTCTGTCACACATAGTTGTATAGATTGCATGTATATCGTACTTGTTGGTGCAGGGGTTCTGTTTCTATCACACATAATTGTATGGGTTCCATGCATATCACTCTTGTTGGTTTATAGGTTCTGTGTCCATCACATAATTGTATGGATTCCAAGCCTATCGTGCTGGATTTGTGGGTTCTCTGTCCCACAAAATTTTGTGGGTTCTGTATTTTGGAGTTACATTTGTATGAGTTCCATGCTTATCACACTTGGTGCTTTGTGGGTTCTGTGTCTGTCACACATAGTTGCATGGGTTTGATGCCTATCACGCTTGTTAGTTTGTGGGTTCTCTGTTTTGGAGTTATAATTTTCTGGGATCTTAACATTTTGTGGGTTCTATGCCATTGTCTGTACTTTGTTATTTCAGACCATGTCCACTTGTCGGGTGTATCCTCTCACACATTTGCTTGTGGCTTAGCAGTTTTCTTTTTGGTTTCATCAGGGATGTTGGCATTACTAGTGACCCATATTAGTCACATGATATCTTGATATAACTTATGATTCTTCTTGTGCACACATAATTTGAAAATAGTTAATGTTGTGTTTACTCAAAACACTGGACATAAACAAGATGTATAATTTAAGGCAACATCCATCTTTTGAAATGTTGATATTTATGGTTCAGAACGCTTATAAGTTTAATAAATATGAGTAATATAAGAGGTAGGAGCTGGTGAATAATGTGGCATAAACAGTAAGGCACTGCACTTGGGTTGTATTAGACATATTTTGTGTTGGAAATAATATGAAACTGCTGACGTTAGTTTAAAACAGAGATCTGTACTTTACTTCCACAAAGAAGTCTGGAAGTTTGACATAACAAATACCAAGAAGTTTGACATAACAAATACCAAGAATGTCTTGATTACCTTGCTCTAGTAGCACAGTTTTATAATTTATATGAAAAATTGAACAAGTTGAAAGTCAGAATATGAGAAACGTATCGTTTAAAAACCTAACTGTTACATTGTGAAGAAATACAGCTGTTAATTATTGCATAAACTGAATAATTGATTGAACTGACATGATGTTGCTTTCGTGGAATAGCATGTCTTTTATAAGTCTGGTGTTCACCACAGCAGGTGTGTTGGTGTTTTGATCTTCCTGTGTGCATGTCACTTAATTCACTCCAAGCAAACAGAAAACTGTTCTCTAAATATATTTAAGTAGTAATGTGGTTTAACAGTGGAAACTATAATGTTCGTATGTTTTGATTTATCCCTGACTGATAATATTCATGTCATAGTTGAGTTCTCACAGCAGTACTGCTGAATATTTAAATCTTACAGAGGATGTTGTACTGCATCAGCTAGTAAACAGTTTCCAATGTTCTGAAGCATCATAATGCATTCATCATGTTATACTGCTTCACCCTGAAAATGGGGCAACCACAGTCCTTTGAAACATCAGTAACTGTTTAGTAGTTGTTGTGATGTAACATCCCAGAAGACTTGAATCTTTGATAGTATTCAAGTTTACATGATTTGGGGCAACGTCTGTTGTTATACATTTGATCAAAGACATGATGTATAGCACTGACAAAATATTGTCAGCATCAAAAGTTTTCAAATTCAGCCAAATAAACTTGAGTATAAAATTTTCAAATATGTCAGGATTGAAGTAAAAACAAAGTGAGTGTAGTAGAAGTTTTAAATAAATTTGATATTTGGAATTCATACAGCATATTTCCTTAAGATACACAATCCTAATCACTTTTTTGAGAAAATTTTACTTGCACATCTATATGCAAAATTTGCACATGAATTAAAAAAAAAAAAGGGATAAATTTCTGATAAGAAATGCTCTGGTGTTGACTCTTTATAGCTGAAGTTATTGTAATAATGTTTTTTAACACTTACTGAAATATTACTTTAGTCAGTTCTGTGTTAATTCAACATTGTACTACCAGGTTATTGAATATTTTATGTTTGGTTGGTGAAGGTATTTTATTTTGATACAAAACCAAGTCAAACACATTATGGATGTAATTATAAAGTAAAGAAGTATATGAAAAGAAAGACATGACCAAGTTCAGCATTTTTCTGTAGTCACTTCGAAATACTTTAAAAATGAATGTGCACATGTGGTGACCATATATTCTGTGATAAAGTTATTAATTTCTATGATGGAAAATCATTGTCTCCATATTCCTTGAATCTATGGCCCTGTAAGAAGCAGGTTCACTTTATGACAGGTGCCCATATTTTGTACCATTGCCTTTGGTACCATTTCTTTACATACAGCTGTCTTGATTCATTCTTTGCAATTTACATCTTAGCCAGAGCCTTTTAAATTTTATCTTCTGGGTAGTTTTCGGCAGTTTTCCTTACTACCCTTAATCAGTCTATTTTGATCACATGCTTGGTGACACTCAACATTTTCCTTTTAGTATCTGCTACTGGATTATTTTATGTTAATGGCTTCACTTCTTGGTATGTGAATTATATTGTTGGTAGAGTAACTTTTTCGTTGTCTAATGGTTGTGGATTATGATTCCAGTTCTGATTTTGGAAACAGCACCCATAATGTAGTTGAATTGATTATTTGAATTGTTTCTAATAGCGCTGATAGTGAGAAAACACAAATTAAGAGCAGTCTGTCCAGTGGCCCAGGGGTTTAATTTGATTAGACCTATGCTAGTCAGTGTCTGTAGCAATACCATAGGCCTACCCATCCTTATATACTACAGATATTGTGGTGAAACATTTTTAATGTGCTCAGGCTCTTCGTTTGTACACATAATTAAGAAGAAATATTGCCTTTGCAGTCCATAGGCTCTTTAGTTATTATATTAAAAAAAAAAGGTAAAGTGATCTCGCTACAGGCCTGGTGTGGCCCAGAGGGTGGTTAGAGGTATAGCTCTACTCTTCCATGACCACACCACTAGAAGGGGGTGAGTGGTCAGCAGCACGCCCTGGCCGCACTTTACCCCTGGGAAAGACACGGTACCCATTTTACAGGAGGCTGCATGGGCCCCAGGGCCGGTCTGAACATGCAGAAAATCTTGTCCTCACCGGAATTCGATCCCGGACCATCCAGCCCGTAGTCAGTCACTATACCGACTGAGCTACCTGGCCTGCTATAATATTATATTAATCAAGAATGAAGGAGAATAAGGTTTACCCCTTCCCAAGCCATAGGGTCTTCTCTTGTAATAATTCATAATTGACAGTGAACATTGTGCCCCTCCACCCCATCCTGTAGGTTGTTGCAAGCTGTAACTTCCCACACCACTCAGTTGTTTGTAGAAACAGCTGTAAAAATGACACCAATTCTATTTATGTCATTTTTTGCAAAATGTAAATTAAAAGCATTCATTACAAAAACAAGTCCTTACCTTGATTACTCATTTAATTCAGTAATTTCATACCAGAAAATGAGATGTGTGTGCCTCCCTACTCTGATGTTAAAATTTAATGATCGCTTATGAATATTTAGACCGTAAAATGCATCAAACAGGTAACAGTCTCAGACTTAAAGATTTTCGGTGCCTAGTGTGTATAATGCACGTGTTATTGCATACTAAAAGGAGGTAAATGTATGTTCTGTTTTACACATTAACGGTACAGTTTGCCCTGTGATTGCAATGAGGGCATATAGGGAGAGCAGTCATATTGCTCTACTCAGACTTAGCCTTGGCATGGAAGTAAGTGAGTGGTCAATTAAACACCTCAGCTACTTCACTCTAGGGGAAATAACCTCTAGCACCCATTGAATAGGAGGCCGGGTAGGCCTCAGGCCAGTCAGGATGTTTCAGAGATAGAGAGAAATGTTCTTTTCCCAGCCAGGAATTAAACAATGGGTAGCCCAGCCCATAACATAGTCACTGCACCATCTTCACTAACCCAACTACTGAAATTTACATTGGTAAAATTATGTATTGTGCTACATTTATTTTTGCATTAGAAACAGTTCTAAAACCAAGCACTAAAATGGATTCCAGCCATATATCAGATATGTTCCAATTCTGATGACCTGTGTTTATGTTTTTCTGTTGTAAGATTCTGTGCTGAGGTGTTCACCTGTACTTATAAAAGTTGTTCAATCCAAAATAAATATTTTGCTACAATGTGAGTTGACTGTGGCACTTAAAATAATGTACTGAAGTAAACTTTTGTATTTATTACAATGATAGCACAGTATTTTGATCATCTCACAAGTATAGGGTCATTATTTTGTCTGGCAACTATATGTTGCCACTTCTCATTGGCCATTTTATGGTATTTACATTGCCCACTCAAGCTGACTGCTCACTTGCCTGGTGGGAAGTGACAGGCTGTAGTTACTAGACAAAGTTAAGTACTAATTATGGATATAATACTGTAATTTGATTGAAAGAGAACAGCTGTCTGTTTGTTTCTCATGTTTGATCCACTTAACCTGGCACAATCTAACACAGAATTGGTTCTGGAAATGCATTTCTGTCTCATGGCAGACGCATGATGCTTTGGAAGAGGCATGTGTGATGGATGTCTCTGTGTATGATGTATGTGTGTCTGTGTGTGTCTCACTGGAGCACTGCTGTCCTTAGTATATTGGTATTTTTCTTTCATACCTGTTTTTCTCCTTTGAATAAGTGGAATATAATTTCTTAATTTAGCACTTACATATGTACCATTTCAACTGCTGGTTATGCTAGGAAATTTTTAATGATACTTATATATTCATATATGTTTAATTTCTTCTAAGTGTGCTTAACTTAAATGTCACATTCCCTGTGAGTAGCAGTGGTTGTGACCAGGCAAAAGATCATATTTATTTTGTCCTTTGCACTGCGTGTTGTAGATTTTAACAGCTCTGTTCAAGATTAATAGCAATGTTGATTTATGCCAGGAGCCTGATATTTTATTACTAGTTGTTGACATTATGTCTTACTACAAGATAAATGTATCTTGTTTTGCTGATAGAGAGAACGTGTTAGAAAATAAAATGCAACTTCTTTCTTACCTAACATGAACACCAAATACTTTTGAGTAGGTGGGGTAAAATGCTGACTCTGAAACATGCTTTTTATTAAAATAAGTCCTTGTAAGAACAACAAGTATAAATGTGATAATTGAGACTGATATTGATGATATACTGACATTTTTCTTTAAAACTTTTTAGATTTTTTTAATGAAAACCTGCATATATTGAGTGTGCACCAATTGTTGTACCAACTAAATGCACGTTCTTCATTAGTACAAGATTAAGGGGACTGCTGCAACATATTTTAATACATGTGCACCATCTTCAGGGAGAACACAAATAGCTGCTTCACAGTTGCATTTGGTTTTTAAGAACTGGCATTGTGTTCTCCCTGAAGATGGTGCACATGTACCAAAACATGTTGAAGCTGATTTAATGTTTGTACTTATTAATAATGTGCATATAGTTGGCTTAATAAGTGGTGCATGCTTATACAAAAAGTGTACAGAATGGACAGCTTTAAAAAAAAAACTGTGTGTTGAATTCCAAACTGACAATAATTGTCAAAGAAAATAAGAATTTTATTTGCTGTAAATTCTTCAGGGTATGTGAATTTATAAAGCATAGCCACTGCGGATACTTTATATTCTGTTTGTTAAGAAATGTGTGTTTTGTTACTTGGAAATTTATTTCACTTATTCCCCAATTTATGCTTAGTTGTGTTTTCAGTTGTAACTAGCAGTCAAATATACTGACTGGAAACATGTATACTAAAGCAGATGTATATTTTTGTAACAGGTACTTAGTTTTCTGTCAGCATAATACATGATCAAGATTTCTCATGTGTTTCAGTTCTGCTGTATTTGTACTGCTAGATTATTATTATTATTATTATTATTATTAGTAGAAGTAGTAGTAGTAGACCACCCCTTTCCTATTCTAAGGGTCGTGAAAAAGGAAAATTCAGTTGAGTATAAGATTGCAAACTGCTAATGCATGGTAATTCACTGCATTTTCATCTGATTTAGTTCTATTTTGAGAGCCAAAATTTGAGAATACAGTTTATTTGTAGGTTAGTATGCAACAGAATCATCTCTGAAGATTCAAGTGTTTTGGGACAGTAGTTCCCACAGTGTGCTTCATGGACCCTCCAGGATCTGCAAACGATTCCCAGGGTATCCATTTCTGTAATGGTTACTTTGAAATATACTTTTTTTTAAATTAAAGGGTTTATGTTTTTTAAAAGTAATCGTGAAACATCTTTAACTGTTAATCTGTTTATTTTGTATGACCATTAGAGTATCAGATTAAGAAGCTTTCTCCAACCCATGAAGTGAGCAACAGTCATTTTCAGTTAAGGTCAAATTGTGCAATGCATTTTTACGTATGTTACTGGTATGTGTTCATAGCTGTCTAAAATCATTTCTGAGATACAAATTTTTAATTTTGGATACCTTTAATCCAGAAACTCCATATTTACATGAGCAAGGGTGTGTGGATCTGTGGTTATTTTTTGAATTCAAGAAGGATCTGCCAGCAAAAAAGTTTGGTAAATCCTGTCCTGGAATGTTACACTGTGTCCCTGGGTAAGAAGTGACCAATTTTGTGAAGGATAATAGTGTCTTCATTTTTGAAATAGAATGCACTGCACACCTTCCAAACATTGCTAACCACTTGCTCAGTGTCATGGTGTAACATTCCAGCAGACTTGCATCTTCAGCGACACCACTGTGAGAACCTGAAATCTTATGATATCATCTCTTTTCAGCATTATTTTCTGGCCATTATATATGAAATTTGTTTCATTGGTCGTCATTTTAAGTTGTGTATGATACTATGTACAATCAACTATAAGTATAAAAGTTGTAGATATTCTTCAAATTCTCCACGAACACTTTGAGATTATTGCATTTCAGTTATGTGTATTTTTTTAAGATATTTGCTATGCAGTGAAATGTCCATGAATACAGTTCATTATGTTTCTTGTACATGCATTGGGTGCATATGTGTACATGTTTTTGAGCTACAATGTATACATACACTGAGCCACACCTCACTTGGACAAGAGGTAGCTACAGAGTGGGGGAAAGAGTGTGTGTCAGCAGTACAGAGTGAAAACCATTCTGTTAAATTTGAGGAAGAAATAAGCAGACACTACAATCTTTTGGGAGGTGATGCTTTGTAGTGTTGCAGCATGCTGCTGTATCTGCCTGTGGGCTAGTGGGAGTGACTGTACACCCAGGATGGAGGTAGCAATGTGCACCAAGACATTAGCACCATCAGTCGAACTACACAGTATCACAACTCACGTGATTGCAGTCTCATACTCTGTGCCATGAGAACCTCAAATCTCATAAAAGTGTTTTCTTTGATGTCCAAATAGTTTCTTGTTGCAACATAATCATTTTTGTTTAATTAAGTAGCATATAAAACCAACATAGCAGTGTGTTTAAGTCACCCCGTAATTAGCAGATTTATGGTTCAACGTATGAGTGAATCGAAGTGACATGTGTAGTGTGGCGTGTTGTAAAATCCTGAAGAAATTGAACCTAATGCATGAAACATAAAATGTAAAACCATTACATGCATCAATACTGGCATTGTGGAGGTGGAGCTATGTAGATAGGTACAGTGTACCATCTTTCAGATGCACCTGTTGTTTCACCCTTCTGATTGGAGGAATCACTCCTCTGTCCTGAAGATGGAGGCAGCAGGTCACTGTAACTACATGTCATGATCTAGGAAACTACACAGTGTTTTTTTTTTACAAGACCATAATCTGGATATTGGAGAATATTTAGTCCTACATGTAGTTAACCTGTTTTAAATTCCTGTTGGACCAGTATTTTTAAATTATAAGGAAAGTAGCCAAGAAAAACCTGTTGTGTTTTGTTTCAGGGTTTTTCTAGATTTCTGAAGAGTTGCTTAATTCTCAGAATTAAAGAGCTAATTTATTTGAGAATGAGTAAATAACACTGGTCGGCATCAGTTTTGTCCCTGAAATAATTTGATAGATTTTTATTGGAAGTAGGTGTACAAACTTGAATGTGTGAATAAAATATTTATATCACCCTCCATTTGAATGATACCAGTTGAAACTTCAGTTGAATGGCCAAAAACCGAAAGTAGGGGCTGGGCCTAAGGGTTTTTATAGTGTTCATTTATTTTTACTGATATAAGTCACTTAAATCCATAGAATAATATTGTCTCCAACTATATCTCAAACTGAAAAGGTGTCCTGTCTGCTGTTTAACATCTCTTTCATTTGTAGTGTGAAATTATCACAATGAAAATTAAAGGGACGCTAAATATGCCAATATTTTATCACAGTGACAAAACAAAGGCTCAGTGACTTGTATCACGGCTTAAGCAGCACAGTCTTCTTGAGAAAGGTAATAATAGTATCATTTTATAGGAAGAGGCAGTCAGAAATAGCAATGTATTACTCAGTGGGTAGTGATCTTGTGTAATGAAATAACATCCAAGAGTTAGTGGAAGAATTGCGTCTTGAACACACCTCTGGGCAATGGAGGCTTTTCATTGATCCATCTAAACGTCATTTTGAAGGCAATGTTTCTCCACAATGGAAATAAGTTCCCTTCCATTCCATGGCCCCATGCACTGCACATGAAAGAAATGCACAAGAACCTTTAGGTTTCACTGCAAGAAATATGCTGTGAAGAACACCTGTGGAATATGTGTGCTGACCTGCAAGTTACAGCAAGGCAGATACACTAAATTCTGCTGCTTTTAATGCTGAGCGAGGGACTACCACTATAAAATAAAAAAAATGGCCACTCCATTCAGAAACAACACCAGGTCAGAAGAATGTGGCACATCCTGCTTTAGTGGATAAGCCAAAAATCTTATTTATCATCATTGCATATCAGGCTCAGTTTGATAAAAATATTTGTGAAAGCTGTGGATAAAGAGAGCAAAGGGTTTGCCTATTTAAGGGAAAAATTTTCCAAAATAAACTAAGTGAGGCCAAGATGAAAGAAGGAATTTTCATTGGTTCACAAATTAAACAACTGTTTGAATACCAAGACATTAGTACAAAATTAAATTCTACAGAAAGAAGAGGCTGGTGGGCACATTAAAATGTCAGCAGAAAGTTTCTGGACAATGGAAAAGTGGAAAATTACAGTGAAAATGTGCAGGAACTAATTTCATCAAACGGTGCTATGGGGTGTAACATGTCATTGAAACTTCATGTTCTGCATTCCAATTTTGGATTTTTTTCCTGACAAAGTGCAAACTGTCTCTGATGAATATGGTGAAAAGTTCCGTCAGAATATTTCCCAAATTGAAAAGAGGTACAAAGGAAAACGGGAGTCCAAATATGTTGGCTGAATGCTACTGGAGTCTTATAAGAGAGACTCCCAACTGGCGAATGTAGGAGGCAAAATAAGAAAAGGGAGTGTTTAATGAATTTTTTTCTATTGAGGATATAGAGATATTTGTTATTTGATACTGTGTATTGTAATTAGAAACCAATAATTACATTTTTATTACAAATGTCATTTTTTTAAATTTTATCCCCTTTCCCTTAACACTGGTGGGTTATGGGGCAATTTGGTTGTCATACTCAGATTCAGCAATGACAAAACTATAAGAATCACCCTGAATCTTAACAGGGAGCCAAAAAAAAAAGTTTTTTTTTTTGCCGACCTGTGTAATATTACTTGACATTTCTTGTCATATATCAACAACTTAATCAGCATTTAAAAACTGACTATAAGTTGTATATAGTACATAAATTTAGCCAATTGTTGTTAATAACTTATGGTTGATAAATATACATTCAGTGTTCTGTGTACACTGCATATTCGACTAAACATTTGCTACAAGAAACATGACATGGTCAGACAATGAAAATTTGGCTAAATTTGAGGCTTTTGTGGACAGAGTATTCAATATTTTGTATGACTTAGGGTTATATGCGGATTTGGTGTTTGGAAAGTGTATGGCATTTTATTGAAAGTACTTTCCAGGTTATCAGTGGTGTACGAACCAGTGATACATCCATCAACATATGCAAACTTTATCAACATAAACCATTGTTCATACAGAACAGAGCAGTTTCTCTCCATGCAGGCATTAAAAAAAAAAAAACCCTTTGTAGTTTTTTTTAAATCAAATTTGCATCTATACCTTCCAGTACTTCTGTAAGCTAAATTGAGAAACTAGAGAGCATTTAAGTGAATGTATTCTTATAATCATTGTGGTTTGAACCCTAAAATCTGAATATCAGAGATTGTTATCAAGTAGAGAATTCAGAAAGTGTGTACAGTGCTGAATTAAATAGATTACAAATTTAATAATTGTCCAACCAAGATGCGACTGTATTCAGTTATTATATTTCTGTAGGCAGCTCTACATGTTTTGGGTGTTGACACCCATCATCAGGAAATCGTACAACTGTAATTACAGCTTCTGTCACTGGTCTGCTGGGTCTACTACCATCTGCTGTCATCATTGAGTTGCTACTGATCCAATTCAACAATGAGAGCAGATGGTATTCGACCTGGTTAACCAGTGCCAGAAGCTATAATTACAGTTGTACAAGCTCCTGATGATGGGTGTCATCACCTGAAACATGTAGAGCTGCCTACAGAAATATAATAAACTGAATACAGTCGCATCTTTTTGGACAGTTATTAAATTTGATTCATGATCCTGGACCCATGATTAAAAAAAAGATGACATAATATGGAAAGCATAGAAGTCTCACAGGATATGACGCTATGTTGATAGGGTGAGTGGTTCCTGATGTTTCAGAGGACCACAGTGCCTTTGTGTTAGCATAAATAACCCAAGAAGAAAGAAAGCACTGCACTCCTTTGAAACATCGGGAACCAGTGGAAGTAGTTCACTCTTTTGAAATGTCGGAGCTACTCACCCAATGACAAAGCTTTTTCTAAGAAGGCTTATGTTTGCACCAACACCACTGTCAGAACCTTAAATCTCACACAAAATGTAGACAGTTTGAATAAATATTTGGTTTGTCCATATGTGTTGTACATCTGGTTCATTGTGGCTTCTTCTTTTTGGTGGTGTTGTGTTACATTATCTTACATGAACCAGAATTTCAGTGACATGAACACCAAAGATAAAATAACTAGTAATGATGTAAAACAAAATGAAGATTATTTTCATGAGGGATGTGACATTGTGCAACCTGATAGATGTGTACAGGCATTTCAGTGTGCAAGTTCACCAGAATATATGGTGTTGCATTCCAGAAGGCAGTAATCTTCATAGGGCAACTGTGAAAACCTCATGTCTAACAAAATATGGGTGAGGTTGTATGTTATGAATCTGAACATCAATGTGAGTAAGGACTTGAAGATGAAAGGGGAACCAGTGGCTGGTAAATTACAGTATGTGGACAGCCTTTCACTGTAGCACTAGGACACTTCATGCTTCTTGTTTGGTGTAGAGAAATATACAGGCATTCAAGATTTGATGTTCTATGAACAGTGTTTCTGAAGATTCATGTGTTCTGGGTTGTGGTGCCATGTTGATGGATGAGTGGTTCCTGATGTTTCGAACGAACATAGTATCCTCATCGTTTGAGCAGTCTCACAAGGCACTGTGTTACTTCAGAATGGCAGGAATCACTTTCCCAGTGCTCATTGTCACCATGACTCATACACTTTGTGGTCCTGTGTGTGTGTATAATAATACTGTGATTGCTCATTTTTAATACTTACTGTGGATATTGTCCACTGTTCCTGTTTTTTCAAATTGTATTGTCTCCTAAACTGGTTATATTTCCTTTGTCATTATTTAGTAAGGAAGCCTACTTCAGTGGGACCATGGTAGTTTTGGTCTCATACCCTTTTCCAGCTGTACTGAGGGCTGCATGGAGTAGGATCTATTGTGTGCTGTCTGCTGAAGAAAGAATAGAACCAGTTTTTAAATAACATGGTTTAAAAAAACAGAAATGATGAACAGTGTACAGAATAGCAGTCCGAATGTTGTTATAAATCATTCTGAAATAGCAATATACAGCAATACAAAACTAAAAAATATTGAAACCCAGAAGTATAAGTGAACACTTTATTTATATTATTTGACTCTGATATTCTGTCATTTTAAATTTTATAAATAAGTTCAAGCAAAAATGTACTTGTGCTTCATGTTGTGCACATTGTTTTTCACTATATATTTTAGTCACATACAATGTTCTTTGACCATATATGTACATTGTTTTGTGTGTGTATGTATATATATGTATGTATGTATGTATGTATTTCTCTCTGTCTAGCAATGCATTGTGTGTAAGTTTATGCATGCTAGAATATAATCTTACAAGTTTGCCTGATGATGGTATGGTTGTACCAAAATAAATGACCCCCCTTCCCACCCCCTTTACCTACCCCCCCAACATGAACATATGTGTTCAAAGAACTTTCTATGTAACATTAACATGTAGTGATAAATCCAAGTTGTGCTGTAGAGTGTTTTTATACTTCTGATATAATTTTTGTAATGCCAGTTATTTTGCATTTGATTCAGATTTTGGGGTTTGAACTCATAGTCTGTGGACATTTCTGTGGTACTATATGCAATGGTTTAAATGTGTGTGTGTGTGTGTGTGTGTGTGTGTGTGTGTGTGTGTGTGTGTGTTTTTTCTGTGTCTTTGTCTTGATATTGCAGATGTGGTGAAAGTTTTTTATAAATGCTCTCTTG
>Ga0136643_10002467_pt1 | contig 24032 bp, 7 predicted proteins | sample TergutLab28metaG_FD_96883 | JGI IMG/M metagenome (GOLD analysis project Ga0136643, IMG submission 96883) | Labiotermes labralis P1 segment gut microbial communities from Petit-Saut dam, French Guiana - Lab288 P1 (version 3) (version 3) | ecosystem: Host-associated > Arthropoda: Insects >... | reverse complement strand
GCGTTTAGTTAGTAGCTTTAATCGCAGTGAAGTAGAGTTGAGAACAACCAACAATTTTACGCTTCCTTATTTTGAAGATTTTGAAAGTCGTTTGGGAGCGCGTTTATCCGATTATGGTTATAGTGTTGTAAATGACCAAAATATTTGGCATGGTGTCGGTCATTTGAGACAACAATTAACAGCAGGGACAGATACTACAACTGTTCCCATTCCGGGGATGTTCGGAAGTCTTTCTTATGCATTCGTAGTTCCCGGATGGAATGCCAATCCTAATATGTGGATTATCAGTTCGGGTTTTCATTTGCAGGCAGGAGTAGAATATAGTTTTGAGATGTACGTTTTTGCGCCCGGTCTCGTTAATCCTACCCGTCTCGATGAGTTTAGAGTTGCCATTGGAAGAACAGCAACGCCGGCAGGTTTGACAAGAGTTATTATGGATTACACCGGCTCAAATGCAAAAGCTCGGTTGTGGGATAGAGTGAGAGTCAATTTTACGGCAACGGAAACCGGCATACATTATTTCGGAATTCACTATTGCACACTGACTCACGGCGGATACAATGCACTTGGTTTTGACCACATAGCTTTGTACGAATTGTCGGCAACGCCGGAAGTTAGAGCAAATATTTTCGCGCCGATATTTCCGTACACCATTTCGCCCGACTTTTTGGCGGTTCCTGCAGTTGACTCTGTTCGCGTAGCGGTCGAAAATCGAGGCAGAAATAGTTTGACGGATTTGAACACAACCATAAGAGTAGAAAAAAATCAATCCGAATTTTTCAGAGGAACAACTTCTCGTTTGGGTGTGCTGGCTTTTGCTGAAAATTTTGCTATGACTCAAACTGTACAGCCTGTTACGTTTGATAAACCAAGTTCGGCAACCACACGCGATGTGTATAGAATATTCGCCGATTTTACTTCTGCCGATGGATTAAATCAAACAGTGTCAGCCGAGTTTAAAAGTCCGCTTTTGTCGAACCGCTTATATGCGCGCGATAATGGCATTATAACTTGGGGATATGGATATGCGGGTCGTGTTGCTGTGATTGGCATGGCATTTAATTTTGTAAATCGTGTGAAATTAGATTCGGTTATATTCAGACTAAATTATCCAGTGGGCATGCCTACGCGACCTTCGCAAGTTCTTGTATGGCAAGTGCTTGCCGAAAGCGGAACAGTACAAACAGTAGGCGGTTCTATGTCGTTTGATTTGATACCTATGCCGTCCGAAAATCCAATTAGGGAATACGATATACGTTTGTCTGCTCGTTCGGATAGTTATGTTGATTTGGTGTTAGACCCCGGATTGTATTTTGTTACAGTTACTCAGCCGGAAGCACCAAATATTCGTCTCGGACTTCTTGGCACTACTACTGTTTCAACCGGCATAACCGGTGTTTACAGTATCGGAGATGGCTTCCAACTTTTAGACGAAGTTTTTTATCTCAGACTGATAGTTTCAGACCCGAGTTTAAGCAATGTTCCGTCTGTAAAAGCGAATAGAACAAGCGTGTTTTCAACTGCCAATTCATTTGAATTGAGCTACACATCCGATTTTACTTCGGTTGCTGTTTTTAACATTTCAGGACAAATGATTGCTTCGTACGACTTGCCTGCAACCGGTCAATTCTCTATTCCAAATCACGATTTGGCACAAGGAGTATATATTATTCGGTTTACAGGTAATATGACAGAAACGGTAAAAGTGATAAGATAATGTAGCTTTTTTGCACCATATGCTATCAAACAAAAAGCAAATCGAATGTTTTTTTTGAATTAGTGTAACTTTTTGTTTGGAATGTTTGATTTTTTCGCTACCTTTGCTGTCTTAAAATTGTCTCTTTAAAACAAAAAGTTAAATAAGCCACATAATTACTTTTTAAAAGATGTTCAAAATACGATTTACAATAATTTTGATATTATTGCTTCAATTTAATGTCATTTTAGCTCAGTCAGTTAGAAATCGGCACAATATTGCATTTTGGGGAGCAGGCGGATATACCAATATATTGAATGATGCAGACAATGTCAGGTCTTTGGGAAGAGTTGGTTTTGGAGTTGGTGGCGGATATGAACTGCACAGAAGAATTTTTATCTTGCAAACCGGTTTGGAATTTCAAAATTTGAGAGGAGTTTTAGCCCACGATGATTTTGTTCATAGAAGAAGTAATATGATAGATACAGATGGACATCTTTATATCGGGTCTTTTTACTACACGGAAAATAGAGATTTTAACTCCTTAGGATATTTGAATATTCCGCTGATGTTTGGATTGCAAGGTCAAAGATTTTATTTTTTAGTCGGCGGAAAAGCTGGAATGAATTTGTTTGGAAATAGTTCTTCAAGAGGCACGGTTAGAGCAATAGGCGACTATTATTATCCTAATTTGTTAGGACCGTTTGAAACTCCGCATGAATTTGGCATAAGACAAACAAGGTTTGACTCTCCGGTGGAGATGCGGCTTAATTATATGCTGTCGGCAGAAATAGGCAGGGTTTTTAGAGTATCAAACATAACATATCGTTTGGCACTTTTTGGAGATTATGGTTTGGCAAATATTCGCAACAACTCTTACTGGGAAAATGTGTTGAGAAATGAAATACCGCTAAATGAAATGCCGGTATTTGGCGATATGATTGGTTTTTTGCCAATGCCTTACTATAGACCGATGATGAACTCATTGGTGCGTTCTGCGGTGTTAGAAAACAATTTTTTGAATTCATTATTTGTCGGAGTGAGACTTACAATGGTAATCGGTTTGCCCGAAAGGCGAGAATGCCGTTGGTTTCTCTGTACAAGATAGAAGTATCTTTCAGTGTGTTATTAGAAAAAAATAAATATTCATATTTTTAAATTTAATCGTTTATGCAAAAAAACTACTTTATCAAAGCAAGTTTGACATTGTTTCTCCTGTTTGGAGCGATGTTGGTGAATGCTCAAATCGAATTCGCGTTGCGAGAAGGATTTGAAAGCGGTGTTGTACCTGCAACCTGGACACAAGAACATGTGGTCGGAAATACAAGTTGGATGGTAGAACGCGGTGGAACCATGCCTGTCGGTGCTGCCGAAGGGAATTATCGGATTGCTTTGCGTAATACTACGCAGCAAACGCAAGGTTTTGTAACCAAACTCATAACGCCGGTTATGGATTTATCCCAAGTTTTTCAACCTATTTTAGTTTTTTCATACGCACAAAATCACAACTTGGGCGACGTGGATGAGCTAAGGGTATTTTATCGAAGAGGCGAAAATGAGCCTTGGATACTTTTAAGGGAATACATCACCCGAGTGCCTTTTTGGCAAACGGCGACTATTCCGCTACCCGCACAAAGTGCAACCTATCAAGTTGCTTTTGAAGGAACGGATAGGTTTGGTCGAGGAATTGTGTTAGACAATGTACAAGTACGTCCGATGCCTACGTGCGACCAGCCTCATATTACTACCGTATCGGAGGTTTCGTCAACTTCACTTAGACTGCATTGGATTGGAAGTTTTGACTCCGATGCTTTTGTGTTGCGTGTAAGCACTGTGCCTTTGGATGATGTGGAAAATGCCGATATAACAGAATTGCTTGTAGATACCATTATACATGCATTTTCGTGTTTCTTAGAGAACCTCGAGATTAACACGGTTTATTTCGCTTATGTAAAATCCATTTGTTCGGATGAAGAATCTGTGTGGTCTGATGCGTTTGTTTTTCGAACGCAAGCAACTATTACGTTGCCTTACCATCAAAACTTCAATATGGAACTTAATCCGGGCATAATCAGTCGTCCTGCAACTTGGATTTACGGTACAAGCTGGCCAACAACTCCGATTAGTCCGTTTGTAAATACCGCCACCTCAGCCGGAACAAGGGGTAACTTTTCGAGAGACCATACTACCGTCCTTGTGATGGGTCGGGCTAATAATGTTACTACCGTTGGTCATGTTGATAATAGAATTCCGGCGGGAGCGTGGGTGTACGCTGCTTCGCCCGAAATTGTTGTTGATGACATGAGCAAGGTGCAGGTAAGTTTTTGGGCAACTGCGCATACGCACGTTGGTGCTGATTTGGCTTCGTCAATTATTGTCGGCATCATGAGCGACCCGACGGATATTACAACCTTTGTTCCGATTGATACGGCTGTAATCACGGCATTAAGTCATTTCGAAGAATTTATTATTCCTTTTGATGGCTATACCGGAGCAGGAAGATATGTTGCTTTTCTGTCGAATTTTGATAGAGATAACATTATCTTTATCGACGACGTAGTAATAGAGCTGACACCTTCTTGCCGAAAGATACAGAATGTACGTGCTGCTCGCGTAGGACACAATTCGGCAAGTTTCACATGGAATGCCTCTGTGGGTGCGCAGGCTTACGAAATTATCGTTTCAACAGCTTTGTTGACTAATCCATCACTGGGCAATGACACCGTTGTTTTCAGCCAAACGGGAATCCTAACAAATAGCGTAACTGTCACAGGATTAACGCCCGAGACACAATATTTTATTTATGTGCGTGCTGCCTGCGTGGGTGTGGACAGAGGTGCATGGTCGAATGTAATTAGCATGGTAACTACTTGTGCGCCGTTTTCAGCAATACCGCATACTTTCACTTTTGGTGAAGGACCGCATACACGCATACCCGGCTCTCAACTTGCATCACAACTGATAGCTCCTTGTTATATCACACGCTTTGAAGTTACTACTACTCCGATTCATATAACTACTACTGCTGCCAGCAGACGTACAGGAACGCATGGATTGCGAGTAACCGGACGAAATCCGCTTCACAGAACACATTTTGCATTTCCGCCGATACCCGATGGAGTTGATATGGCAGATTTGCGCGTAGTTTTTGAGGCGCGTGCAGGAGCGCAGGCTGATATTGATAACAACCGAAACAGCATTGAAATAGGCGTGATGACCAATCACGACGACCACAATAGTTTTGTCCCGATTGATACGGTTTTTGCAAGAACAACGACTTGGATAGCCTATTCTGTCAATTTCTCGAGCTATACAGGTGAAGGCAGAATTATTGCCATACGTCCGAGTGCGCTCAACACAAGTACAACCGCCACAACAGTAGATATTGATGCCGTGTTGGTAGAACTCATACCCGATGATTATTGTGCAATGCCGAGAGGAGTTACAGTTGTACCGGGTGCCACTACGGCGCAGTTTGATTGGAGCGCTACCGGAGCAGCTCAGTATCAAGTAAGACTTTTGCATGTTGTTAATAATGTAAGAGTAGTTGCGATTGACACCATCGTTGATACAAATTCATTCTTGGCAACGGAACTACTTCCTAACTTGGTAACTTATTTCTATCAAGTACGCGCGGTTTGTTACGAGGACAATTTTAGCGAATGGACTTGGGAGGCTTCTTTCAGAACGCTTTGTGTACCTGCTTCCGTGCCGTTTTTTGAAGGTTTTGACGGACAAGGATATCCGACAACAGGAGATTTATCTATTCATCCCAATGCACCGCGTTGTTGGACTTTCCTTACTGCGATACGTACTATCGGTGGTGGGTTTACTCCGAGTATTGGTGCGCAAACTACTTTATTTCCCGAGAATTCGGTAGCGATGACCATGATGTCGGATGGTTCGGTTATTCATCCGCAGATGGCGGTTTTGCCAAAGTTTGATGTGCCTATTCAAGAGCTGTTTCTTTCTTTCTTGATAGGTCACACATCTCACGACCAAAATCCTTTTATGGAAATAGGTGTAATAACCGACGATGATTTTGAAAGTTTTGAGTTGATACAACGCATAGATGGTCTTCAACGAAATGTGGCACGCGAATTTATTATTAATTTCAGTGAATACACAGGAAACGGCAACCGAATTGCTTTCCACCGTCCGGCAGTATCAGGAGGAACTTCTATGTCCATCGACAATATAACCGTTGACAGACTTGGTTGTATGCCTCCGCAAAATTTGCGCGCGCTTGATGTTAATTTTGGCGGTGCAAGGCTTCTATGGAATCCGGGCGAAGACGAAACACAGTGGGAAGTATTGGTAGTGCAAACAGACGCTGTTGTAAATCCCGAAACGGTAACAGCGAACATTGTACTTAGAGATACGATAAGCGGAAATCCAACGGTAACACTTACCGGTTTGGGTTCAAACTTGCCTCATACATTCTTTGTTCGCAGTATTTGCGACAACAGAGCGAGTGTTTGGGCAGCGGGCAGCAGATTTCGCACTACTTGTGAGCCGGTAACTGTGGGTCAATTAGGCGGTCAAGCTTGGGCTGGCACTCCTGCTGTACCCGGAATACCCGGTACATACCGATTTGACAATTACAATGCAACTGCTTCCGTAGCATTTGCATCGAGCTGTTGGGAGATGGGCAGGCTTTTCGGTCCACACGTTGTGGGCAGTACTCAACCTCGGCTTATGTTTGGTGAGAATCCGAATGGCACAAACCGTTCCAGAAGGTCATTGAATATTCAAGAGTCAACAACACAAAACGGAACTTTCGCCATTATGCCGGCGATAGATATTGACAGCATCAACCGTTTGCAGCTTTCTTTCAGAATGGCAGCAATGAACAACACTGTTGCGACTGCTGTGAACGGAATAATAGTGGGTGTGGTTACCAGTCCGGCAGACATAGGCTCTTTTGTTCCAATAGACACGGTTTTTTCGCCTATAACACCGAACACATCAGGAAGTCAGGCGGAATTCCTCGATTTTGTTGTAAGTTTTGCCGATTATCAAGGAGACTTTGATGGTAACTTCGGTACGCGCGTGATGTTCTTGTCGCTGTTTGGAGACGAATACGGAACGAGCAATAACGTTCTTATAAACGATGTGCGTTTGGATACCATTGGCATTTGTCCTCAACCGACAAGAGTTAGAATATCGGATATTACGCACGAAAGCGCAATCATTTCTTGGCTTGGCGATGCAACAGCCGACTATCAAGTGTTGATTAGCCGTACGCGATTACCTGCCGATAGTTTGAGTTCACCGCATCTTGCCCTAAATCCGGAAGTGCATGTACTTGCTTCGGTTACCGGAACAAGCTATACGACTACCGGTTTGGGCATTTTGGAAATCTATTTTGTGTATGTACGACAAGTGTGTTCGGAAACCGAAACAGGACGTTGGAGTCTTGTGGAGGATTTCAGAACTATCTGTCCGCCGTCATTCCCATTGCCTTTCTTCGAAAATTTTGATACTTATGTTGCAGAAGGAACGCAATGGATTTCGGCAACGCTTCCTTGCTGGAATCGTTTTAACGGTACGCCCGGAGCGCTTGCAACCACTCTTATGCCTGCTGTTAGCAGAGCTGCCGGTAATAATTTCACTCGGGGCGGAGTTGGAGGATTAAATTTCAGTCTAACTGCTTCTGCTGTTGACCATTATATGATGGCTATTTCTCCGGCGATAGCTGTTGAAGATATATCGAAAACAACGCTGACGTTCTACACCAGAAATGCGAATGTAACCAGCCGTCCGAAATTGGTGGTGGGAGTAACAGCGCATCCTGACAGTTTGACGTTGAGTAGTTTTACGCCGATAGATACGATTTGTAATGCCGCAATTTTTGGAGCGACAACTACTGCGTGGTTCAGACATACTTACGACTTGTCGTCTTTGGCAAATTCTGCAAATGTGCTTAATTATAAGCACTTGGTTTTTGCTATGGTTAGAGCCCTTAACGAAAACAATGCCGATTCCCTCGTAGCCGGTCAAACAGGTCAGATAATTATTGATGACATTGAGTTGATTTTAACGCCTACTTGCGCTCGTCCTGCTTGGGTTCACACCAGGCGAGTTATGGGTAGTACGGCAGAAATTTTCTGGACAATGGACGAGAACACTGCCGCTACTTCGTGGGAAGTTCAGTACGGACTTGCAGGCTTCGAGCTTGGCACTGGTAATATTGTGCAGGTTGATACAAGTTTTGTACAGCTAACAGGATTAACTCCCGATACAGAACACGATGTATATGTACGAAGCTATTGCGGAAACGTTGATTTCAGTCGCTGGACAGTGCCGATTAGCTTTACAACATACTGTTTGATTGATGCAAATACTGCGTTCTTCGGATTTGAAGTGTCGGAAGGTAGAATACCAAATCCGATACCAAACAGAAATCCGATACCTCGTTGTTGGATGTGGATGGCAAATGTTCCTGAAAGTAACAGTTTAATACCGATACTTCGCCCCAACACAACCGCAGCTGCCAGCGGACAGACTTTTGCGAAGACAGGTACTGTCGCTTTGGAATTACTTGTTTCAGCACCAACGGTACCATACAGTTTTGCAGTTTTACCTGAGTTAGCAGGCGATTTTGATACCTTGCAGATAAATTTCAGCGCACGCTCGGTGGCAACCGGTGCTCAAACACGAACGATAGTAGCAGATAGAGGAAGAGTAGTAGTTAATGAAACTGCTGCTCCAAGGAATCCGCACGTTATAGTCGGCGCAATGACTGACCCGGGCGATTGGAGTACGTTTGAAAGAATAGCGGTAGTACCATTGAGCCGTTGGACAACAACAGATGTTGAATCTCCGGCAAACAACTTCTTGTGGGATGATATTTCCGTACCGTTGAACGGTGTTGGGCAAGGAAAATACATAGCTTTCGCCCTAAGTGCTTCCAGAGCCAATGTAGTCGGACTTCACCGCCTTTGGATTGATGATGTGTGGTTCTCGGCAGAAACTGCTTGTGCTATACCGGATAATATTCGTTTAGAAAATTTGAATGCAGAATCAACAGTTGGCGACTTGGTATGGAATGTGCTTGGAACGCGCAATACTGCTTGGGAAGTGAAAATGGAAGACCTTTCGCTTGATAGCGTGATATTCTTGGGAACGGTTACTGTGCCGAACATAACAGGTCTTGCCATTACTCCGCAAACCACTTATCGAGTGTCTGTAAGAGCAATTTGTGATGGTGATGAATCGCGCTGGAACATAATTGAGATACGAACTCCTTGTGCTCCTAATCTTGTGGAACATGTTTGGAATTTTGCAACGGCGCATGGTGTTCCGAATGTTTTGGAAGGAAGTAATCTGAACAGTTTCCTTGCGCCCGAGTGTTGGGTAGTAGGAAATATAAACGCACCGGCAACTCAGGCACGAATACCGCATATTGCGCGAGATGGTTCTAATCAGTTTGCCAGTAGCACAGCCGGTCCATCTATACCGGGAACGAGTGCTAACCGTAATTTTGGACGTGGTCCATTCGGTACAGGAGCGGTGTTGTATTTCGACATTAATAATCAAACTCCGAGCAACAATGGCGCGTATGCAATTATGCCTCCGGTAGCCGGTGACTTGGATACCTTACAGTTGCGTTTCTATGCTCGTTCGGGTATCTTATCGAACGTGGTAACTCCGGGTAGAGGATATCTTGTAAATTCCGGAAGTGTTGGTCCACGCTCTATTATTGTAGGAACGGTAACCGACCAGCATGATATTTCTACTTTTGTTCCGATAGATACTATTCGGGTAAGACAAAATTTGGTTACTTTGGGAGATGGGCAGCAAGCCGGTAACGAAGAAAATAATTGGCTCTTTGAGGAGTTTGTTATACCGTTGGTGGGTGCTGCCGGAAGATATGTTACATTTCTTTCTAACTTTCCGGTGTCAAACGGACAAAACAGAATGCTTTTGTCGGATATTACAATAGAGCCGCTTGGACCTTGCCTTACACCGATTAATTTGAGTGCAAGCGATATTACATCAACTTCGGTAACATTAAGCTATTTGCCTCTCGGTTCCGGTGCTGTTGCCGGCTTAGGCTGGACTGCAATGCTTGCAAAAACAACCGAATCGGACAGTGTGGTGCATGAGATTAAGGTAGATACTTTCCGTCCGATTGAAATCACCGGATTATTGCCCGGAACGGAATATATTGCTGTGGTTAAACAGCACTGTGAGGGAGATGCAGTAACTGATTTCTCTGAGCCGATTACATTCAGAACGGCACATGTTGTTCCTTACTTGTACGATTTCTCAGTTGTTCGCCACGAGCCGGTAGGTTGGGGTCGCTTTGGTGGTGCTTTCCCCGAAAGCGGTGTAATAAGTACTTCGAGCCTTTCCCGACAGCTTGAAAGTGCCGTAAATCCTCAATTTAACTGGGTGCACAGCGGTGCTATTGGTTTGCGTACTCCGCATCAGCGAGTAACGCTTGGTTGGGGATTAAGGAATATCTGGATGGTAACTCCGTTGATTGAATTGCCTGCTGAAGATGTTTGGCTAACGTTTGATTTAGCACTTACTGCAGTGAATTCGGCTTTACCACCGCCTAACCTTCCCGATGGCGAAAACGATAAGCTCAAAGTCATCGTATCGGTAGATGGCGGTTTGACTTGGAATCTTGACAATGCTACCGTGTGGGCAAATGATGATACAGGCGACTATGTGTTTGATGCAATTCCTGCAAGGGGCGAAAGAGCATTTGTTGATTTGTCGCAATACGCAGGAAAATCAATAAGAATCGCTTTCCTTGCTCATACATCCGGACGTGCAAATAATTCTGAAGCCACTTCACGCTGGGTTGACTTGCGTGTTGGTAATGTTAGCGTAAATCATGTAGCAAAAGTGCTTCATCAGGAAGAAATGTGCTTCGGAAATGATTTCTTTGGACATGGATTCTTTGTCGATTTCGAAGAAATGAAACTTGGCGAAAACACATTTAATCGTATCAGTCTGTCGCCGGGCAGCGTTGCAGCCGACAGCCTTATTTCGGTAGCAATCAATGTAACGCCAATGGCTGAACATACGATACATGCGAGCATTTGCGAAGGCGAAACATTTGAACTGTATGGTTTTGTTGCCGATAGAGCCGGAGTTTTCAAGCGCAAGCTGACTTCGCACTTAGGCTGCGATAGTGTTGTGGTATTGAATCTTTCTGTAATGCAAACCATTCGAAGAGATTACGTTGAAACAATCTGTCAAGGACAATCTATTTGGTTCGATGGCGAGGAACTCACTCGTTCGGGAGTGTTTACTGCAACTTTTGAATCGCTTGTAACCGGTTGCGACAGTATTGTAACCTTGTTCTTAACAGTACGCGATGCGATTAAAACTACGCTCAATGAAGTTGTATGCTTCGGAGGGTCATTCACTTGGAACGGAAATGTGTTTACAGAAAGCGGCAGTTTCGAAGAAGCTTTCTTAACGCCTGCCGGATGCGATAGTATTGTTACGCTTAACTTGACTGTTATGTCGGAAATAGTGCCGACTATAATATACGGATTTACTTGTCCGGGCGTACCGTTTACCGATGTCGAGAATGGTTTTATAAACATACCGCCTGTTGCGAATGATTATGAGATTTTGAGGCAAACCGCTTTTGGATGCGACAGTCTTGTTATCTTGCGCCTGACTGTACTGCATGCCGATACCGTATTTGTGAACGAAACAATCACAACAGACCAGTTGCCGTTTACGTTCCATGGAAGGCATTTCCCTGTTGGAACACCTACGGGAGTTTACAGCGATACAACATTTGTAAGCGATGGTACTGGTGATTGTGAAAGCGTACTCATAGTCACGTTGACTATCGATGACGGAGTTGGTTTCCAAACTATAACGGTACATGGATTGACTATTATTCCAACAATTATCAATAGAGGTGATTTTGTGCAGATTATAGCTCCGGAAGACATGGGTGATTTGGAGATAGAAGTGTACGATATGTCGGGACAGCGTATTTTCTGGCAACAGCCGACACCGCTTCCAATCAGAATTGATGCTTTCCCTGCTTCCGGTACATACGTGATAAGAGCAATATCGAAAAACGGCAAAGTAATGCACGGTCGGATTATTGTGAGGTAGTTTTTATAGAGTGTAGAGTGCAGGTAAAAAACTCGTAACTACACTCTAAAAATAGCGTAGAGCTTCTGTTCAAAAGTCAGAAGCTCTTACGCTTTTTAAGCAGAGCAAATGTTAAATTTTTGCCATTCAACTTCCAAATTGTAATTTCGGCATCGTATTTGAGCTATTTTTGTTATCTTTGCGGGGCGATTTGTGTAAATCAGATACACAACCTGCAAAAAACTTCGCGCTGTACGCGAATTATATAGATAATCAATCAGTTACAAGAAAGTTCTCGTAACCGGCTTCTTGTAAATCGTAACTTATAAAGTAAAAACATATGAAAATGAAACAACGAACACGTATCGTATTTCTGTTTGTGTTGCTTTATGCAACCGGTCTTACGGCTCAAACTCAATTTTTTAGCGAAGATTTTGAAAATCCTGCAACGCATGGACTTTGGACTTTGAATTTTACAACAACGAATCCTCCTCCTTCTTTTGCGAACAGGTGGCACATTGGTACGGCTATAAATAATGGCGGTGATTACTCACTCTATATTTCGGATGATGGCGGACTTACTCCCGGATTTACATCCGGCTCAAGGATGATAGCTAAGCGCAAGTTGCATTTAACTGCCGGTCTTTATGAGTTGTCGTTCGATTGGCTCTCAGGAATAGCAGACGGAGAGCATATATTAGAGGTAGCCTGGGTGCCGGAAAATGTTACGATTAATAATAGTTCTCAGGGTGTGTTAGTTGGTATAAGCCCACCTCCTGCTGTAGTCCCTCATCTATTATTAGACCTTTCTCAAACTCCGCCAACGGAGAAATTGACATCTTCCGGCTGGAGAACGAGCTGGTTCAATCTTGTATCAGATGGTACGCCTCACTATTTAGTATTTGTTTTCAGAAATACGCCTATATCTGTGTCGAGCAGGCTGCGAGGAGCTGCCGTTGATAATATACGCATTTTTCCTCAAGGCTCTTGCGATGTTCCTGAAAATATAACCGTAACAGCTTCGGGCAACTCGCTTACTCTTTCATGGACAGGTACTGCCGATTCGTATGAAGTTAGGGCACATAATCCTCGAATAAATCAATGGTATGAAGGTACTACAACAACGACAAGCATAACCTTTGATGATGTGGAAGAAGGAGGACATCATTTTTGGGTGCGTGCCGTTTGTGACGGAGAAGAAGGGCGTTGGGTAAGGCAAACGTTTTTTGTTCGCTTTCCGGAACGGCACTGTATTGATTTTTTAGGTTTAACCGAAGAGAATACCCGCGCATTCACAGGAGGTTTTTATTCCATTGACGAGCCGGTGGGTAGTGGCGTTGGCGATGGTACCGGTGGTGGAGCGAACCAGCTGCATATGGAGCGAGTAGTGGATTTCGGTTACGCTGACGCACGCAGTCGCCATACCATTCATTGGGATATAGATGAGCGCGACCCGCGAACGGGCGGTGGTTTGCAAACAGTGCCCGAAGGCGCCATTGCTTCTGTTCGTCTGGGAAATTGGCTTGCCGGTTCAGAGGCAGAACGGATAGAATACTTCTATACTGTCGATACTTTGTCTGCCGGAATTCTTCTGTTAAGATATGCGCTTGTTTTGGAAGATGGCGGTCATAATGAACACACGCAATCTCGTTTCGATTTGAGAATATTTCACGGAAATCAACTTGTTGGAGGCAATCAACCTATTCCGTGTGGTACAGCTCGTTTTGTAGCGGTGCATAACGCAGGAGATGCTGTATGGCATCAGCATGGTAGGAATTGGTGGAAAGATTGGAGTACGGTCGGAATTAATTTGAGAGAATTTCATGGCGAAACGCTGCGGATACAGTTCACGATGCGAGATTGCCGTCCAAGTGCGCATTTTGGTTATGCTTATTTTGTGTTGGGGTGCGCCAGCGGTGAGCTGGAAGGTCTTACTTGCGGTGAGGTAAATACTCATTTTACTGCTCCCCCGGGTTTTCAGTATGTATGGTATCGCGCAGACGACCCCAATAGAACTCCGATAGTTAATACAGATACAGATACACTACCGGTGATACATGATGGCGGAAGAATACTTGAAGTAGCCCCGAATGACACGTTGATATACAGGGTAAGGGTGATATTTCCGGCTCAGACGCCTATTCCTTGTTATTTCACATTGGAAGCAACGGCGATGCCTCGTTTTCCGGTAGCCGAATTTTCGTATCATCGTGTAGATAGCTGTTCCAATTTAGTTGAGTTTCATAACACAAGTCGTGTCGTGTATTTTAATCAAGTAAGGGGAGATACAATACATGCATCGATGCCGATTGAAGCATCGCGTTGGGATTTTGGACATAGCAGTATTGCACCATCAGAAGCGCATACTCCTCCTCTGCCAATTGAGTTTCCGATGGAAGGAGGCGATTTTGATGTTAGTTTGCGAGTCGGAATTTCGGGCTGGGCGTGTGATAGCACTCTTGTCAAAACCATTAGTCTTCCCGACCGTCGTCTGCGGCAAGAACCTGATACTACTACTATTATTCGGATTTGTCTTGGAAGCTCTTATACCTTGTCCGATGGCATTACGCAGATATGGACAAATAGAGTGCTTAATGATACCGTGAGAAGTGTACATGGCTGCGATAGTATTTTCAGAGCGCTCGATATAAGATTCGGAGGTCCGACACACGTACTCAAAGACACCATAATTTGTACCACAGAATCAATGTATTTGTTTGAAGGAGAGTTGTTTGTAGTTCCGACAGAGACGGTGTTAATAACATCTTTTCCTTGTGAGTATGGATGTGCAGAAGATAATACCATAACTTGGAATTTAAGGATAATTAGAGCCGTAGAGGTGGAAGTTCTCTCCGACACACATTTTGATATTTGTGCCGATGAGCCTGCTATTTATTTGCACTACGAAGTGCTGTCGAGCTTCGGCGATGTCTCGTATCAAGTAGAATTTCCTAACAATGAGGAATTAAATAGGGGTGGACTTCTGACAATAGGTGCTAAAGATTCCATACGAATATTGCCGGAAAATATACCGGGAATTTATCGCGCATACGTTATTTTTATGGACGAAAATTGTGGTAATGACACCGTGCCTTTGCAGATAACCATTAATTACCCAAGCAGTATGCTCATTCAGAAATGGAATAATGTAATAGCCATTCTTGATATAGGAACTGAATTTTCAGATTTTCTGTGGCATAAGGATGGCAGAGCTTTGCACGACCAAACAAGACCGTATTTGCATATACGAGATGGAGAGTTGGAATTTGGAACAGGGTATTCGGTTTTGTTAACCAGAGCTTCCGATGGCACATCAGTTTTTACTTGCGAATTTGTGCCGGAAAAGAGAGTTATACCATTTTCAGTAAGTCTTTTTCCTACTATTTTGCAAGTAAACGAATCGGCTATATTGACTTTGGCAGTTGGCGCAGATGTATTTATATATGATGTGATGGGAATAATGCAAAGTCAGGTTCGCATAAATAGCGGCGGTCAACATCCTTTGGTTGTTTCGGATAGGGCAGGGTCTTATGTTGTAAGAGTTCATCAAGACAACGGACTGCAGCAAAATTTCAGAGTATTGGTAAGATAAGTGATGCATGTAAACTTTCAAAAAAACGAATTGAACGTTTTTTTGAAAATAATATAGTTTTTTGTTTGTATTTTTTGTTTTTTGTATTACTTTTGCCTTTTTTGCGTTGTTTCATTAACAATGTATCATCTTGTCGTTGTAAAATATTTTAGTCACTTTATCCTTTCACATTATGAAGTACAAGTACATATTATTATTGAGTGTTTTTTTATTTGGTTTGTTTTTTTCGGTAAACGCACAAACTTTAGTTCCCATTCCATTTTCCGAAGGATTTGAAGATCCGGCGACACGTGGTTATTGGGTGTTGAACCATGGTCCGCAAGGACATTTAACCAACGACCGGTGGACAATAGGTACCGGTGCGCGCAGTGAGGGTCGCTATGGTTTGTACATTACTGTTCCGGATAGTTGCCTAATCACTCCGCAATTCGGTCATACACCTAACGTAGTGGTAGCTTATCGTGAATTTTCTGTGCCAAGAAATATGCAACATAATATTTCTTTCGATTGGCGAACGACTATTACCGGAGGAAGTCATTCGGGTGCGCCGGGGTTATATGTGTTGTTGATGCATCCCGGCCACGGGGCAACACCGGTTTCCAATCCAATCTCAGGGATTGCTCCTGCTATTATTACTCAACTTGGTGCAACTCCCTTGAATAATCAGCTTCAATGGCAAAATCATTCTTTTAATGCGAATTTACAAACCGGTATAGTTTATAGGTTGGTGTTTATTTGGGTAAACAACAATACTAACCCTGATTTCAGAAATCCGATAGGAGCTTGTATTGATAATATACAAATTACATCAGCTTTTTGTGCAAGACCTACGAATTTAACAATAGATGTATCAGATTGCGATACGGTGCGGGTTAGTTGGACAGGAACTTCGCCCCTTTATGAGTTGGAATTTAAACCACGAAGAAATCTTACATGGTCAAGGCGAGGTCCTTTCACAGGAACAAGTACGATAATAACGGATTTACCCAATGATGCGTACGATTTTCGTGTGCGTGGAATATGCGATAGTGATACAAGTGCGTGGACAGTAAGAAACTCCATATTAGTTTACTGTCCGGGAAGAGGTTGTATTGACTATATGGAGCTTCACAATCCGGCAGTGGTAACGGCGTATCACGGTACTTTTGCTAATCCTCGTGCCAATGTAGGAGTGATTGATTTTGGCGAGGATGATATACGCAGTCGTCATACTGTAATTTTAACTCCCGGCTATGACCCGCTTACCGGCGGTCGCTTACCTCGAATACCTGATGACGCGTTTGCTTCCATACGACTTGGGAACTGGGCTTCTGGTGCAGAGGCAGAAAGTTTGGTTTTTCACTATGAAGTAGATTCGATAAACTCAGTCTTGCTTTTGCGATATGCTGTGGTATTGCAAGACCCGGGTCATACATATGGTGCTCAACCGAGATTTACTTTAGAGATATTAGACCGGCATGGCAATCATATAGACCCAAGTTGCGGAGTGGCGAATTTTGTTGCAGGACATCATACAGATGGCTGGGAAGTATTTGTACCTCCTACCAGTAGTTTCATGGGATTGTCATCGAGGAATCCAATAAGGTGGAAAGACTGGACAACGATAGGACTTAATTTGGAACCATATCGTGGTCAGCAAATTCAAATACGTCTCACAACCCGCGATTGTGCTCATGGTGCACACATGGGATATGCCTACTTTACATTAGGCTGTGTATCAGGCTCAATACAAGTCAATAGTTGCGGCGATGGTCAGGAGTCTGTGATTAGAGCGCCGGATGGATTTCGCTATGAATGGTTTAAATTCGACCCGATTACGGGAGACAGTATCTTTATTTCTCATGCACAAGAAATAGAGGTGTTGCCGAGCGATACAATTACTTTTTTTTGCCGAGTTTCTTTCATAGAAAATCCGAATTGTTACTTCATTCTTTCAACAGTAGTGTATCCGCGTTTTCCCATAGCAGATTTTTCTTATACGATTGTTACCGAAAATTGTCAGAATATAATTCGTTTTCATAATGAAAGCTATATAATGACAATGTCCGGCGGAAATGAAGTACATAATACCGATATGCCGGTTGATGAATGGCGTTGGGATTTCGGACCCAATTATGCTGTTTCGTTCTTGGAGCATCCGGAGTTGATTGTTCCCAACGATGGCGATACACTCTATGTTACGCTAACAGCCTTTTTGGCTGACCGTCAATGCTACCAAGATACGACTATTCGCATTGTAATTCCTTCTATCGGTCCAACTGAGGACACTTTTATTAGTCGTGAAAGATGTTGGGGTCAAACCTACCAGTTTGGTGATTTGCTCTTAGGACAATCGGGAACTTTTCAACGTACAATACCAAGTTTAGTAACAGGTTGCGACAGTACTATCATATTGGAACTCACCGTGCATCCGACATTTGATGTGCCGGTAGAAAGAGATACGCTTTGTTTTGGTGAAAGTCGTTGGTTTGTAGATAGATATTACTACCAATCCGGACGGTTTACACATTGGTTGCAAACTCAATTCGGATGCGACAGTGTTGTTGTATTGGAACTTCTTGTGAGAGCTGAAATTCTATTTGAAGCTGTTCCTTTCGCTGTGCTGGCAGGTCCAAACAGCGGACGGATTGAACTTCGGAATGTTTCGCTTTCACCGGGACAATACAGTTGGTCGCTTAATGGAGTGATGAACGCTTCCTTAACAGGACTGTCGGGAGGCGAGTACACCATTGTACTTTACAATCAATACGGCTGTTCGAGCGAACCGCAAACTGTATTTATCGTTCAGGACTGCCTCGAATTCGAAATTGAGTTTGGCGAACGGTCTTTCTCTGTTTGCCGAGATGAGCCTTATTTCGAATTGCATTACTCGTTAGGAAGAGGCTGGCCAACGGTTTACAGCGTTCTGTTCGACAACAGAGCCAGAGGGCACGGATTTGTAGATATTTTAAATGTTCCGGCAGATGGAACTCCTATTCGTGTTCCGATTCCTCTTGATGTACGTCCGAATCATTATGATATGACAATCGTTTTTGAAGACCTCATATGCGAAGATATTGAAGTGCCTGTTTCCTTTACGGTAAACTACCCATCTCACATTATTCAACAGCGTTGGAACAATCTTTTATTTGTCTTGAACGCAGCTCACAATGATGGTTTTGAGTTTTCGGCTTTCCAGTGGTACAAAAACGATGAGTTGATAATTGGTGCTACAAGGTCGTATCTGCATGTTCCCGAAGGTTTGGATATGCAGGCTGAATACAGAGTGGAACTTACTCGTGTAGGCGATAACTTCTCGGTGTTTACCTGTCCTGTTTCTCCTTATTGGGTCGAAAATGTAACAATGACTTTGGTAAATATTGCTCCTCAAGGCGGTACTTTCCAATTAAACTCTTCTCTTTCGGGTATGGCGCAGATTTTTAATCTGACCGGAATTTTAGTCAGTGAGCAGCTTATACACGAAGGACAAAATCTTTTGAACGCACCTAACCGAGCAGGTTATTACTTATTGAAGGTTACGTTAGAAAATCAGCATACGAGAACTTATCATATACATGTGTTGCCGTAAGTTCAATTTAAAAGTTTTAAAATTTAAGGTCAAATATAATTCAGAATAAAAAATGGCACAATCATATCAGTTAAGAACGCTATACATACTTTTAATTTTCTGTTTTTCCACCGGTTTTGCATTTTCTCAAACCAGGCATTTTATTAGTGTTTGGGGTGGAGGAGGATACAGTTTGTTGTATCACGGAATAGAAGATACGAGAAGTCCCGGAGGTGCAGGATTTAACGTTGGACTTGGATATGAACTTCAACTGAACGAACGGTTTATATTTACGACCGGTGCGGAATTTCATCATTTCGGCTCGAGAACGCGATTGAGCGATTATAGTATTAATTACATCTTTGAGTATAGCCATACTGTCGGCAATAATACTGTTACTTCCGACATGGATTTTCAATTCAATTTTTTGGAATATTCAAACAGGTTTCGTGCCGGGTTTGTGAATTTTCCGATAATGGTTGGTTTGCGGTCTGAGCGTTATTATGCGCTTATCGGAAGTAAAATCGGTATAAATCTTACCGGAAATTACAGGCTCAATGCTTTAGTACATCCGTTGCCAACCGATGAATTTGCAACAGGACCTTTTGACATTTTTCCTCCTATGTCGAGTACTCGGAACGGTAATTTAAACTTGGGATTGAATGCGACTGCTTCGGCAGAATTCGGTGTGATTTTAGATGAATGGCTTCCTCGCGGGATGATGAATTTGAATGATACTCGCCGTACTCCGCTTTCGTACCGTGCAGGTTTTTTTGTGGATTACGGTTTGCTCAATCTGAACAGAGCAAGAACAAATAATGCGCTTTTGACACCGCAAGATATTCACGACCCGCTTGTTTTTGGAATGAACGATTTATCATCAAGCGATTTGGCAAATGGGCATCGTTTCGGGAATTTGTATGCCGGTGTAAAACTGACTGTTCTGTTTCAAGCCAATCGAGATAGACAACGCAGACCGCCGCCCGAGCCGATTATGTTCTTTGCGCAAGTTGTTGATGCTGAAACAAGGAATCCGCTGGATGCCGAAGTTACGGTACGTACGGCTAATCGTCAAGCATTTAGAGGTCGCACAGATGCCGATGGTTTTGTTTCGCACGAATTACGTGCAGGCAGATATATTGTGAATGCGCAAGCCGATGGTTACGCGGCTTTCCGCCAGAATATTACTCACAACAGACTTGATACTTTGGTTATTCCGTTGCAAGTTATTCCGATTTTCTACGTTCATGTAGTTGATGCGGAAACAGGTGAAAATCTGAGAGCCGAAGTTGCCGTAAATGCAACGACAGCAAACAATCCGCTTGTTTTCAGACAGACTACCGATGCCGAAAGCGGTATGTTGAGATATGAATTGAGACCGGGTAGATACAGATTGCAAGTTACTGCTGAGGGTTATATTTATCACCAAAGAGAATTTGAGTTTACAAGAACGGAAACAATACGTGTTGCACTTCAAGAAATTAAACAAGATGTTCGATTTGTATTAGATGAAAATCAATTGTTTTTCGCTGTTAATCGTGCAGTATTCTTGCCGGGTTCAGAGCCTGCACTTGACCAGATGTACCAATTCTTAGTTCAAAATCCGACTGTAGAAGTTTACATCATCGGACATACAGATAGTACAGGTTCGCTTGCGTTCAACATGACTTTATCCAAAGATAGAGCAAGAGCCTTGTATAATGAGCTTGTGGCAAGAGGAATTGACCCATCACGCTTGACTTACGAAGGTCGCGGTCCGAACGAACCGATAGATACCAACGAAACGGAAGCAGGACGTGCAAGAAATCGTAGAGTAGAGGTTATAATAAGATAAAAGAATTCAATAAATAAAAACCGCCGAAAAGATTTTGTTCTTTTCGGCGGTTTTTTATTGGTAATTTTGGCTTAATGTTCAAAACAGGGATAAAATAGAGATAACTATCAATAAATCACATATTTGTGCTTAAAAAATAAAATGGACAAAAAACTTGCTTTTATTGTGGCTCAAAATTGCTTGTAAAAAGCAAACTCAGAAATCATAACAGATTATCAAAAAAACAGACAGTTGTTTATAGATGAGTATTTTAAACACAAAAGTATGGCATGTCTTGAATATTAAGCCTAAAAAAAGAGCATCCGTTTTCAGACACTCTTTTTCATTTAGCTTATAACATTTCTCTTATCTTCTGCCGCCACCAATGTAAAAACCTGCGGTAATCGCGAAATAATGGAACATTTCACTGGCAAAAGCCATGTTGTAAGAAGCTGTCAAGCGGAAATGCGAAACATCAAATCCTGCGCGCAACATGGTTGCAAAATTTGTTCCGGCATAAGCTCCCGCATCTGTTCCTATCTCTCCCATGACGAAAGTACCTAATCCCATACCAACGAAAGGACGGAAAGCATTGTTGTTGATGTGATAGTCGCCGGTAAGCATATAACCGGAACTTATTCTAATGCTACCGCCTTCAGCATCTCCACCGCCAAAAAGCGAACCTTCCCAACGAAGACCCACCGAAACTTGAGGAATTACCTCGAACTTAGGCTCGACATAGAACAACATACCTCCGCTGAAACCATCGTTAAACGGAACAGCATAACCAAGACCAGCATCTACACGAAAAGGTGTGAAATCTCTCGCTACAGCTGAAAAGCAAAGTGCCATTGCAAGGCACGATAAGAAAATAGCTTTTTTCATAAAAAAATAATTTAGTTTATAAAATTAAAAATATCGCGACAAAGATATATTTAAATTTTTAATTAAACAAATATTTGTCAAAAAGAAAAAAATAAGTGCAAGCGTGAATTTGACACTCAAAATCAACTTTTTTTAAAAATGTCCATTTTTCTGCGTACCTTTGCACTCTCAGAAGTCAGAAATCAGAAAAATCATATAAATCAAAAAAATCACAGTTCAGACAAAATGAAAAATTTTAAACGCACAACCGTAACTTCTGCTTTGCCGTATGCCAATGGACCAATTCACGTCGGACATTTGGCAGGCGTGTATATTCCTGCCGATATTTACACGCGCTACCTTCGGCTCAAAGGCGAGGAAGTTATTCATATTTGCGGTTCTGACGAACACGGCGTTCCAATCACCATAAAAGCGAAAAAAGAAGGTGTTACACCGCAGGATGTTGTTGATAGATACCATAATATTATAAAGAAATCGTTCGAGGAATTTGGAATTTCGTTCGATATTTATTCGCGGACAACTTCCGAAACGCACCGCGAATTGGCTTCCGAGATTTTCAAAACCATCGAAGCAAAAGGCGGATTTCTCGAGCAGGAATCGGAACAATATTACGATGAAACGGCACAGCAATTTTTGGCAGACCGTTATATTACAGGAAAATGTCCGCATTGCGAAAACGAAAATGCGTACGGCGACCAATGTGAAGCCTGCGGAACGTCGCTCAATCCGACTGATTTAATAAATCCGAAATCGGCAATCAGCGGAAGTGTGCCGATAATGCGCAAAACGAAACATTGGTATTTACCGCTCGACCAACACGAAGCGTGGTTGCGCGAGTGGATTTTGGAGGAGCATAAAGAGTGGAAATCAAATGTTTACGGTCAATGCAAAAGTTGGCTTGATATGGGTTTGCAGCCTCGCGCCGTGAGTCGCGATTTGGATTGGGGAATTCCCGTACCGATTGCCGGCGCAGAAGGAAAAGTGCTTTATGTTTGGTTTGACGCGCCGATTGGTTACATTTCAAACACAAAAGAATTGTTGCCAAACGATTGGGAAAAATGGTGGAAAAATGACGACACGCGCTTGATACATTTCATTGGAAAAGACAATATTGTGTTTCACTGCATTGTTTTTCCTGCGATGCTGAAAGCCGAAGGAAGCTATATTTTGCCCGAAAATGTTCCTGCGAATGAATTTTTAAATCTCGAAGGCGATAAAATTTCCACTTCGCGAAATTGGGCGGTTTGGCTGCACGAATATTTGATTGATTTTCCCGAAAAACAAGACGTTTTGCGCTATGCGCTGACCGCAAATGCGCCCGAAACGAAAGACAACGATTTCACTTGGCGCGATTTTCAGGCGCGCAACAACAGCGAATTAGTTGCCATTTACGGCAATTTTGTAAATCGCGCGTTGGTGCTTACACAAAAATTTTTCGATGGAAAAGTTCCTGCAATTGAAATTAAAGATATTGACGAAGAAATTGTAACAGAAATTTTCAAAGATAGAAAATCAAAAATCGAAAAATCATTAGATAATTTTCATTTCCGTGATGCACTAAAAGAAGCTATGAGTTTAGCACGTGCTGGCAATAAATTTCTCGCAGACAATGAGCCTTGGAAGTTAGTAAAGGTGGATATGTCGCTTGTTGCGATGTATATAAACATCAGTTTACAAATTGCCGCGAATTTGGCGATTGCTTTTGAGCCGTTTTTACCTTTTTCATCGGCAAAATTGCGCCGAATGTTAAATATGCAGTCTTTTGATTGGAATGATTTAGGCAAAATAAATTTACTTCCTGCTGGTCATCAACTCAATAATCCCGAATTGCTTTTTGAAAAAATCGAGGATGAAGCCATTGAAGCGCAAATAAAAAAATTGCACGATACGAAAAAAGCAAACGAAGCCGAAAATCGCCAAACCAATCCGATAAAGGAAAATGTAGCTTTTGACGATTTTTTGAAAATGGATATTCGTGTCGGCACGGTGCTTGATTGTCAAAAAGTGCCGAAAGCCGACAAATTGCTTCGATTCCGCCTTGCTGATGGATTGAATGAGCGCACAATTCTTTCGGGAATTGCCGAGTATTATCCAAATCCTGAGGAACTTATCGGCACGCAAGTTTGTTTTATTGCTAATTTTGAGCCGCGAAAATTGCGCGGAATTATGAGCGAAGGAATGATACTTTCTGCCGAAGATGCGGATGGAAAATTCGTGTTAATTCAACCGAAAACAAATGTTGTGAATGGTGCGATAATATGCTAATGTGCAAATGTGTTAATGTGCAAATTTATGCGAATTTCATTAAAATCTTCATTGCGTTGAAGAATTTTACATTAATTTCTTCAATTGATTGAAGAATTTTACATTAATTTCTTCATTGTATTGAATTTTTTTGTACTTTTGCCGAGAAATTAAT
>Ga0136643_10002464_pt1 | contig 24037 bp, 18 predicted proteins | sample TergutLab28metaG_FD_96883 | JGI IMG/M metagenome (GOLD analysis project Ga0136643, IMG submission 96883) | Labiotermes labralis P1 segment gut microbial communities from Petit-Saut dam, French Guiana - Lab288 P1 (version 3) (version 3) | ecosystem: Host-associated > Arthropoda: Insects >... | reverse complement strand
TAGCTCCTCAATTGACCTCACGAGGCTGAGTGGACCCCGTTCCAGACCCACTACTACTCAGAAAATCTGGTAGCGCCGGGGATTGAACCCGGGACCTCTGTATCTGTAGCCAGAAACTCTGACAACTAGACCACAGAGGCGGTCATTGGAAAAGATACTAGCTCCACTTAATTTAGTTTCATACAAGATGCTTCAAATTCCAACCCCCCTCCCAAACAAAATATAGGGTCAGTACACAGCAAAGAATGTCCACTCATATCTATGACACCTAAAATTACTTCATAAAACATCGGAAATCATTTCTTAACACTTTGATATTGACATATATATATACTACTAAACTTGAATTTTTAAGCAGTCTGAAAATGTATTTCTAAAATAAATGCATGAATTTAGAAGCTAATTAATCTGCAAATAGTCAAGAGAGTTTTTACACTATGCAATGAACCAACCAATGCAAATGTGCATGTGTTGATTCATTACATAGTATTCTGTAATGCATGGATATAGAGCATATATAAGCAAGAAAGTATTTTATCATCATACGCAAACCAAATGTTGGCTGCATATGAGATTTTCAAGTTGCAAGTTTAGAACTTCACAAAGTATCATTGGATAAAACCCTACTAGATTACCTGTAAGGTCATAGTATGATGTCTGGACTGTGAATTTGGAAATTCCACACAATTACAGCAGCCAAGCCAGCTTTCAATATCATATTGAACAACCACTCTTTCTCATTTATTACCAATTCTACTATTCCCATTCATTATGTCTAACATGTGGTATTCACTTTTTCAAATAGCTTATCTTGAAAATGAAAACAAAATTCCCTCAACAAATGTAATTAGCACAGCACAAAACACAAATCCATAGCAGACTACTAGGAAGATGCTGGTTCAAGCTTAGGGGCTCTATAGAATATATGAGCTGTGGGCATACAGTGAATATACTGAAGGAAAGTGCTTTAAGAGTAATTTCTTCTCTCTTTCCTTCTGCTCAAGCACTACAGTCTGCTGTGGACTCTGGCTTCCAATACAATTCTCCATTTCTTCCAGTTCCTGGTTACTTATGTCAATTTATTATTCCCAATATCCTCAGATCCTTATCATAAAAGTAACTGTAGGGAAGGGACAGAAGAGTCAGGTTTAAAACAACCAAATATAAAATCCACTTCAAGTATGGAAAAATTTTTATAAGCAACTGAGCCTTAGGTTCATTATATAGATGGACTGCAGTAAGCTACTGTGACAACTGGACATGCCCTATATATAATGAAAGAAGGTGCTTAAAAGGTAACTTTAGGAAGACAGCAGTTGAATCAACTTTAAGAATGTAAAATCCACTTGAGGTATGAGCGTTTTATGCATAGCTGTATGAGTGCTAGGCACTATTGCTCACAGAAACACATACTAGAGTTACAGTCACGTTAGTCTTCCAATATATGTAGTCCTTCTGTAATGCCCCTGCAACTTTGGCCACTGCACAAGAATTACATCAGCAAAGAGCAGCAATATTTTGCCAGATAGAGACAGAGTTTTCACTCGGCAGATACTCTCAACAAACACAATTCTTGTGTCTGTTATGCACAGAACTCTCATCATAAACCCTACAACACAAATAGGTATGCAAGTTCCAGGCCCATTACATAAAATGAGTTCAGGTCGTTTTCTGAGCATTACTGGTAAAGAAGCAAGTGAGGAAAACACAGTTGTGAACACAGATGTAATATACGACTGGCCGACACTACGGCTTCTCGGTATCTTGACAATTTCATAACAGTCTGACCCATTTCGTGAGAGGTAGGTTTCTTCTGTTTGGTGAATTTTAACTTCACTAGATGTATCCGTTGAGGCCATTATATAAATTCGGGGCGAATAGTTCACAGAATTAAGATTCTGTACCAATTTTAAAATCTCTGCTGTATGACCTCCCGAGCCAATAACGATTCCTGTCCTAAGAGGATGAATCCGTTTCGCAACCGTTTTCCTTGGTCCCTTGTGTATACTATGAATAAGATACATAACTCTTCCACCCATAAGAAGTACAAAAAACAGTAACAGCAACCAAATCATTTCAAAACAGTATCCAACTATAACCTCAACACATACGTTCTAACGCGTTGGGCTTCAACACGTGTCAATTTCTTCGTTCACATCAACCAATGTTGGCAATCTTAGCGTTCGTGGATGGAACGCTTTCCTTTTCCCGATTTATCGTACTCCAAACAATTGCCACGTACGTTCCAATCTGTAGTTCAAATCAAAGAAGAATGATATAATATCAATTCAAAATGATAAAAATTTACATAAACATATATATATAAAAATAACCTGCATGTGTGAGTCACGTTTTATGTGTACAGTCATCTATTTAATATACTCTTGGGTAGATTAATCTCAGCTGTCTGTAAATATTTTGCTCCGTAACTGGAAAGTAATTACGAACAATGCGATTGTACTTTGTTATGGGGATATGTTGTATTACTACACCACATGTATAGGTGCTTGTTGAATGTATTATTTTACAGCCTTCAATTCGCAACGCACCTTGAATATTGAACTGTTCTGGGATTGCACTGCATCGTAGACTAAATACATCCTTGTGTTTTGGGAAATTAACGACAGAGCACTATATTTCAGCCAACTCCATCGCCAGCAACGCCGCTGTGACGACCTCAAATCCCGAGTATTTTAAACCTTACGTCAGTCAGTTACACAATATATGCAACGCATCCATATCAAATCTATCTTCATTTCTGTCTAGCAGAAACGGTTTCATCTCTGGGATGGGCACAGAAGTTTTGCATGCAATTGAGAAGAACTGACATTTTACATGGGTCGTATCATAAGTCAGGCGATTATTCGCCGGTCTCCTGCGGAGGCCTGGTTTCGATCCCACGCTAGTCTGTGTAAGATTTGTGGTTGCAAAAATGGCACGAAGACAAAATTTTCTCCGAGAATTTCGCATTTTCCTTGTCACTGCCAGTCCATCAATACTCTATGCTAATCTTGATACTATTCTCAACAGAAAGACGAGCGGTGATAGCCTGCTCACGGATGTCGCGATCATTGGGAGGTAAATTATTTTCACCCCGTTTCTGTTAGTTTTCACAGAGTCAGCATTCACACCGGTATGTGTTAAAGAGCCTGGAAATCATTAACTTTTAGAGTGACAGGCTTCATCCGGTCGCCTGGTAACGTATCCTCACTCTCCCATTCACATTTCTCCTGTCAAAGTTAACTACAACTACTTGTAACATGAAGTACTGTACTCTGCGCTATTATGTTGTAATCCCTGGTGCTTCTGCTGTACCGAAAAGAACACGAACTGCTCCAGCTAGATGATCTGTGCTGCTCAAGATTACAACTCAACCCAGTGTTCGAGTCCCTGCGACGGTCTTTGACGTCTGGTAGCGCGATGTCGGGGTTGGCATTTTAAGGAATGATAATAGTGTAATTCGGGTTGGCATTGTAAGGCATGATAATAGTGTAATTCGTTAACAAGTGCAGTAATTTATTTACATTTCAGTTTTGTTAGACAATAAAGAAGCTTACGCTTGAAAGTCTTGTGGTGCAGTTGTTCAAAGGTAAGCAGTGGATCAAATATGGACAATAGTTCTCTTGGATCGGCAGTCGGCCATAAAATCAACGATTCATTTTTACTCACTTGTTGTTAGTGTTTCCTTTTGAATGCTGGTGTGTTAATAGCTGACTAACCTGCTTGTATTTAGGATTCAAATTATTATTTTTATGTACGCAGTTGATTAAAATTTTAAATTAAAATGTTTAGCCTGTTATAAAACGAAGTTCTTTTCATGTAGATTCATCCTCAAGAATGAATTCCACGTTTTCGAAGGGTGGAGGAGAGGAACAGTCGTACCCACAACTGGACCTGAGTGGAAAGCTAATAATTAAGGTATGGTACTTGTGTGTGCTGCCATCACCCTAGATTACATAATAAATAGAATACAAAGTAATAATTTGGAGTAATGTATTGTCGTCAGTTCAGTTTCATTCCTAAAGCATACACTTAATGGGCTGCATATTATATAGAGAAATTGGTAGATTAAGTGCTTTATGGCAACGTTTATATTTGTGCATATTAGTAGCTGCATGTGTTTGTGTATGTCTCCTGATGCTTGATTTTGTGTGCATGTGCGTTTGTGCCATTATTTTATTGCTTTTCGGTGCCCAGGTATCTTCTGTATTGTAATGGGATGTGGCGGTCTTCCCAACCACCGACACCATTACCTAGAAGGGGTATTCGTTGCCACCACTTTGGACATTACTGTGACGTATTTCACTAAATAATATATTCTACGACACTACAACATATTACATAAATATACAACACTAAGGGAAGCACAATAACCGAATCAAAATCTAAGGCACGGTATAGGGTACTTCACCACAAAGATTACAATTTCCTATAAAGGAATTTCCATAAGGAAAGTCTGATCACCTCAAATAAAACCAAATATAATCCAAATCGTTTCTACACTTCAATTTGGTACAGAACAACCTAACCACACTTACCTGGTACAATGATGAGCAACAAAGCCCACATCTTATCAATTTTGCTCCTTCTCTGCTCCCCCAGGTGTCTGTCGTTACCGAAGGTTCAACAAAGACTCTCTTTCGTCGCTTTACAAAACCACACCACACTTCTAAGCCAAGGTCAGCATTTCCAGCATTCACCTAGCAACAGTTTTGTGCAGCTTCAACTATTTGCTGTTGCTATGTGAATGATAGGTGTTCTGGACTTCCTGTTTGTTCAACTGGGAGAGGCACCCAGCCGTCCCTATAATAATACCAACATATATGAAATATATAAAATGAAATTATATAGAATAAAATAAAGTGTTCTGTACAAGGCACTACAGTAATAATAACCATTCTCATGCAAGGAATATGAACTCAAGAGTTTGTGTTTCTCATATTTCAACAAAAGTGTTGTAATTGAATGTTTTGGTTTCTCTGAAGCTTAAAAGGGATTGTCTGTGCAGATTTTCTCCATGTCCTGGCAATGCCATTAGTTTAGGTTTTCCCCCCAGTGGATTCTTTCTGTAACCGAGTGGGAATACTGATTTCATTTTTTCTCATACTTAGCAGTAGCATGAGTTCTGGTTTTCTTGGGGATTATATAAAATAATTGGGAAATAATTTTACTTTGACTTGAACCCGTGCATATAACCGTAAAGCTAACAATTTCTTTGAGTTTATCTTTTGAAAATGAACAGCATTGTAGTTTGCAATTTACTGTCTTCATTGTTACTTTTGGGATACAGAGTGTGATAGATGGATGGACATTGAATTGTTTATACAAATATACGGGCGGTTGCCTTGGCTGACAGATTTCTAAATGTGTAAGACTTCCTGTGCTGAAAATGTTTACCAACTACTGGTGAATGGAATACCAAATTCTTCCACTCCCAGCATACATCAAGATATGCTGTAAGATGCTAGGGGTCATCTCAAGATTACACACATTTCCAGCATCTGGATTGGTGGTCTTGTCGATTATGACCCTGTGTAGCCCGATTTAAGCGGAATGTGCTGCCTCAGTATTCATGGTAGATATGAGTCACTTGTACTTCGGAGACATATATAGCAGGTTCACCAGACTACATGTTATTATAATAACCCTGAAAACCACAGCACTGAATACGTTTAATTCTGTATGTCACATCATCATTCACAGGATGCTGGGACATGATTGGGTTGCAGAAAGTTCAGGGCAACACTATAGAAATTGTTTTGGAGCTAAGTAATAGTATGGTTTTATTACAAATAGGGTGATTCTGCTACATAATATTTGCCATGCTTATTCCATATTTATAATTCAGTTAAGTACTTTATGTGCAAAATATACAATAAATGTTATATTTCGTACTGTTTCATTAGCAGTGTCTCCTTCGCCCAATATCCTGTTCATATAGTACAGGCTTGTTTTCAAAAGTGAATGAAAGAGCAAGAAATATGTAACCCTATGGGGGTATTTGGCAGTGTTTATTAATGGGCGGTTGCCAGGTAGTGTCATTTCTGAATAAGAATAATAAGTTGTGTGTGTGTGTGTGTGTGTGTGTACGCGCGTGCTTACACATGTGTGCATGGGCATGCACATGGCCATTCAACACTCAATTTTTTTTTACAATAAACTGTAATGAAATAATGGAATTTCTAATGCCACACATCTGTTTAATGCTTTTGAATTAATTGAATTTTATATTACAGACTGCATGCAGTCTAGAACTAGCCTCAGCCGTCAGCTCAGTTACATTATGTATGAGGTTTAATATAATGTGGAACCCATAATGGCAGCACAGTAGAATCTGATTCATTAACTTAGTTGGTTCACTTGCAGGCCCAGCTGGGTGATGATGTTCGTCGTATTCCAATACATAATGAAGCAATAACATATGATGAGCTGGTACTTATGATGCAGCGGGTATTCAGGGGGAAGCTTAGCAGCTCTGATGAAATTACCATCAAGTATAAAGATGAAGGTAAGTGACACATTCACTTCATCCATTGGTGAGATATCCGTGTGAGACACGATGAAACGGAAGGGGACCCTGAGGTCCATTACAAAGATCTCGTGTTTGGGGTTGGCTAAATTCATTTCTAGACTTTTCCTCAGGCCTTCCCCATTCTTTGTCTCTTACAAAATCAGAAGTTTGCAGATGGTGATCCCTCAGGGATCGAAACTTGTAGAGTTTTTGTTGTTGTTAATAGAAAATAACAATGTAATATGTGGGCCAGGTAGCTCAGTCAGTATAGTGACTGACTACGGGCTGGACGGTCTGGGATCGAATCCCGGTGGGGACGAGATTTTCTGCCTGTACAGACCAGCCCTGGGGCCCACCCAGCCTCCTGTAAAATGGGTACTGGGTCTTTCCGAGGGGTAGAGTGTGGCCGGGGTGTACAGCTGACCACTCACCCTCTTCTAGTGCCGTGGTCATGGAAGAATAGAGCAATACCTCTACCCACTGTCTGGGCCACATGGGCTTCTAACGGGATCACTTTACATTTACCTTTTAACAATGTAATATAAAAAATTGCGCATTTGTTGCTGAATTATTATAAATTAGTTACAGTAAATTGCAGTTTTTATGATCATGGACTTTGTTGGAAGGCACCTTGCTTCGAAATCCTGTGCTGTCATTTGCTGTGGGAGTAGCCATTATTGCAGTGAAAATTATAGATGCCATTATTGTAGTGTGAAGCAATGTGGCTGGGGCGTGATAACCAAGACTGTACTATGAGTATTGGTGTTTAGAGTACCACTTAGCCATTAAAGTGATTAAGAGTCCATGATCAGGTGTGGTTCCTCACTGCCATCCATTATCTCCACCTTATTGCTGGGAGCAAATGGAATTGGTGCTTCCACAATAGAAGTGCATTTCTTTATACTTGCCAAACAGTAAGGTGCTGGTAACAGTGAAAACTGCACCTGACATCATTATCAATAGAACTGAACCACATAATTGGATGAGTTTAGATGCTGAGAGCTCTTATGTCAGTAAGTTTTTTTGTTGTTGTTATCTAAACCAGTAGCTGCTGTTGGAGTTAGTGATAGTGTTTTCATCATTACTTTAGACATTTGAGAAAGACGCATAAGATAAAGAGTTCGAATGCTGTGTTGTGATAGATGGAGACCTGATCACCATTTTCGACAGCTCAGACCTGGCATTTGCTGTTCAGTACAGTCGCATCCTAAAGCTTCAGATACTGGTTGGGGGAGAAGATAAAACAATTCAGCACAGCCAGAGCTTGCAGCCAGTGCAGGTGAATTATATCCGACGTGAACTCCAGCACATCCGGGACCAAGTGAATCACCTTTTGGACTCTATAGAACCTCGAGCTGTGGAAGTGAGCAGCTCCACAGTAGAGCACCGTAGTGAGTACGGAGATTTTTCTGTTCTTTAAGGTCAGTGATATGTTCCATATGACTGCAGTAACGTCATTGATGTGATTTTCCTGAAATACAAACGCTTGTAACATGGTGACTGTCATCCTTGTAAGAACAGATATTACTGTGGATCATTGCTGTAAGTTTGGGAAAATGAAGATCATTTTAGAAAGTATGTTACCAGATCAGTTGTATGTTTAACACATGCATTGTCACCTTCACTATGCATACATTACCCAACTAAATTCTCTCAGACAAAAGAACTTCTTTAAGAATCATTACCAGACATTTTAGAGATTATTTTAACAAGTCTCAACCCTTTTGAATATGGCTGTAGAATGGACTTTGGACATTTATTACATGTTTTCTTGAAGTATTCAGGTGGTTGTACTGGAAACCACCATTTGCAAAAACATGTAAAAGTAGTGGCGAGTCCTTACATTCTTAACACTGTTGTGTTGGAGAAGACTTCCATTTTAAATGTCCTGGCCTGTGGAAATGAATAGAGCCTTGAGGGAGGGTACATTTTTATGTATGTCCAATGACATGCATAGGCTTAATCTAAGAGACAAGATTGCCCTCTTTAGAGCAATGTACCATGTCATGTTCCAGATCATTTTTTATGAGGATGGCAGTATATTCCTTCGTGGGTTGGGATAGCATACTCAATATGGCGATATGCTACAGGCTTGGAGGTTCAGGGATCAAATCCCAGTGGGGGCGAGATTGTCTGCACCCATCCAGACCCACCGTGGGGCCTGTCTGTCTAATACAATGGGTGGCAGGTCTCTTTCCTGTGGGAAAAGTGGCCAGGGCATGGTATTAACCACCCACCACAATCTAGTGTGAGGTTAAAGAAAGAGTAGTGCTATACTTCCCCTCTGCACCTTCATGGCCTGTTCTAGAGGGAACTTCACCTTTTTACCATTACCTTTTAGTATACTCCTTCAGCAAGTTGGAAGTGGCATGTAATGCATCATTAAGGTTCTATTACCTGTTCACTGTAATTGTTTAAACATTTTATTTTGTGGCAAATAGGCTCATTTTTGTAACAGGGAAAGAAATCTTAAACCATATTTATGCCAGTTTTCAAAGCCACTCTGTTGAGACATAGTTACCATGACTATAAATGTTATAATCATATTTGAAATGCTCATAATATCTGCCCAGATGGCATAGATTAATTGAATGTGGGAGTTCAGAATGGCAGTTATGGGACTAGCAACACTTACTTCATGCATTTTTATATTATTATTAGTAGTAGTAGTAGTACACAGTAAATAAATTAGTCCAGATTCTTTTTACTGGTTGCCGTATCTGTATGGACTTTATCACCAAAGAATGCCATTCTCCCTCTTAACTCCACGTTTGATTTAAACTGGCTTCTGCCAATTGACACTAGTTAATTAATCTTATAAAAATATCTCAAGATTTTGAACTACGTGTATCATTAGGTGGTACCTGAATACAGGAACCTGTTTGTCAATAGTGTGTTTACTTCTGAGCCGGTGCTGTTCACGTGGAATATTGACAGGAGTGAAGGAGTAAGGTTTTGATGTTTTATGCACCAAAAGGATTGTTTACACCTGTCTACCTGTGTTACAGATGGGGTTCCAGACAGAAATAGTGCTGCATCAAAACTAAGTTCTAGGGAGTTCGACCCCTTGCAAGAACAAGCACGTGTGAAGAGGAACCACAATGGAGAGACACTTGGGTCTGGTGGTGTGAAAGAGGAAGCTCAACCTGAAGGTAATGCAGAGTATGAGTTCTTGCTGAAACGTGTCTGCAGGCAGTGGAGTCTGTTAACATATTGCTGACCAGATGACCCCTTAAGTAAATACCCCCAGTTCCTGGACATTTTGTATGCTTGAAATGCTCAACCCCTCAGTATACTCTTAGTTACAGTTTGACTGTATAGATGATCCTCCTGAACCAACTACTGAAGAAACTGCTTATTGAGTGTGTAGCAGTTCCTAATTGAATGGTATTTCTCAAAACAAGACCGTTTGTGAAGTGGAACAATCCAGAATTTACAAATGTATCTAGTTTCACTTTGCTTCCTATGTGCAGCACACACTTTAAACTGTCTTGCAGGAAACATCTTGCACTTCCCACCTGCAACAGTTTTTGTCCAGTTTGTGTTTGCTGAAATACCTGTACAGTCTGCCTGGGGGGCTCCTATTGAGGCCGCTGGATGTTGGGTGCTTCTGTGTCCAGTGCAATTCATCAGAACTGGACTCTTTCAGATTCTGGATTCTGATATCTGAGACCTTGCACTTCATGCAGGAAGTTTTTATACTTTATTTTTTGTTTGTGTTTAGTCTTTTATACACAAATGCATTGAAGAGTGCACAATTTAACAGATGCATTTGGTCGTTTGAGAGTTTTTCTCAGAACTGAGTAATAACTGAGGTACTTGTGTGCCATATAATTGTCCTTCATGAATTTATTGTACTGGGAAACAGTGTAAGTTTTCTTTATTTCCAATTCTGTTCTTCTGTCTTTCCTTCCTCCCTCCACTACTGTTGCATCATAGATCATACTTTTCAATTGCACAACCCTTGTGTCCATTTGGACTATTATGTCACCATTCCTCTGGAATACTGACTGCCCTGTTTTCAAGTGGTTGACTTCATTTTCTAGGTCAGGTGGAATGCCCCTTCTTAGTCCTCATCGTACCACAAACTCTTGCCTTTCTGTCTAGCAGTGTTTAGCTAATCTCACACTGTGTCAAACATGGCTTGATAGATGTGATGATTCTGGCCTAAGCTTCTGCCTAAAAGTGATAAAGCTGTGTCCTCCAACTTTTGTCCCTCTGTAACTTTTATCGTCATGTTTCAGCTATAACCCGATACCACCTCGCACACCATTCTGACCGGCACTACATGTTTTGTTATTTTCCCTGAATTGCACATCTCAAATTTCAGGTGATCCTGCAGTGAGATTGTGGCTTCATCACATGACTGTTCTTTTGGTTTTAAAGAGACCTGAATTTCTGTATGAAATATTTATACATAGGCCATATTTTGAATATCCTGTCTGCATCTTGTGTTTCCTGGCTGGTTTTGTCGTCAGAGCTGTCCAGTTCACTACTTTTGTCCTCTTACAGTTCTTATTTCACTCTCACTGGTAAAAAATAAGACAGATTATTATTATTTACATGGAGGAGTTGTGGGCAGGTCACTGTTACTGTCCAAAATTTCAGTTTCACAGTCATCAGACTCCAGAATATGTATCTGCATATAAATCACAAAATATTGCCATCTTTCATGACACTTCTGTGCAAAGCCATGATTTCTAATGGAAGAAATTACGTCAGGAAATGGAGACGATGTGTAAATATGTGGTCGCCTTTTTGCAGTCATATGGTTCTAGGAATGTGGGTCTTTGTGTCTGTAACTTGAGACCCAAACATCCAGCTTCAAGGTGTTGATAACCTTGATGTGATAAGTGAGACATAATCGCTGAGAAATGCATGTGTAAGATATCATGCATAAAAATGTCAAGATATGTGACATGTTGACAATGCATGGAATAGCAATCAAATCTTTATGTGACCTGACAGCAAAGTGTTAACATGGGTGATAGTCACTGTGTTTTGTCACCAGTTGAAGTTCATTTTGTAGTTTTTTGATGGAACTTTATAGTTGGTTCCACCATGGTGGAATTTTGTTTCTTTCTTTCCTTTCTTCCTCCCTTCTTTCCTTCCTTCCTTCCTTCCTTCCTTCCTTCCATCTGCCTTTGCTTCCTTTCATATTGTCTATCAAAAGAGAAATAAAAAAATTGGAGGAAACCATTTTCTTCAGTAGATGAATGGTACTTTGGTCACATTAACATATTTTTTTCACAGTTGGTGTTTCTTGCCATATTCCAAGCTGAATGTCAGAACATGGTGGTACATTTCTCTGAGTTACTGACACACTGATGAAGTAACCATTTAACTAATTAACACACTTGTGAATGATTCAGGTTTTCAATGTATCAATTGAAAAATTGATTTGATATCTCAAAAAGTCATAATCAGTCATGGAAGTCAGCATTTAGACCATATATTGAACCAGTTTAATGGCCATATCCACATATTTCTGCAAGTTGTCTTTTATTAAAAGGCTTTAATATATACAGTGGTCTACAAAGTAACTCTTTTTTAAATTTTCAACTCAGATTTTTTATGCATTTTTTCCTCATACATCCTGCATGTCTGAGACAGTTCAGCCTCCTGATTTAGTTGCTGTAACAGGACTAGATGGTCATCCTCACATCACAGTTACAAGGAATTTGTTAGTAGTAATGTTTTTTTTCCAAAAATTATCATTATACAAATGTACATAAATGTATGGTTGGTACTAAGGTAATTGTATACGTGGAAACAGCTCAAAATGTGTGCTTATAGGCAAAATTTGTGTGTTATGTGGTAGTGGTGTTGATGGTGTTAGTAGTACTAGTAATAGTCGCAGCAGCAGTAGTAGTATTAAGGACAAGTTACACTCACCGTAAGTTTTCAGTAAAGATTGTACTTTTCATTTCTGTCTGATGGCAGGTGTGTGTACAGAAGATAAGACAGTGTCTTCAGCTTCAGTGACTATGTGTATGTCTAGTGTACTTTGCCAAACTATCAGTGACTGTGCTATGAGGTTGTTTGATACACATGGCAGTTTAAAAATAGATTTTTGCTTTGTCGTTGATTTTTCACAGCAGCTAATTTTGTCTCCACTAAGGCCCCAGACTTATTTATGTTGCCTTTCCTTCTACATTGCATGCATAAACTTTTAACATATTCATGTGATGCGAATGTCAGAATTTACAGTAAGAAATACTGTGGAAACTGGAAGTACTTTAATATTACATCTTAATATTGGTTACACTTTGTATTCACACATGAGCCCTGTGATAAATCATACAATTATATGAAGAAAATGTTCTGTTACTTTGTTTCTATGCTGGCAGATAAATATGCCTGCTGCTGTTTGTTTGGCAGACAGCAGCAGGACATTCATAAACCCACTAGGCCCCAAGGCTTGATCTTGCAACACGGACATGATGAGACATCTGTTTTGATTGTTTGATGGCGGCACTGTGTTGTGGTGTGCTAGTTTCCCCAGCATGTTGGGAATATTTTCAGTCTTCATCTTCATTGTGAAGTGACTCTGGATTGGAACACCATGGAAGATTTTAATGTTCTGTTTTTTGGGTTCAAAGCTTTGAATGTAAAGTAGCATTTATAAACCAAAGATCCTTTCCAGAAGAGGCTGTGTCTGGTTAGTGGAAATAAAAGTGTTTTTTGTAAAGTTTAGAAATGACAACACAGTATGGTATCTTGACCCACAAGTCTTAACAACACACTTCAGACAAAATGGTGCATTTGATGTGTAGTCACAGTTACACATGTCTATGACAGAATTACGTTAAACACGCTTTACATGATATTACAAATTAATGAACTCATATGTGGTGTGGTAATGTATTGAAGCTCCTGTTTCTGAAACTGGACGAGGAAGTACACCTGACAGCATTGGCAGTTCAGGCTCTCGGCAAGTCTCTTCCGGATTTGAGCCTGGTGGACAGCAGCAGCCAAGCTTCCAATCACAACCACCATCGTCATCACAGCAACCTCCGCAACAGCAGCTGCCTAATTTACAGGGCTATCAGCCTTCTGATCAACAACCCCCACCTCAGTCTGTGCAACCATACCAACAACAAGGTACTGTATCTCAGGTTGGAATTTAATATAGCATTTATTCAATACTTTGTCATATTTTCTGGGACAGAAAGCTCACCGTAGAGATAAAATTCTCCTTGTCTTAAGAGTTTATTTTCTGCGACAGAGGAGACCCATGATTTCCTTTTGTGGTTTATTACAGTGTCTAAACTGTGTTCCTAAAAGATGAATGAAGTAATTCACAAGTGGAGAAATCTGAATAGTGAGGAGCTTCAAAGTTTGTGCTTTTTGCCCCATATTGTTAGGCTAATTATATCAGGAAGATGTGATTGACAGGGCATGTAATATGTATGGGGCTAAAATGAAACACAAAATTTTGGTCAGAAAAGTTTGTGGAAGAGACTGTGTGGGTGGCCTAGGAGTAGCTGGGAGGATAATATTATTATTTATTGTAGAGGTGTTGTGAAGTGGTGAATTGACTCAAGATAGGGTGCTGTGGCAGGCTTGGTAATGAGCGTGTAGTTTTCATGGCAACAGAAAATGTTTATACCCACTGAATTATAGGTATCACTTAGTGAAGGAAGTGTTAGTATGTGTTTTCAGTTAGGTAAGTTTGATGTCTAGTCCCAGCTTGTAAACCGTACAATGGGTAAAAGTTTTTGCCCGCGTGGGTGTACGGATACGTAGATACAGTGTTCATACACAAGTAGAACATACTGCATATTCAGGTATATAAGGTATGGTGTAAAAATCTGTTGCAAACAAGATCGAATAAAGGTAATATTTGCAGGATATGCTTGTTATCCTGCCCAACCAATGTTCATGAGTGGGCAAGTTATGGGGCAGCAAACTCCTGGCATGATGGTGCATGGGCAGCAATCGATGGCTCAGCCTAGCTTCCCCACAACACCGTATCAAACTTATGGACCAGTACAACCTGGGTAAGTGATGTACCCTAACCATTTAGTGCAGGAGCTAAACAGCAAAAATATATCTGAAATTGCCAAGCATTTTTGCTAAAAAATGCAGGATATCACAAAAATAAATATTTATATTTTGGCCATTGTCATTGTTTGTTAATAACGAAGAGCTATTTTGGAATTCGGAACTGCCATTATTTAGGAAGAAGTCCCACCTCTCTAGTTGTGATTGGCCCAGTGCCTTAGAACCTTCATACATAACTGACATATTTTCAGTTACCACTGAATTCTCCTGAACGAATTCTGTCAGCTGAAGATGGATGCAGTATCTTTCTCTGAAATGGTGGCACAAGCACGGTACGTGACATGATGTAACAACCCACAAGACAACCCTCAGTTGAACAGAAGTTGCCTTGTAAACCTGAAAAAGTATAAGGGCAAACTTGCTTGAACTGTGTTATTCTCCAGTCACACTTTAGTTTTGTCATATGATGCTTCACTTTCTTTTTTTTTAGTCTTATGTATTGTATTAATGTTTCTAATAGCATTACTGTTTATGTTGATTGTGATGTTATGTGTATTGTTGGTGGTTGTGTGAACATCGCAGGGTTCTTTTGGGTTTATTTTGAAGTTCGTATTTCATACTTACGTTGCAGAGACTTCTGATAGTAATGTTGAAGGGTGTCATGGCATCATTTGATATCAGGTATTTGATTCATTTAAGGTATCCCTCTGGGCCTCAGAAGGGTGGCACATCTCCTGCCAGTTACCGACCAAGCAACCCATCTCAACCAACTCAACCACAGAACTATCCTCAGGACTATAACCCTCAACAAAGTGGCTTTCCACCTCCACGTTTCCCTGCTGCACAGCAAACACAACCTCCTACAACTGGCAATCCCTACAGCAAGGGTGCTTCCTACAGTCGACCTCCATCACAACCTGGCTACCAGTGAGAGGGCTGAGCTACAGAAATAGAATAAAAGCATAAAATTGTGAGAGTTGCTTGAAGCAGTGGTCAAAATGGGTGGTATTTTTTGTTTCAGCTGTCTCTTGTATGATGGAATTCATTTCTGGTCGAGATTCATTACTGCATTTTTATAATGTGTAGTAGGTTTGTGAAGAAAATTGACAGTTGATGCCTGTAGCCATGTTCATCATACAAAGTGTGGTCACATTACTATTCAGCTTGCCAGTTCCATGCATATAAGACACAGCTTATCTTACAAAGCACAGACAAATGAAAAAAAAAACAGCATCAGTGCATTTGTCATTGATAGAGAATGAAATTTAGTATATCATTGTTTAATATTAATCAATCAAATATTTTAATTTTTGCAGCTCAAGTGTGATGCTAGTATTTTATTATTGCATGACTGTAAATGTTAACAAATGAATGGGTCTTAGTGGATCAGCCTGAAGAACTAAGTTAATATCACCTCACCATTTATCAGTTTCCATTTACCTGTTTTGTGAATGTCTACAGTAGACTGATAGTTTCTTCAGAATGTATTTTTATTAAGTTTATGCCATTGTGATGGGTTTACGATCTGTCACGGTGTCTCAGGTTCAGTTAACCCCGGAAATCACTGAATATGCTGTATCCCTACGGAACAGCTGACATAACTGAGGTTGTGTAGTTTGCTGTCATTGTATAAGTGTCATAATAAGAAGTTTGACTGCTGTATGTGGGCATTTAATTGATTTTGGGATTAGTGAACTGTCAGACTCTCTTTCTTAGTCTGACCTCTTTCTACCACTCATTGTGGGTGTAGAGGTTACTGTGGCACTTGGTGACACACACACACACATTTGGTAGAATTCTGTGGATGAGGGATTGGCCCAATGCAGGGACCTGTACCTATGCAACACACTACACTTACAAGAAGCAGACATCCATGCCACTGGCAGGATTCAAACCCACAATCCCAGTGAGTGGCCACAGACCCATGATGTAGACGGCACAGCCACAGGGATTGGCAACTGTCAAACTCATGTACGTGGAATGCCACAAATGTAAGTTGGATGATATAGCCTAGAACCTTGAGGAAAAATATGTATGTTAACAAAAATAACTGTGGGCCGGGTAGCTCAGTCAGTATAGTGACTGACTACGGGCTGGATGGTCTGGGATCGAATTCGGTTGGGACAAGATTTTCTGCCCATCAAGACTGGCCCTGGGACCCATCCAGCCTCCTGTGGAATGGGTACCGGGTTTTCCCAGGGGTAGAGGTGGCCGGGGCGTGGGGCTGACCCCCCCACCCCCATCTGGTGCCAAGGTGCTAGAAAGAGTAGAGCTGTACCTCTACTCACCTTAAGGGCCTGCATGCCCTATAAAAAGGGGTGAAACCTGCCCACAAAAATAGCTACTTACAAAGTAAATATATAAAGATGGAAGAATGGTAATATTTTTTAAGGCATCTGTGAAGAATGAATTTTGACAAACATATTTCTTTACCTTTTATCCATTTTGTTATAGTTCTGGTAATTTTGTGCATACTGTACAATTTTTGTTGCATATTGTTGATAAGTGTAAATTTAACAAGAATGTCAGTAACAGTAAAGCTCAAAGCATGCCCATGTAAGCAGGATTGACCATGTTTGGTAACCATTGCTAATTCTATACCATCAGCCTTTCATTATGAGAAATTTCACATAAAATTTAATATGGATATAAATTGGTTTTAGAAATGCGAATGCAACATTGAAATATTTTATATGCAATAGAGTGTGTATGAACTGAAACATACTTCAGCATATTTCAACAGCAGCATGTAAACAGCTACCTTTTAATCCCTGTTTCATGTTTCTTTTTTAAGGAGTTTTCCCTTAGTAAGTATTTATTTTGTGCAATGTCTGCCCAGTGATTTCATTTTCAACTTCCCATCATTTAAGGTTCTCTTTATTTTTCCTTAGGTTTTGTGTCCTTATCCACTGTTTCTTCCCTTTAATTACATGAATATTTTGGATGGAAGTACTGCTGGACTGATGTTGCCAACTGACTAAGAGACTCAGCTGTCTCTAAATGAGATGGCAGCATTGCAGACCTGAATAAAAGTATTAAACAGCAATAACTAAGTTTACAAGAGTGTTAATTTGTAGGTATGTAGTTTGAAATGCTGCAGTCTTTACAACTGGCCTGTGCAAAACTAGATCGTGGTAAGCCGATATTTAATTTTGTGTGCACCACACGTTTGATGTAGGAGTGTGTCTGTCATCTTGTGTGATTCAGTTTGAGTGAAGTATAAAAATCTACACTGGAAGAAATAAAGCCATACATCACTCTAAAAGTGTACATGGTATATTATCCAGATCTATTCTTGTTACATGTTCATACCAATCTTTTGTATATTCTGTAGTTTTCACAGCGCTCTTAATATATTTCATGTCCACATATTTAGTGTATGTTTTGAATTGTTAATGAGAAATTTTATTATGTTTGTTTCTTCTAGGTATATGGCTGGCTTTTTAATAGTAAATCATTTACTAATAAGAAAGATAACTGGATTTGCCCATATACAAAAATCAACATTTTTATTAGGAAACATGATGCCTTTGTCATTAGTGAATATCATTGTTTCTGATATAGTAGTTGCTGTTTGAAGATGATGGTTTATGTATGTTTTTTAAATCAAAGGTTCTAAGTTTAACTGTAGGATTCCATATTTTACTGTTCCCTCAGTTTGAGTGAGAAGGAATTCTGAGTTGGATTAGATGATGTTATTTCCAAATTGTGTTTTCCACAGACAAGATAGATGAACTGAAACAGGATTTCAGTTTACTCAATCAAAAGCTCTTCCTAAATCACAAAATATTTCAAAATGTACTGTATGGTTAATAGCTTCCAGTTGTTATGCATTCAGTAGATGCTTTGAGAGAATATATTGCATAAGACTTGGCATAGGCTGTGCTTGGAAAGTGGGTTCTGACATTTTTACAGATCATGGTGGCTTTGCAGGGCCAAGCAGGATTGCTTCTGCAGTGTCACTGTGTGGACATTTCTGTAAGGTTCTGATGCCAATACATCAAAACGTACTAACTTTATGGACACTGTTTAATGCATTAAAATTCATTGCATTTCATAGATGGGGTCAGCTCCATTCCTCAGGCTTGCCTCTAACACATAATGTTACCACAGAATTATTTACATTCTTCTTGAAGACAAACCTTGTCGAGCTTTTGATGGACAGTACTCTTGACATCTTTAGTGACATGTTTCTAAAGTGTATATGGAACATAACGTGTTCACTGATTTCATTGTACTTTGTGTTAATGGTGCATGTACCATATATTCTTGAATCTAATCCGCACTAGTTTTTGCTGATTTCTTAAACGAAAAAAAAGTTAGTTTGCGGTTCTAATCCACGCCTTTCCTTCAACCGCCTTCAAAAGTCACGCGGCAGGCTTCGGCTGCATGGAAAGCCATCCCGGAGAGCATTATTGTCAGATCTTTCAAGAAGTGTTGCATAAGCAATGCTTTGGACAGATCTGCAGATGACATTCTATGGGAGGATGATGGTGACTGGGTGATAGATAACGATTCAGTTATGAGTGATGACAGCGAGTCTGATGAATAATAAATTATAAATATTACATAATATTACAAATAAATTATTGCATTGTTCTTATGGCACGTACAGAGGCTATCATTTTTCCAAAATCCAGCTTACAACCGCGATTCTAATCCGCGTCTGATTTTTGAGCCCTCTGAAACTGTAAAAAGGGTGCGGATTAGATTCGAGAATATACGGTAAATCTGCAGTTGCATGTTGTTTTGCAAGGAATCCTGAAGATGGGTGCTGATTCTGCTCGCGAAACGTATTTTAATATTTAAATGATGTAAGAAGGCCGTAAGGCAACAAGTTTACGCTACTTTGTGAACGTCGCAATGTATTACGCTTTTTCAATCAGAATTTCAGTGGTAGAAATGAATTTAATTCGAGATATTTCCATCCTTATAGTAACAGGTACACCAGCTGGCACCAAATTGGGTTTGTCGCTCTCCCGTATTGGTGTGCCAATTTAACGTTTCCGCAGTTGGTAGTGTTCTCACCGGTATATTGCTCTTGTTCACTGTGACCATCGAACCATTCAAGAGGGGAAAAATACGCTGTATACATCCTTTGCTCTATTCAGAAACGACTAAATAATTCAGGAGCGTGTATATACGGTGGTTTTGCTACTTGGCACTATATGCCCTCGTGTTGCTTACATTATACCAGTGGTCCACTGAACTGTAGTATGATCTTTCATTCGATTATCCGTGGCATGAGAATTCAATATACGGTTTTTAATATAAATGATCTATGGTTTTTAAGATGGAGCCATGAATATGGTTGATAGAATTGTCCTTCGCGGTGATTTCGAACGTGAAATTAACTGTGGTGGTTTGAGAACTGAACTGTTTGCGCATACTAACCAAGAGACAAAAAGAGAGTAAATAACACACTTGTGTGGGCAGTGTTGGTGTATTTATCGTTCAAAATGTCAGATAACGAGGACGATCCTCTTCCCGAAAAATGTTTTGAAAATATTACGAAACCACAGACGTTTGTTGGTATGTTGTCGAGACGTTCGGTATCTTCGAATACACAGTAGGACGAAAATACATGTTGGGAACTAGTGTATAATAGTGCAGTCACGGCAGGATGATGTCAGCATAAGCAACTCTGCGTTACCTAACCTAACAAATGCTATTGCAAGTTATGGTGAACTAACATAAACTGGCCTATTCTAGCCTGTGATATAAAGTATCGTAACGAAATCAAACGCATCTGAAGCCACCATAAACTACTGTAATGTGAAAGTGAAAATAAATAAAACTCGTGAGGAGTGAAATTGAACGTGAAGCGCAGGGCCACCACTGAAACTAGGAGGGGAATTGTGTGTCCGTACTGTAAATGCAGTGTAAAAGTAAAATATAGATAGCAAGCAAAGACAATAATCATTATAATTTTTCAGTGGCAACGTTAGGGATATTTGCACTTCAACGTGGCTGAGCCTGTCTTTTATGCCGCCAAATCTACGGTAGATGACGGCACTATAATACACTAGGGCGATAGTTTGTTTGCATGTATATGTGTGTAGGAGTCAGAATGCAAGGGAAGCATTTCAAAGAACTGAATGGGAGATGTATCCATTTAATCTATATAGAACGTAGTATATGGTCTTCATTTTTTTTGCTGTAGGTCACTGTTTCAATGTAACTTTTTTTTTTTTCAGAGGCATTTGGCAACCTGAAAAACTCCGAATTTTACAGGAAACCAGATGATGTTTGCAACAATAAAGCTAGCACCAGTGGTTCATCAAAGGCAGTTAGACCTAGCGGCACTAAATCAAATCCAATACTAGTCAGTCCACGACAGGTAAAGTCTCAGTAGTTGTAGTATAATGTCTGAGATGACTGTGATACACATGTATCTTGTGGATGGTAGTGTACTTGAAAGATGTACAGCAGAATCATAATTATTCCTCTGTGAATTATGCACTTTTTATTTTATCAATACAAGACTTATTTTCATAAATACTGTTATACCCACTTTCTGCACGACACTGCCCATTTTTGGAGTCTGGAAGGCCTACACAAGGTGTGGTGAAACAACACAGTAGTTTTCTTGCTGTTTGATGATTATTGTGTATATGCCTAAATGGCCTGATTCTTAGAGACAGCTATATCGTAATCCTTGTTTTCCCCACATGGCCTTTTCCCCCATCCATCCTGTTTTCCTTGATTTGATCACCATAATAATTGCTGTGATGAGGTCATTGGTGCAGCTCATTTAGTATTTCTCTCCATTGAAGTGTTTAATTCCACTTTTTTAGTTTTGGATATTCTCCCTCCTACTGTCCCCTCCAACTTCTCTTACCTTCCACACAAAGTGTTGCACTGATAATATTGTTTGAAATTAAACATTTTTTCTTCCCCCTTTATACCCACACTCTCAAAATAACTGTAAGAAACGTAATCAGTGCAAGTGAAAATGTAAATGTCACAAGAAGTAAAACAGTAATGGTAATTCATATATATATATATATATGCTTTTTTGTAAAAGGAAGTGCCAGTAACTACTCCTTGACAGCTAGTGAAGTTGAGACTGTGCCTCGTTTTTGTATTGAAAAAATTTTGATTTTGTTGTTTCATATTGTGATAATACTGTTGGACTAAAGCAACGTACGAGACCTGTTTTTCCTCAGTTTTATATTTAAAATATTTATCTATTGCATTTCCATCAATGAAGATGTCATTATGCTGTACCATTGCATACCATCACAAGAAGCACTGTGTGTGCGTGTGTGTAAAGTGTCTGTGTATCAGGTAAAGGCAAACTTGTTCCTTGTATGCTCCATTAAGGCTTATGAGGAACTGGAGGTATAGTGCCACTCATTTTTAGCCTTTGCACTGTGTGAAGGTGAGTAGTCACCTGTATGCTCTAGCTCTCTTACCAGCAGTGAGAGAGTCCCCAGCACTGAGCAGATAACAGGCTGGGTGGGCCTTGGAGCCAGTCTAGATGTTCTGTGGAAGAAAAATATTTCTTCCTGTTAGCAGGAAGCTAACCATGGTTTCTTGGTTGTCCACACTGTAGTGTAGTTTTTATGAGGAATTGTATGAGAAACATCTCTCTTGCAAATATAGTAAAGTAAAAAGGTAAGGTGATCCTGTTACAGGCCAGGTGTGACCCAGAGGGTTTGTATAGGTATAGCTCTACTCATCTATGACCATGGCACTAGAAGGGTTGAGTGGTCAGCAGCACGCCCTGGCCACACTTTACCCCCAGGAAAGACCCAGTACCCATTATACAGGAGGCTGGGTGGGCCCCAGGGCCAGTCTGGACAGGCGGAAAATCTTGTCCCCACCGGGATTCGATCCTGGACCGTCCAACAAATAATACTATATAATATATAATATAATAATATTTGTACTTGTGTTACAAAGCTTGAGGAGTATGGGAGGAAGATGGTGTAGCATCATAAGCGAACTATCTGGCTGTTCTGTAGTTCAATTTTGTGTTCATCCCTCAGAATGGAATAACATTTGTCTTTTCCATAGGAGCATGTAACAAAACTATAATTGAATTTATATAAATACAGAGATGTTGGTAAATCAGAGCTCCTTGCTTCTTGGCTTAACTAATTTATGCTTCTTGCATCTTCAGAGAGGGAACCCATTGTTGAAGTCAATCTTCAATGTGCCCTGGGAATATGAAGAGATTGTCCCAGATTATGTAATGGGAAGAACAACGTGCGCCCTATTTCTCAGCCTGCGTTATCATAACCTGAATCCTGATTACATAAACGAGAGACTGAAGCAGCTGGGGAGGCAGTATGAGCTGCGGGTGCTCCTAGTACAGGTGTGTCTTACTACCCAAAGGTTTCATTCTCTTTTTTAATGTTTTGTTGATGCATCAAGATATATCCGTACAATAAGAACCAACAGGATGCACTATTTACTTTCAATTTATTTCAATAATTAACCTCTACATGTTTTGAGCATGCTTACTGCTCATCACCAGGAGGTACTACTCTGTATGTACAGCAGTTGGTATATGTCATGCATTTATGTTGACTGGCTGTTGACAGAATTAACATAAATGCATGACATATACCAATTGCTGTATATACACAGCAATACCTCCTGATGATGAGCAGTAAGCATGCTCGAAACATGTAGAGGTTAACTATTGAAATAAATTGAAAGTAAATAGTGCATCCTGTTGTTACTTATTGTACGGTTTTATTCTTCTTGTCCTTTCCCCTAGTGTCAAAGTTGTGTCCCTTTTCTGTGGAGTGACTGTTGTCTGAAAGTTTCCATAGCAGTCCAGCTCTCCACACATTGTCGCAAATAGAAATTCTTGTTGTGGTCTCTGTTGCATGGCCGCACACCGTCATTGAATTAAAAAAATATGGCCACTCAGTAGGCATTTTCCTTTTATTATAAATTGGAGATTCTTTTTCTTATAATCCTTTGGTATGTTGGTATGTCTGTATCATTAGTGTCTAAGAAGAGGAGCTATGCCAGAAGAAATTAGTATATTACAAGCCATCAGCTTCCCTTTTCTTCCCTGCTTGTTCCTTCTTTGTTCCTTCCCATTGCATACCACTGCCATTCCCATTGGCTCCCCACTCCATTTATAGTTGTATGTGTAATATACCCAATTTTTATTGTGAATCTACTTTTTTTGACTGCTTAGACAACAAAATGGAGGCAGTTAGCTCCTCAGAAATGTCTGTAACTTTTTGCTGCTTGACGCAATGTTATATCCCAAAAAACTTGGATATTTGTGAACATTGCTGTGGGAATCTCAGATTCACTCTTCGTTATGGGAACTGAAAAAGGAAATTAATTTTTGTGGTTTTTCAATTAAAAAAAGTTTGATGTTCAGGTGACCATGCAAAACCAACTATATGCACTAATTTCTCAAATGTATTTTTGGAATAAAACTCTACATGTTTCAGACAGGTCCTCTGTCCATCATCAGGAGTTTTTCACTGTACACACAGCAATGGTATATGTCATACAGGTTTGCTGACAGCTTGCGAGCAGGAT
>Ga0136643_10002463_pt1 | contig 24039 bp, 17 predicted proteins | sample TergutLab28metaG_FD_96883 | JGI IMG/M metagenome (GOLD analysis project Ga0136643, IMG submission 96883) | Labiotermes labralis P1 segment gut microbial communities from Petit-Saut dam, French Guiana - Lab288 P1 (version 3) (version 3) | ecosystem: Host-associated > Arthropoda: Insects >... | reverse complement strand
TGACAGAACTATCCCCAACAACAAACCAGACATTATAATCCGTGATAATGAAAAGGGAACATGTATGTTAATAGACGTTGCAATCTCAGGAGACAGAAATGTGATTAAAAAAGAAGCCAGAAGATTCTAGAATATAAAGACCTTACAATAGAAATATAGCGCACGTGGAATGCGAAAACAAAGGTGATACCAGTAATAATAGCAGCGACTGGGACTATTTCAATGTTATTCAGAAAATACTTAAGCAACATGCCAGGAAAACATGAAGTCAAGAAACTCCAGAAAACAGCCATATTGGGCACTGCACACACACTTCGGAAAGTACTAATGTAAAAGCACAATAGATTCAACACTGAAACTAACAATATAAGCACAATGAACAGTAACAACAGAATAGCTGCAACACTGTATTCCGTAGGGACACAGTTAGTCTCAGGAATATAAGTATAAATATCTTGCATAAAGGAGATGATGATAATAATAAATTTGCTCCAACTTGTTACTAAGTGTTAGTTGAATACGATACATTTATTGCACCAATACGATCTATTTAACATTAATATATCTGATAAAATCACAACGAATTAAACTGTTTATAACGCCTAAAACCTCTAAAGCACTCGCTCCAGTCGTCTTACGCGGAAACCGAAATTTTCCCTCCGTATTTCTCTAGTTGTTAGTGACGATGTCAGAACGGCACTGAACACGGCGATACGACAGGGCAGATACCGTAGCATGAAGACACCGTGCAGACCGAATTGTCACTCGGCAGTGAAACTTCATCACACAAGGTGCAGATATCACTATAGTTGTCGGCTGCCTATAGAAATGTCATGAGCAAGTGCGTTCCATTAGTGGCAGAGTGACACTGGGTAAGGAGTGAGAGAATGAGACTGTAAGGCGTGACACGGCTAAACTGGGCAAGGAGTGACAGAGTAGAACTGTGTAAGGAGTGACAGAGTGAAAGTGGGCAAAGAATGGCACGGTTAAACCTGGTAAGGAATAGGAGAGTGCAAATGGGCAAGGAGTGAAAGAGTGAAACTTGTTAAGGGGTGATTATTGAAACTAGGTAAGGAGTGACAGACTTAAACTGGGTAAGGGGAGAAATAGTGGTTCTGGGTTAGTAAGAGAGCGCAAAACTGTGTAAGGAGTGACAGAGTGAAACTGGGTAAGGAGGGAATATTCACTTACTGCTGTTGGAAAAAATATTTGCTTTTAAATTTTTAAACATTAAAACCTAAGAAGTGTAAACATTACAGGGTAATTCGAAATATTTTACCCTCGAATTGTAATGTAAAAAATACATCGCACTACATTTCAGTAACAGGAATGACAAGTGATTATTTTAATGTTACTAATTAACAAATTTCCTACAGTAACGAAACTGTCAAGTCGAACAGAATGTGACATAACACAGAATTCATATGTATTCTGTGTTATGTCATGACAAGTACAGGCTGTCTATGCCATATATATATATATACACATACACACACACACACACACATACATACGTACATACATACATACACGGAAAGTTGTGTATCTTAACCTCATTGGCTAAATCAAATACAAAATATTTCACACAGAAACATGCAATTATTGTCTGTCTTCACAACAGATACCACACGCCTAGCATTCATATTTAATTAATCATGACCAAGGAAAGTATAACTAAATACAGAATTCACTCGACCACCATGTTATGAGCAATTTCGGGCTTTCGTCGCGGTGTAGATGAATGTTTTCGCTCTTATGAGATGTTACGCGGCGTTGATCGGTAGTTATTTACAGACGTTTCGGGACAGCTTGGACTGTCTGACAGTTGAAGATGGGCCCAATAGTGTCCCGAAACGTCGGTAACTTACTACCCATCAACCCCTCGTAACATCTCACAAGAACGAAAACCTTAGACGCCATGTTATTTTATACTATATACAAATTCTTCTTCTTCTTCGTCAGGCATTGCAGTCCCTGGTACATCTTAACCTCTTCCAAAATTGTGATCCCCTGTTCTCAGTCCTGCTAGTTATGTCTCCAGTTCCTCACGCCCTTACTCTTGAGATCTTTGTCGACTGACTCAAACCACCTCAAGTTAAGTTTTCCTACACGTCGGGTGCCGTCTATTTCAGTAGAATAAGCCTTTTGCAAGGATCCAGTTCTATACAAAAATTATCCCCATAATGTTTGTATAACTTTATAGGTATGTAATTCATTCTACCCTGTTTATATTACGTGACGATGAATCTACTGCTAAAACCCGGAAGCCATCACAGCCATTATATTTCTACTCTGAGTAATGGTTGGAGGAAATGAAATAGGGTGGTTTCTAGTGATTTTCGGAGAGCCATGAATTAGTTAAAAAATTATTATTTCAAGGGATATTACACCATTACATTTATAAACCTACACTCACCTAGTGTTCCGGGTAGCTCAGTCGGTATAGCGACTGACTACGGGCCGGACGGTCCGGGATCGAATCCCGGTGGGGACGAGACTTTCCGCCCGTCCAGACCGCCCCTGAAACCCACCCAACCTCCTGTAAAATGGGTGCCGGGTCTTTCCCGGGGGTAAAGTGCGCCCGGGGACGTGCTGCTGACCACTCACCCCCTTCTAGTGTCGCGGTCATGGAAGAGTAGAGCTATACCTGTACCCACCCTCTGGGCCACACCGGGCCTGTAACGGGATCACTTTACCTTTACCTTATACTCACCTAAATTTTCTTATCAGTAAAGCAACTAACAAGCGCTACATTTTTAAATACATCTCTAGTTATGACAAATCTTGCGATAGGAAACCTCCTGGTCAGCAACGAAAATACTGACTGCAGCAACAAAGAGTTGGTTCGACACCTAAAATCTTTTTAAGTTAACATTTCGCTAAGTTTATTACATTCATTATGCTGAATATCTACACTGGCGCTAAAAACCTGTCGGCAATTTCTGTGAAATCCATTTCTGTGCTGTAAAATACAAAGAATTTTTAAATCTCCCCTAGGTGTCTCGTTCTTTGCTTTTCCTTCGTGCCGACACAGGTTTGTCCTGTGCACTTCGTGCATTCAGATCAATACTGGAGCAACTCAACTCTCTGTGCATATCAATGGAATGTTCCGGGCAACTAATAACCCTTTGTTTGTTGTATAATACAGCGATACGGTTTCCCAGCAACTGTCACGAATCTCGTATTTAAAAATCTCAACGTTTTTCACCGCAAACTTGTAACAAATTTCCGTCTTCTTCCCGCTGAATCACGCACACTACAGCATACAGGCCTGCAGATTGAACAAAGTTTCCTTTCTCTATCCCATTGAACCACGTACTCTACAGCATACAGCCCTCCATACTAAACAAAGTTTCCTTTTTCCACCTCATTGAATAACTACACCACAGATTACAGGCCTTCACATTCAAGAAGTTTTCCCACCTCCTTCTCGTAGAATTACGTACACTACAGAATACAGGCCTACAGATTCAAGACGTTTTACGTCTTCCGTACGGCTGTATCATGTAAATTTTACACTACAGGCCCATATATGCAAAGAAATGGTTCCTTCGTCTGACTTAGGAGCGTCCGACAGCCCTCTAACAAAGGGCTATATCGCCCAGTGTGAAATTCTTTGAGAGGAAAAAAGTGTGTTATCACATATTGGTTTTTTTTTTTCAAAAGCGTCTGCAAGTGAAGGAACCTAAACTAATGTTCATCGTGCCTGACAAAGGGCACTGCTGACATTAATACACCAATTTTAATTATGGTAATGGATCAGGGGAAGACAATAAAGAAAATATTTCAGACTAAACCGTAGGGAAGTAAAAGAACGGGAAGACCTATTTTGAAATGGCTGGAAGAAGTGGAGAAGGATCTGCGGAAGATGAAGGTTAAGAGATGAAGAGAGAAGGCAGTGGACAGAGAAGAATGGGCATCCATAATTAAGGAGGCCAAGGCTGTCAGAGGGCTGTACAACCAAGGATTAAGTACGTAAGTAAAGAAATAATTATTGCTCTTATTGTCCACCGTAAAAGTTGTCTAATTTCTTTCATCCATACTAAGACATATTTTGATCAAACTTCATTCACATCACAACTATTGTGTTCCTATCGGTTTCATTCTCAAGAGCCTTACATTGGGAAATATTTCAGTTATATGACATTTCCCTTAAATATATATCTGATCTATTAATTGGTTGTTACTGTTGTTGTTTCATGTACTTAATTTCTTTCAAGGAGTGTTTTATCTAAATGCTTAAATGGCTTTTTAGAAAAACAAGCTAGTAAGTGTACATAAAATACATATATTATATGATACTTGCACGGACTGCTCACTCGTCTGCAGTAAGTCAAATATATAACAACAATACCCATCAAATGTGCCCCATATGAAGAAATGCCCGAACTCTGAAGTCGGGTTGCCGTTTAATCTCAGTTTTATCGATTTGTCACTCACTGGGTGTACGCAGACAGCACGGAGTCGCCTTTCGTAATGTAAATGCAACTTCTCTCACCCCAAGGCAGAAGTGAGCTTGGAAAGTGCTGTCAGTGTGTTGAATACAATGCAGAATGGAACTGGTTCGCTTCCCAGCAGAGGAAAGATGTTTTTCTCCTTCGAAAGTGTCTGCATTTTGTCCGAGTATTCAGCTACATGTTGAGGTCGCCTTGACACTTGTTAGTTTACCTCCACCCGCAACTCATCGAACAGGAAGCCGGTTAGACCTCAGACCAGTTCTAGACCCTGTTGAAAAGAAATCTCTTGCTCAAGCTGATAGTATTTCTTCGGACGTCCAGCCCGTAGACCAGTCATAACGACTATGCTATCCCGGCTCCGTATAATAGCAACAAAATAAACTGAAACGTATAGGCTATATCAAACTAGACTGTTCTGTGGAAAGAATAAGATGTTTATCAGCCAAATGCTGCCGTAATCCCAACATTTACATTCTACTGTTGGCATCAAAAAGACGTCTTTCGGTTGCGCTCGTCGATTCGTTTCATTCAACTCCCGCACGTCGAATGAAAATGCGATAAAAAGGGCTGATAACTGAAAAAATAAAGTGAATTGAGACACAAATAATGCATAGCAGAGTCACAGCCTGTTGGTGAGCCGATCATCGACGATGTTATAATTCGATACTGCCCAGCGAAACATAAGATACTATAGCAGGCCAGTTCAACCTGTAGCTCACAGGTAACGTGCTAGCCACGGCATACTGTTAAGTTGCTCGCGGTGACATCTGGATCAACCAGAATAATTATGACGACCCTAGCACGTAAGTTTCTTATGGAATCCCTGACGTCCTCGCGAAATGTAAAAACAAATCACCGTTTTTAGACTCGTTCTCAAAATTGTGAAAAGAGACTGCTAGTTTCAGCATGTCTTTTCGTCTGTCCGTCCTTCTGTCCGCATGGAACAACTTGGCTCCCACTCGATGGCTTTTCATGAAATTTGATATTTCGAAAATTTTTCGAGAAAACTCAAGTTTCATTAAAATCGGACAAGAATAACTGGTACTTTATATGAAGACAAATATACATTTTTGATCATATTCCATTTCACGTTAGAATGTTCAATTACCCTTTATTCTTTCGATAATCATGCCGTTTATGAGATAATGAGGAGAAATATTGTAGATCGGGACAGGCCACAGATGACGATACGGCGCATGCGTATTGCTTGGTGGATACCTGGTGCTACAAACACACACTCAGTTTGTGTAATATTTATTGCTTTTCCACTGCAACAATGGTTTCATAAATATGCCTAAATGTAACGTAATACGTACATTGCCTGTCTTGTATACTGTTACGTAGGTTTATAGATTCCCGGTTAAGAAGTTAAACTTAATTATTCGAAAGCGTTGCAGTTTATTAACGTCACTCACCACTGGAAATCAAAGCAATAAATCCATTTCGTCAGTAGCAATAATTTCGGACTTATAAACGCCGTTATTAGCACATACAAACCGTTAAATCGTCAACCCGAAGAACTGATTAAAACAGTTAAACATAAATTCTTACACGCAATAACAGGTTACGTAATATCACAGCGCAATAAACGCCTGCCGGTCCCAGTGGCCGCGCGGTCTAAGACGTAGGTCTGCGGCCGCCCGCTGAGATTGAGGGTTCGAATCCCACCGGGGGCATGGATATCTCTCTTTTGTGATTGTTGAATGTTGTCATGTTGGGCTCTGCATGACGAACTGATCACTCATCCAGAGGGGTCCTGCCGACTGTGGTGCATCGTTGTATGCTATCCAGAAACCTCGTGAATCAAGGGGCCCTGGCCCACTGTGGGCTATCGCGCAAAAAAAAATTAAATATATTCCTACATGTGAGATTTTCTGTTTATAAACAAGTCCCCCATGTGTGTATTTACAGTATCCTACAGCGAATTTCACTGATGTGGCAACATAATAGCACTTCTTGCATTAAAGCTTAGAGAAATTAACCATGACTTCTTTTCATCCACGCGAATGACACACGAATGTTTCATAAACTGCCGGATCACCGACCTTCTACTTAGCAGCGTTACAACAGTCCAAAACAAAATGGGAAACTCTACAACGAGCTGCACGGACAAGGAGTCACTTCCTAGATTTCCCACAGGCCCAACAAATGCGTCTTTCTCTACAACGAAAACTTCCAAGACATCCAACTTAACACATTTTTCATGTCTTCTTATTCATCTGCGGTACATCCGAGTCGTGTAGAAGGCATCACATAACTGAGTTCAAGATAACCCGATCTTTCTTTATACCTCTTACTGTAATTTCACTAAACTACGGCCTCAAGCAACGGTCCATGCTCAAGTAGCGGCTTGAAGAACACAAAACTTGATGTTTGTGTGACCGTGCGTCTCTGATACAATAGTATAAACAACCAACTAGATGCAACAATAACAATTTATTAGTAACATCAATCAGCTCAACATGTTTCGGGCGATAATTTCGCCCATCCTCAGGAGCCCTAGACTGTGTTTACAGCTTGTGGTATAATGCACCGAAGAAGTTGCCTGCTGGTGACCTTGTCACCAGCAGGCAAGCTGTAATCACAAAGCACACATTTCCTTGTCAGCGGACACTTCTGTGCGTCTATGCGTGTCAGAGCAGGAAAACACCTCGTCGAAGACAAAACCTACATATCCACAACATCTTTGAAAGCGAACACATTCAACTTGCCATACCATGGGAATTAATATTTTTCCTAATAACTGTGTGTCAGTATCTTATTTGGTGTGCCCCTTACCAATGGTTTGAATGTTACATAATAATTACCAAAGGTATAACTTGGCTAATAACACTGTGAAGTTCAAGTCGACCTTGGGTATCAGGAACTGTAAGTAACGAAAGTGTCATTTCATAAAAATGGGGAAGGTTCATCGAAAGCAGAGAATTTTATAACGCATCTCTTCCTTTGTAAAAGTGCGACCCAGATGTGTCAATTCTGAATGCAGTAAAAAGCAGGTTTCTCATTTTTGTCTGTACACCATTCAAACAATCCTTTATAAAACATTCTTAATTTTTATTTGCCCCTCTTCAATTCAGTAGCCAAAATATACTCTTAGGTACAAGAAATATTGGAAGGATATTCTCTCCCCCCCCCCCCTTTGCACCGTCCAAGTCACGCCCATGATAATTACTAAAACGAAGTACATGTTTATAGTTAATATGTGTTAGCTTTAAGATAATCTACACGATCACCCTTCGTAACTTTGTTGTCCTGACGCACTCAATCTGTTAGGTGATCCTCTTTCGGTAAACGGGCGTGGTTCACCGAATCACATATAGTTTTAATTATCTCCTTTTTTACTTGTTTTATCTACTCAATTTATTCTTGATATAAAATAATGGAGCGCTATATCCAGTAAAACAACTAGATCATTTCTAGGAAACTGACACAGTCACTTCTCTGTACTCCCACTTACACTACACACGTACGCGACTGAATTCGCACTGGATTGGATTGCTGGCGTCCGTTATCAGCTCCTAACCGTTTCGGCGTTTAAATCTCTCCCCTCCTACCTATCACCAACGGTCCTGAATATACGTTGACAGATTAACGTACAATGTATGCCATGAACCGTCCGTAACTGACGCCAGCAATCCTAAGAAACAAATATACTAAAAATGATCGGCTACAGTACATATGGGTCTTCAGTAAACATTTTATAATAATGATGTACCAACAGATGTCCCATGACACTTAAAAGTGAATTTCGCCAATGCTGTTGAACTGCTCCGTTGCAGTTAGACTTGTCATGTCCAGATCAGAATACGTTTGTTACCGTTTCCCATTTCTTAGTCCCCGCCTGCAGTTAAGTCTATAGGCAGTTCTGAACAGTTGAACAGTGTTCAAGTTACTAAACAACATGAAAGGGGTGGAATTTACTATGAAGCTCTCTGTGTCTCAAAGTTAGACTTTTCTACTGGCATTGCTCCCCTGAGGGAGGACCTCGGAGAAGTTCGACGTATGCTGCTAGTTTCAAGCTTCGTTACTGAATCCTGTAGATCATATAGTCGAGAAATTGGAGGGAATGTTCAGTTTGTACAGATCCGTCTTACGCAGTAGTACCTTGAAAGTAAATATGAAGAATGGCAAAACATGAAATACGGTGGTTGTTGTGTAGTGTAATGAACACAAGTACACAACTTACTAAAGTACTATATTTTCTAATATACTTAAGTTAAGTCACAGTGCGTCTTACTCGTAATACAAATTGAAGCACAGTGGTCTTTTTGGCGCCAGGGGCACTTAATCCCAATGGTCACCCTTAACATAAATTATGAACTTTAAACAAAATCACAATTATTTGCTGAATTTCCTTGCATTTGGTTCAATAATTTTAAATCTGTTGAGAGCAGAAAATCAGATTCCTTCATTTATAATAATCATTTTTTCACCCATTTTACTTGGACCGGGATAGCTCAGTCGGGATAGCGACTCGTTACGGGCTGGACGGTCCGGGGATCGAATTCCGGTGGGGGCGAGATTTTCTGCACTTGTTAAGACCGGCTCTGGGGCCCACCCAGCCTCCTCCTACACTTGGGTACCGAGTTTTCGCGGGAGTAAAGCGGCCGGGGCGTGACGTTGATCACCCACCCCATCTAGTGCCGAGGCTAAAGCAAGAGTAGAGCTATACTTCTTCTCCATCTCTGGACCTTCGTGGCCAGTTATGGCGTGAAATTCACCTTACCTTTACCTTTTACACATTTTGCCGTCCCTTGGATTCCGCTGCCCCTGGGCGGCAGCACCAATCGCGCCTCCTAGCTACACCCCTATTGAAGCGTACAATTAATCTAAAAAAAATACATAATAAATCAACTTAAACTTTTTAATATAACTGAGTCTCCGTTATAATGGCGGTTTTTTAATCCTGTTTAGACAAGAAGCTGCTGTTCATTTCCAGAACCATACAAAACTTATGAATGCACTCTGTGGGTAAAATACAGGGCTTCTGATGCTCTATAAGGTTGTACAGTCAGTTACAATTTTCTTTAAAGTTTTAGAATCATCCTGTAGCTTAACGTCACAGATCTCTGCGAATAACCCAGAAAGGAAAGGCAGGTGATGCTGTTGTGCCATCTGTTCTGTGCCGAAAATCTAACAATTAATTACGCGGTGCAGTAGGTGGCAATCTTGCTTCATATTCCAAGGCTCACGGGTTCATATCTCGTTCTGGTTACCAGCCATAATGGCTGGAGTTTTGCCTGAGTCCCTACAGAAAAATTCCAGCATTGTATTTCAAATCAAGCCGCAACCGAATCCGTTCATACCCTTTTCCAATCATTTTTTAGTTTTCTGTAATTCATCGCTATATATTTTTGAAACACTGGCAGAGGCGTTAAAATAAATCATAAAATACACAAACAGGCCTAAAAAGACACAACAAAAACGCAATCAGCTTGTGAGGCAAAAGGCTCAGCAATAGACGAACTTGATATCATGCAGGTTAAACTCCGTAAGAACTCAAGTTTGGTCCAAATAAATAATCAAACGAGCCTTCTACCAACAGATATACATAATGAACGAATACCCAAAACTTCTGCATTTCCAAAGACAAATACTCTGAGACAATCGATCCCCTCAGACGCGTGTCCTTCCCCAGTAGGGGAAAGAGTGGACGGTGTCTACCTGCCAAAAAAAATATATAAATACTTTGAGGAATCTTCCGTGCTTTGAGCGAGATTCAGAAACAGGAGCCAGGACGAGGGTTTCTAGTCGTGAGGAAAAAAAAAAACACACTGAAGAGATTACATTTAATTTGGCATTATTTCTTCATTAAGACGTTAAATTCAAAGACGCCGTGGAAAAAATACGAAAACACTCTCTATATTTGTAGTATTGGAAAACCTCGAATCATCAGCATCATCATAATCATCATTTGGCATTGTAACCCTTTGTGGGGTTTCGCCTTCTCAACCAAGTTCTTCTGTCCTTTGCCATTTACTTCCAGTTTTTAACTTTCAGCTTTTGTAGATCTTCCATAACATACTCTTGCCATCGTTGTCTTGGTCTTCCTACTGGTCTAATTCCCATAGGTTTCCAGTCTAGTAGTTTCCAAGCTGGTCTTGCTTGGTCCATTCTTTGAATATGCCCCAGCCATTTGATTCTTTGTACCTTGATGAATCTCACTATATCTGCACCTTCCATTAAGTTATCAATCTCCATGTTGTTTCGTATTCTCCATATATTGTTAATATTGACAGGACCAAATATCTTCCTTAGTATTTATCTTTCAAAAATACGTAGGTTGTTTTCATCTTTTGCTGTTAATGTCCAAGTCTCTGATGAGTACGTAACGACTGGTCTTATCATCGTTTTATACATTTTGGTATTTTTTGTTAGGAATTTCAATTTTATTAGTTTAAAGCGGCATAGAAGGAAAACGTACAATGCGAGGCCTTTTTTTTGTAAATCCGAATGTTATCACCGGCCTTAATCACGCTAGCAAAGAATGACCAGTAAAAAGACAAATATTCTTTTTCCTGAAGTTCTGACGATCAGAAAGAAGTAGAAAACCGCCAAGTTCGAAACAATGGGTGGACCACAGAGCCAATATGGGAGTTATGGAGAAGAAAAAAATCCTTTGGCGCTGCGGGAATACGAACCACGAACCGTCCAAACAGTAGTCAGTCATATACTGATCATACTACCGCGCCTCAAACAGATACATTGACTCACTAATTGTGGAACCTTGAATTAGTTTCAATTTTTTTTGTGTGCAGTCAATTCGGTGCTTCTATTTGTAATGATATCACAGAGGATGATTCAAGCAACTCAAAACATTAAGTGAAAAATCCACCATACGACAAAAAGTACTTTACTGTATTTTACTGTAATCCAGTAATACTCAACAAGACATAGAATGTACGTATAAACGTAATATTGAAACAGGTTCGTGTAATCATTTTTTGCCGTGGAAGAGCAATAACTATTACATATTCTGAGGGTGTATTTGTAGTCTTAGTTATCTAGCATGCTTAGCGCATGAGCCATGTTATATTTCATCTGTGACCTGAGTGGCGCTACCATATTTTTTCACATCATCTTATAAAAGGCAAGATTTTCGAGAAAAAGTTTTTACTGAACATAAAATATGTGTTTGGATTTTGTTTGCAATGTTTGGAATATTTTTCATTTTAAGAATTCAGCGAGATTTTATTATTAATGTATAATGATCTTCGTGTAAAGTACTGGTTATTCTTGTCCGATTTCAACAAAACTTGGATTGTCTCAAGAGATTTTCGAAAAATACTCAAATATCGAAGGTTATGAAAATTCGTCCAGTGGTTGCCGAGTAATTCAATGCTGACAGACGGGCGGACAGACATAATTGACAAAGTTTAAGGTAATTTATCCCCTTTGTGCTTTTGATCAAATATATATATATATATATATATATATTACCCAGTATAAAGTCATACAGTACATCATATATCAGTTGATTAGGTAACACGTTTCCGCTTATTACAATCCAACATCGCGCCTTCTTTTTTAAAAACCATTCATAACTTTTCACTGAACGGTTCTAAAAAGGAAAGCCTGATTCTGGCTTGTAATAAGCCGCAATTTGTTGCATAATCGATTAATATATGGTTCTGTGTATGTATATTGGGAAACACGTACATATTAGACATGACGAAACTGACAGTCGCTTTTCGCAATTCTGCGAACGCGCCTGAAAAATGAGGTCCTACTAGGTAGGCAACATTCCACTGCATATTTCCATTATACAGAAGTTTGTTAATGGTTTATAGCAGCGTAGTCGCGGTTTACTGTGAGAAGACTACGAGACACACAAGAACACCGCGAGAAAAGCAGCTGAGGTCAGAATAAGTCCAGTCGTACCACCACTCGACCGCATGCCTTTATGTTGTGGTGCCACCACATTAAACAAGGGGATAAATTTACCTTTAGCTACAGGTCTACTAAAATGCAGAGTTTTAATGCTGAAGAGCCCAATAATACGTTAGCACAGCACACTAAGGATACCGTCACCTTACGGTGTGTAACGTTGAGTCATATAGCTACAGAAACCAAAGCCAAATAATCCAGTCCACATTTATAAACGAATCACATTACGTACCACAAAAGCGTTTCTGCTTTTGCGCCCATGTTATCAGTAAGCCTACAAAACATATTTATGTAATATCGTACTTCTCGCAAGTGATCAGCTCTATTTATGTTCCCCGAATAATTTTTTTTAAGAATATTGCATCTTTGCTGTGCGTTTTACATGCCCTGCCAACGTCATCCTTGTTTATCTAAGTAACCTAATAATGTAGATTGTGAAGAGTTCGCATTATAAAATCTCCCCTTATGAAATTTTAGGTATTCGCCTGTTCCATTCCACAGGTCTACAACCCCCCCACACCCTTCCGGAGCACCCTGAAAAACTAAATCTATATAGTAAGTTGAAAGGTTCTTAGGCCGGTCCCAGAAGCAGCGCGGTCTAAGGTGTAGGTCTGGGGCCGCTCGCCTGCTGAGACTGTGGGTTCAAATCACACCGGGGGCATGGATGTCCGTCACTTGTGAGTGTTGTGTGCTGTCAGGTAGAGGTCTCTGCGACGAGCTGATCCCTCGGCCAGAGGACTCCTGCCAACTGTGGTGCGTCGTTGAATGTGATCTAGAAACTTCGTGAATGAGGAGGCCCTGGCCCACTGGGGGGGGGGGCTGTTGCGCCAAATAAAAAAAAAAGATCCTTACGCGATGATAACACACGACGAGTAAGGGCGTTCTTTTGATTTTGTCCCAACTTAACCGTCTTCTAATTCACTAGAGCTTTTTTTTTTTGAAAAGTAGTGACTTTCCTTACAGCGAAAATAGGCTGTGTCATCCCCGGTTTCAGGAATCGGTGACGTACAGGAAGAAAGGATCCAGCTACAGAAACGTGAAAATTTTATAAACCGGGGGATATTTGTTATTAATCAAAACCTCGCAATCAATGTTTGAACTTTAAAATGAGAAAATACAAATAAAATCTATCAACATCATACGTTAAGGTAAAGGTCTCCCTGTGCCATGCGTGCAAAGAGGGGGAATACAGGTATATCACTACCCCATTAGCCTCCAACCCGCAGCCCGTTATGTTGTATTAAGCGGCTCGCGGCAACATTTATAAATCACGTATATGCCATCAAAATTACACAATAATTTAGACCGTTGGGTGTAACAAATATTGTGATCTTTTCCACGTACGGCCCAGCCCACAACAAGGAGTGTGGCCCTCAGTCACAGAAAGGTTGGACACCCCAGCTATACTATTTCTTTAACCTCGGCGCATGATGGGGGTGGGTGGTGAACGCCACGCCCCGGTTGCTTTACCCTCGGGGAAGAGAACCAATTTTCATCATACAGGAGGTCGGGAAGGCGCCATGACCAGTCTGGACGGGTGTTAAAAACAAAAATATCTCTTGCCCCTACAGGGGTTCTACCCCCGAACCTGCCACCCGGTAGCGCGTCGCTATACCGTCTAGGCCTACACCACCCCGGCCCCCTCTCTTCTACGCAGTAACGAGTATTTTAATATTTTTATTTGTACCAACACTTTGACGTCTGCGCGCGCGCGCTTGGTGTGTGTGTGTGTGTGTGTGTGTGTGTGTGTGTCTAGACATTCCACGCTGTCTGTTGCGTATGTCAATATGCGACATGCGAGTATAGTCAGTGCCTTGAAAAACCTCTGGTTTTCTGATCGATATTCCAGCTTCTACATCCAAACTTTTATCCAATTTGACACAACAACCGACAGCACCCACTATCCGTGTAAGCAGACACTGCTACAGCCGGTAATTTGTATTGGATTTCTCGTTTTTTTGTTTTGTGACCGCGCAAGGCCGTTACGTGCAGAGAGTGCGGAGCCGGGTGTAATATTTGTACATAAGCTGCATAAACTGTGATCGGAGAAAACTGCACACTGAGGAACTTCGTGATTTCTAGATATTAGAGGGGTGACCAGATTAAAAATGGTGAGTTGCGCGGGGCTTATTCGGCACGTCTTAAACCGAAAAAAAATGCCTAAAATTTAGAAAGTTATTTTTGCATCTGATCGCACACAAAGGCATACATTCGGTAGAACTCCTCTGGACGAGAGATCGGCCCGTCGCAGAGACTTTTACTTGAAAACGCACATTTACAAAAGACATACAGCCATGCACCCAACATATTCGAACCCGCAATCCCAACAGGCGAGCGACCGGAAACTCCACGCTTTTGACTGCACGGACACGGCTCAAATATTCCTGAATATCAAATTTCTAGGTTCACTCTTTGACACGCTTTGTGGAGGAGAAATGTGCATATATTTTGTCGAGGGAACCTGAACGGAAGAGACCGCCTGGAGGACAAGTGTAGATAGAACAACGTTAAAATGTATCATACAGAAATAGGATTGGAGTGCGCGCACCGGATTTGTGTGCCTAAGATTGGTACACGTGGCATTCTCCCGTGAACATGGAGAAGAGCTTTCGGATTCCATAAAACGCGGTTAAATTCCATACTAGATCAGGAATTACAACTATCAGCTTCTCAACAAGGATTCTGCTCCATGGATTTCGTTCGTAAGGTTCGGTGTGTAGCCTTTAGAATTTCATTAGATGCTGTTTGTTCACAGTAACATTCGTTAATTTGATATCTTTTGAAGCATGACACTAGGCCGTGTGTCCCCACCTACAGAAAGCACAACACTAGACCCACTTCCCCAATTACAGAAAGCATAACACTACGTTACACTACTCCACTTACAGTGACCATAACATTAGATCCACGTCCCCACTTACAGAAAGCATAACACTGGGCCACACTAACCCACTTACAGAAAGCAGGACTCTGGGCCACACTAACCCACTTACAGAAAGCATGACTCTGAGCCACACTGCCCCACTTACAGAAAATATGACACTGGGCCACACTAACCCACTTACAGAAAGCAGGACTCCGAACCACACTGTCCCACTTACAGAAAGCATAACACTGGGCCACACTAACCCACTCACAAAAAGCAGGACTCCGAGCCACACTGTCCCACTTACAGAAAGCATAACACTGGGCCACACTAACCCACTTACAGAAAGCATGACTCTGAGCCACACTGTCCCACTTACAGAAAGCATAACACTGGGCCACACTAACTCACTCACAAAAAGCATAACACTGGGCCACACTACCCAGTTGCAGACAGCATGACACTGCACGTCCCCACCCACAAAAAGCATAACACTGGGCCTCATTGCCCCATATACAGACAGAATAAATCTAAGCCCCCTGGCACTCTTTACACGAAGCATGAAACTGGGTCGCCTGTCTACATCTACAAAAATGCAGCGCCAGTTATTCGTCCTGATCATTTTTAAAATAAACGGTAATAAACTGGTTGTTACATATTTTGACAGTCCTATGGATATGTCTTGACTAATTTTCTGTAGCGACATTTTTATTCGACAACCATAGGTAGTGAGTTCCCGCTGGTTCTCTCAACTTACAAATCCAGCACACTAACAGGCTGTTCCCGCTCTGCGTATTGCGGAATTTGTGAGTTCATACGAATCAGAGACAGTGGCAACGAACATGTTTGCGACTGCTAGAGAACCTGCGCCCTTCTTAGCACGACAGAGCAACACCTCACACAGAAAACAATTGGATGAATTGTTTACGCAGTGTTTCTGGTGACATAATAAAAAGTAGGGGATACTGACCTCTTTCTTCACCAGATCTGAACCCGTGCAACATTTACTTGTGGAGCACGATAAAGGACAGTGTGTACAAAAATGATCTCGAACTGAAGATGATCTCAGAGCAACACCCACTTTCGGTAGCAAACCTTTGGTGCACGATAAATATATTTTTATACGCGACGGTTTTCTACGCGCCGACGGACGTCATATCCATCATCGTCCGTAAACAAGGAGAGTAAAAAGCAAATATCGAATGCAATGCACTGAAATCAAAGGAATGGACCCCGACTCACGGCAAACTGAACTATACCAAAGCGCTGCGCTGTCTGACGTCACGCCAGACGGTTTGAGTAAAAAAGTGGGTAGACGTGTCAATATAACGAGTCTGTAGTACAGGAGTGCTGATCAGTCCTTAGCCCGACCAGAAAGGAAACAAGCTAACGTTCCTGTCAGAATGGCGTGAATTTCCTTCGGCGTCTTGCCTTGCAGGAAAAAAAAAAATTGATGACAGCTCGCGTCACGATGTTGTTGAAATCGTACGCGTCCCTGACATGCTTCCGAGCTTGTTTTCTTCCTGGTCGGGCTAAGGACTTATCAGCACCCCAGTAACTTACAAATAAGTCACATATTACCATTGACAAGATGACTGTACCTTATACAATGACTGAGTTTGGGTTGGGGAACGGAGGCAGCACAACCCAAGGGGCTGCGAAATGTGTGGCAAAACGAAGAATATATTAAATTTAAAACAACGTTTCCTGCAATCAACAAGTTACTGAATCCGAAAAAAGAAGGCTTTACTACAACCGGTGATTGTTCTCTAAACACTGCACCCACTATTTTGTAGCCGGGATAGCACAGTCGGTGTAGCTACTCGTTATGGGCTGGAGGAACCGTGGTACAAATTCCGGCATGGGCCAGATATTGTCCCTTCTTCAGACCTGCTCTGGGGCCCACCCAGGCTTCTACGCAATCGGCGCAATAGTTCTTTCCCGACAGTTGAAGTGGCCGGGGCGTGAACTTAACGGGAACCTCCAATTAGGGCCGAGTTATATCTGCACTCACCCTCCATTCTTAATAGCAAATGTTCGTATTCACATAATCGCAGGAGAATCGCCACACATGCAGTTTGCGAAATGGCCGACTGTATGGTCAACTCGTATGTCATCATAACTCGTCACTGTCCAGAAGTTGTTTGTTTACACTGCTTCTTGTATGATAAACATGCATAGAGCATTTAAGTCAGCTCAAGCTGACGTCAGCATTCAAGAGTTATGTAAGTGAAGCTTCAACATGCTCTGAAACTGGCCGTCCTCCTCCGATAAAAAGATGGCCCGAAAATAGAATCGGCACATCTGGTGCATGAAATGGCTTGGTGCCCTTAACACTAACGCGAGGTCGACCATTTCTGATAAATTTTTTTTGCCATCAGTTTTGAGGTACTGCTTCCGTTCATAACAAATGAAGCGAACGACGCCAAGGTGGCCCCCATAATAGGCAGCTGCGACAGAAACAAACACTGGAGCAGCCACGTTCGTGTCCCGCGTGATATCAGGCTTCCGCCGCGGTGTAAGAGATCTTTACACTGCTTAACCCTGAAGATGTTCCGAAACGTCGGTAACTACCAATCTACGCTGTGTAACATCCTATAACAGTGAAGATCTTCGTAAGTGCACGTGACATCCCAGAAAATCGGGAAAATAAGTCTGCGGTTTCAATGTAGTAGAGGCCAGCTGAAATGTGATGGCACACGCGCAAAAACCAGATTTCGTCTTTCGGCGAAACGGACGAGCCCATTTAAATCGGCGGGGGCGTCAGTTCAGTCGACTACTGGCAGCCGAGGTGTGCGCATCAGCGGTAGTAATGCTGGATACACCATGTTTCGGGGTAGTGTGAAGAGTATTGGCTACCCACTCCATTCTCCAGTTTCCCCTTCATTTCCCCTCCCGTGCATCACCGTGTGCCATACATTTCATCTGGAGTTTAACAGCGGATTCTCATGATCAAGAAATTTAATCCACTTCGTCACAGTGTTAATAATCAGTAACTGGTGTAGAACATACGATTTGGAGAAGTTGGACCCCCCAGCGGCATGATGCAGCAATTTTTGAGAATGCTGCAACAGGGAACAAAAGCATTGAAGATGTCAGTTCAGTTCCAGTTCTGGCAAAGTCAGGTGATGATGTGTTTGCTGTAGTTCATGACGAAGTATATAGATTGTGCAACTTAACAAGATATGGTCGCATAGACGACTCGAATTTCCTTTCGGTATTTCATGGTAAACACAGGAACTAGTTAACTCCAAAACAATAACAGGCACTTTCCTCAGGACAAAACTGGAGGATCGTTGACGAAAACAATGCCTCGAAGAAAGTTCCAAAATGGTAATAAGATTCACCGTGCCTGGATTATTTTGCTCCAAAAAGGGGTTATTTCCTGTTTGCCAGAATTATCCTAACTACAGGGGTAAATTCAACAGTGAGAATGGGTTTAAAATCTGACGAAATCTAAGCTCCTCGCAATCGGGATGTAACACGACATTTGAATAATTTCACTACTAGCCCACAACGTGCAACTAGACATGGAGGTGATGTACAGGCATATGTTAAAACATCGAGTAAAAAGTAAGTTTTTGAAACTCAACGTGGAAAACTCTTTCTTCGTACCGTTTTCAGTGTTGTTAAAGTGTGAAACATGCAAGTTAATTGTCATTTCCATCGCATTTTCCTCTGAACTGTATTTCATGATTTAAAGCTGTAGGGTCAAGATTTATTCGGTTATCTTGATCTGCATAAGAGATAAATAAAGCTATTACAAGACCCATTTGGCCTTAAACTCTGAGACGCTTCTGTAAGTGTTTTCCAGAAAAATACAACCCCCATATTAGAAATTGTGCTTGTGGTTAGGCTTCCGCTTTCGCTACAAATTACATCTACGAAGGAAAAAAATCCAGAATTAAATATATGGAATCTACATAATGTCATTTTTGTCTGACGAAAATATACAGTAATCCTTGGTGACAGGTGGCAAGGATGTAGATTATTTCTCTGGTGCTGTTTATTTGCATTGCAGATATATCTAGTTATACAAGTGATTGAAACAACACATAATTTGGGGAAACATAAAGATTAAAGGAATTGACTTTTCTCAATCATCTGGACCTCGGCTGCACACGTGGTCCGGAGACGAGTTGGAGATCCCAGTCTACACACATGCACGCACGCAAACACACACGCGCGCGCTTACCTACTGCATATCTCTTACATATGACAAAGTTCAGAAAACTCTTTTTATTATGAAGCTTGAAACAGTGTATTGGAAATTCCGTTACGCCTACAAAATTCCAATACATAACTCCGTTTTTCAAACATAAATTAAAAAATATTATTTTCTAACACGAAATTCAAAATTTCAGTTATATAAAAGTACCTTATGGTTTACTCAGTGATTACATTGGCAGGTCAGACACGCACACATTCTTCACTCGCTTTTCGTGGTTAAACAATTTCGCGGAGTCGCCCCAAAAAATTAAATTCATAAAATTCCTTCAAATTCCCAGAAATGACTTTAAAAATGCTTAAAAGGTCATTTTTCTCTTTTTTCATTTTCCATTATTTTTTAGTTAAACGACTAACAGTGCTCTAGGCGTACAAACAAACACTAAAACACGTTAGTATAAAGAAAAACACTAAAAGTACTACAACATTCTCTTCGGAGGAGTGGGCGAGTAATTATTCGCGGAGACTAAGCACAACAACAACAACAACAACAACAACAAACTTAGTCTTCGTCCTGACAGAAATACAAGCCGGATGCCTTAACACAAGCCAGCATAGCACCATTTGCTTCCACTTGATCAGTTGCCACAGTCATCGCATGCTTTCAATTACTGTGTCTAGTCAATATGTAATTAGATTTATTTTACTTCCTGCAGATGTAACTGCAAAGTAACCATAACCGTGCTACAATTCCAGTCACTCAATTCGGTCGTTGAAGTCAACCTGGCACCTCTGAAACTTGACGATAACAACAATTTATGTTCTAAAAAGAACCCACAAAAGTCCGCAGTAAAACACCATATTTAACCTGTGTGTCACGGAATTTCCACAATAGTGCGTGCCCTACGGTATAACAAAATTACTTCCATAACAAAGCACATGCTTTACTTACAAAAGGTGCAATGTATACTGCTAACAGTATGAGTTCCTTGAATATCTGTAAATATCACACACTTGCGCAAATATCAAGTCGTTGACAGTAAAAAGATACGGTTGAAACTTTCCTTCTTCGTTTAATTTGACTCATATATAAACGTTATGCGTATTTGCAGCGTTCATTGTTACAGACCAGTCTTTTCCGACACTTGTTTGTAAAAAAGGTAAAGTAACCCCATTACAAACACGATGTGGCCAAGAGGGTGGGTAGAGGTATAGCTCTTCACTTCCATGACTTTGGCACTAGAAGGGGGTGAGTGGTCAGCAGCACGCTCCGGCCTCAGTTTACCCCCGGGAAAGACCCCGGTACCCATTGTACACGGGGATCGCAGTAGCGCAGTGGTTAAGGTGCTGTGCTACAATCGGAAGGTCGCCGGTTCGATTCCAGATGATGTCATTGGAATTTTTCATTGACATAATCCTTCCGATCGCACTATGGCCCAGTGGTCCACTCAGCCTCTAACAGAAATGAGTACCAGGAGTATTTCCTGGGGGTAAAAGGGGCCGGTGCATAAGGCTAACAACCCTACCACCAACCTGGGCCATTGTCATGTAATCTGGGAACCTTAACTTCCTGGAATCCTCTGGGCACCTCAGGCCTGTAATGGGACTCTTTACCTTTACCCATTTTACAGCAGGTTGCGTGGGCCTCAGGGCGGGTCTGGACGGGCGGAAAATCTCATCCCAACCGGGATTCAGCCCCTAGTCAATCACTATAAGGACTGAGCTGCCCGGCCCACGACACTTGTTTGTAGCGCAACTAAAAAGTAAATTGAAATGTGCAAGACACAACGAGGTGCACTAATCCAAAGACGGCTGACTTTTAAAATATCAGTTACGTGTCAGAGAAATATGTTACCTCCGACGCATTTCATATCCTTATTACTCAACAAGCCTCATTACCATCCGTTTTGTCGTACGGTATGCAGGCTCTGAACTCGAAAGAATATCTTCACTTAAATTACAATGGGTAACGCTATAAGGCAATAAGGACCTAAATATTCGGAGCCCGCTTCTCGCGGTGTTGAAACAAGAATCGGGTTAAAATCTATTTAAGGGAAGAATCGACGCCCATATTCTCGAGTTTTAGGTTGGAAATTCCTAAAGAAAATCGTCATTTACTCGGCGCAGAAGTGTAAAAATCTTCTGAAACCATAATTGGGAATCCTATGTTGGTAAACAGGCGCTGCATACAATCATACTATCTTTCCATTACCATTCTCCCACCGAATACAAAAACTTCAGGTTTCAAGGAACTCTTCTCAGATGTGGATGATTCTTGGGCTATCTGTCGATGGCTGTTCAATTGAATGTGTTGGGCGGTGTCGAATATTAAGATTATTTTCACTGGTGTGACAGGAAGTACCTGTGACCTACTGTGTGGCAATATATCAATATAACTATGAACGACGAGGCATTTAACCGGAAGATAACCTACACAGGTCGAAACAAGTCTTGCTAGGATATCATTTATTGTTATAATTACTAGGTTCACATAACATAACATAAAAATAAAATAACGTAATAAATAAAAATGTTGTGCAGACAAGACATTTCTACTTCCACTAAATACTTCATCGTATAGTACAACGAGATGCAAAAAATAAAGACTATGAAAGAAGCGACGTCCGTGTGTATTCGAAGATATGCAGAAGTCTCAAAATTCTAGAAAATAGCGTGAGCAGGGAAAGCGCTATGAAATTTGTTTCTCCTATTTTTTGAAGAATAAGAAACCAAGTAGATGCCACTTTTTATTTTATTGTACTTCTTATAGGCTCAACATCTTTCGGGAATTACTACGCCCATCATCAGGAGCTCGTGACTATGATGTTGATTACCACATTGGTCTTTTCGTTCTTGGCTTGCTGTTTGTTGGAGTTTAGGTGCGGTTAGGCTGGAGTGGTGTCCGGTCTGCAGGCTCAAGCACGACTGTGTCGTGCTTGAGCCTGCAACCCAGGCACTACTCCAAACTAACTGCACCTAACCTCCAACAAACAGCAAGCCAAGAACGAAAAGACCAATGTGGTAATCAACATCATAGTCGCGAGCTCCTGATGATGGGCATAGTAGTGCCCGAAACATGTTAAGCCTATAAATAAAATAAAATAACAAGTGGCATCTAGTTGGTTTTTTATTCTTCAGTTATCACACAGATACACGGTCCAATAAACATCAGATTCTCCTGTTTTTGTCTCATTTCCTGCCAAATACGTCACTAAACACTCTTCCCAAAATATTAGGGTAAATAAATCCAAAAGGATGACGGGCGGGACATAGAGCACGCATGGTAACGATGATAAAAATGTCTTATATCATTTTATTCTGAAAGTACGAAGCGACCTCTTGTGGCATACAGAGGCAAATGGTAGCAAAGTATTTCACGATCAAAGACATGCGTGCATGACTCAGCACAGTACAAGTGACGGGCTCTAGTGGGGAGGCAAAGAACTTCCGTGTTTTGTAAAGGAAGGGAATTATTTTGGACCGACTGTGTGATTATTTGCCTATCAATTAGGTTACACATTGCTGACAAGATGCCTGAACATCAACACTCTAAAAGGAACTAAACTTTTAAGAGCTAATTTTTAAGTACTTGTATACGCGAAGCGGTTTAATGTCTCCTGTCAATTCAGAAAAATGTGGAAATATTCTAAATTCTGGAAACAGAATGCATACGAAATTAGTAAAACGTTTTATTGCTTTTAGATTTATCTTTAATGCTTATTAATGATACGGAATAACGAAATAATCATTGATTAATGCTACATTAAAACGAAGCACAAAATCTTAACTGAATTACAAATAGATGGGGCCACTAACATTTAATCTCACGCTATTTGACGTCTAGGTAAAAGCAATTTTGACTCTTCCCTTATGATATGCACATTTCTCTTACTACTGTAAAAGCTAACTCTGTGTCGAGAATAGAAGGCGCATTCTTACAGAGACACTTCTCTAATTACAAAGAGACATTTAAAGGGGTGACGATTTTTTTTTCTTGTGAACCGCAGTCATGAGCGCCAGAGAATGTATTTCGTATGTCTATATGCTGGTGCAGCTTACAATTTCACAGCATCCATCGGTGTCGCATAGAAACTACACTTATTCAGTCTAAAACAACACATATTTATTTCGATTCGAATTGTGACTTTACATGTGTGCTACACGTTTCGGCCTGTACTTAGGCCATCCTCGGGCATGTCAATACAAAACTCTTTCAAAGAAAGATATAATAAAATCTAAGGGGCACTTGTTTACACTCACTATTTTTATAAAGTTAAAACTTTTTTGTTTGTTTTTTTGTTTGTTTGTTTGTTTTTGGTGCGACAGCCCCCACTGGGCCAGGGCCTGCTCATACACGAGGTTTCTAGATCACACACAACGACGCACCACAGCCGGTAGGACTCCTCTGGACGAATAATCCGCTCGTAGCAGAGGCCTCTACCTGACAACACACGCAATAAACACAACAGCCAAACGTCCTTGCTTCCGGTGGGATTCGAACCCACAATCTCAGCAGGCGAGCGGTCGTAGACCTACGCCTTTGACCGCGTGACCACTGGGACCGGCAAAGTTCAAACGTATAATATAACAGCTAAAGTAGTACTGTACATCACGCAGTCTCACTACAATAATATAACAGCTAAAGTAGTACTGTACATTACG
>Ga0136643_10002458_pt1 | contig 24055 bp, 14 predicted proteins | sample TergutLab28metaG_FD_96883 | JGI IMG/M metagenome (GOLD analysis project Ga0136643, IMG submission 96883) | Labiotermes labralis P1 segment gut microbial communities from Petit-Saut dam, French Guiana - Lab288 P1 (version 3) (version 3) | ecosystem: Host-associated > Arthropoda: Insects >... | reverse complement strand
TATATATATATATATAATGTGTGTGTATATATATATATATATATATATATATATATATATATATATATATATAGCTGCTTACACACATACAAACAGGCATTATTTTTTTCCATGGTGCAGCAGACCCTAACAGGCCAGGGCCTCCTCATCATCGAGGCTTCGAGAACACTCAATCAGACACAAAATACTTGGTAGCAAACCCCCGGAGACCTCGACCTCACAACACTCACAACAGAGAGTCATCCATGCCCCCGCGGGATTTGAACCCACAATGTCAGCAAGCAAGTGGTCGCAGACCCATGCCTTAGATTGCACGTTCATTCAGTTCACTTGTATACGTAGATAAAAAATACAGATTTTACAAGCGAAAATTTATTCCTGTTTTTATTTGCTGAATCCCATTGGGTAGAAATTAATCGAATGCAAAAGCGTATCAGGTTGGACAAATAAAGACTTCTTACTTTATAATAATATGCCTATATGTGTCGGTATTATTCTTTTCTGACGGTACCGACACTTTGCAAAATGAAGCAGTTATAATATGTAATACTTACTCACTCCATGGTGCAGAGTCCTTCTTGAGAAGCTAACTGGTTTGCAGCTAGTCAAGAAATTCCCCGCGTTTCACAGAACCCGAAGGTTCATTACCGCACTCACAAGCGTCCGTCAACTGTCTCTATCCTGGGCCAGCCCAATCCAGTTCACATACCCACAACCCACCTCCTGGAGATCCATCCTAATATTATCAACCCATGTACGCCTAGGTCTCCCCAGTGGTCTCTTTCCTTCCGGTTTCCCCACCGAGACCCTATATACCCCCCTCTACTCACCCATACGCGCCACATTCCCAGCCCGTCTCATTCTTCTCGATTTTATCACCCGCACAATATTGGGTGAGGAATACAAATCATTTAGCACATCGTAATGCTTCCATTAAAAAAACATTCTCCTACATCTGAGTGACTGTAAAAAATCCCGTCCAAATGTACGTAATGGTCTTTCCTTCAAGCTTTATTCTTAAAGAAAATAGGGGATTGCGCAAAAGGTCAAAATACTTGAAATCTCTTCGTATTTCCCACATGGTGGCTAGACGTCGTCTGCTCTAGATAAATCACAGAGGTCCATTGCCTATTCTCTGTTACTTGACAGACCTGGCAGACACGTGACTGTGCTCATCCACAATTTATGACGTCTGCTCTTTTGTGAGGCCTTCACATGTAAGAGACACAGAACTTATCAGCATGTGGGATACGTCGTAACGAAAACAAGAACTGAACAAGGAAGCTCCCAACGATGAAGAAAATATTCATGAAAATACGGTCAACGTGTATCAGAACACATGTGTTACTGACGGCATAATAATCAGTTGTTTGTTCACTGCGCAAGTTTTGAATCTTACAAGGGATGTTATGTATTGCGCAGAGTATAGTTAGTAGGGGCTGCACTAGTAACGTCACCAGATCACATCCGGGTTGGACATTCTGCGTGACGAGACTGAGAAGTCGTTACAGTGGGAATGGAAACGTTAGCGTCTTACGGCATCTGACCTTTGAGGTTTGGCAAAGACGTACCGATGTTTCGATCTGATACTTCCATTGTCACCGTACGTAGATGACAGGGATAGTAAGTTTCTCAGGAAAGCCTACACCTACCTAATGATACTGCATAGAATCTTAGAACAATTTATTGTTATTTTGACATAATACAGTATAAAGTGGGAACCGCGGTAGCACAGTGGTTAAGGTGCTATGTTACAAATCGGAAGGTACCTGGCTCGATTCCAGATGGTGTCAGTGGAATTTTTCATTGATATAATCCCTCCGATCGCACTATGGCCCTGTGGTCGACTCAGCCTCGAACAGAAATGAGTACCAGGAGTCTTTCCTGGGGGTAAAAGCAGCTGGTGTGTAAGGCTAACAAACTTACCACCATCCTGGGCCATTGTCATGTAATCTGGGAACCTTAACTTCCTGGAACCATCAGGGCACCTCGGGCCTGTAACGGGACTGATTTTGTACAGTATAAAGTAGGTTATAATTTATTTCTATTTTTTTCCTTGTTTCTCTGTCTAATTTCAAATAATTTATAATTGGCAGCACATGCTGCTCTGAACGCTTCAAGTGTACATACTTACCTATCTGCATCTTGTGAGAAGCCAATTACAAACAAAATCAAACAAAGAGGAAATTAATTATTATTAATATAATTGATCAGAATATTTACTTGCGGAGTGAAGGATAAAGCAGACAGTACCTTAACTACGACGTCAAGCTTTCCACCACTCATTCAGTCTACAGTCTGCATAAATTTACCAACCGACTTGCTGCACATACCAATGCTTCTTGGCGTTTCCTTGAACTCCGAGAGCACACAAAAAATTATCTATTATAACCAAGTCAAGGTATAAGAGATGGGAGTGGCGTCTGACACGTGAAACAAAACGTGTCGATAGGAGAACGTGACAGAATGTGGTGGCTTGGAAGACTGAAGCGAAATATGAGAGGATAATATTAAAATGGTTCTTAGAGAAATAACATGGCAGATTGTAATCTGAATTCATCTAGCCTAGACTGGAGTGACGCAAGAAAATATTTGGAAAGAAAACAAACCAAAATTTAACAAATATGTAAAAACGTTTGGCTGTGGGGAAGGATCAGGAATGGGCCGTTTCAAACACTTTAATGTGCTTCCAAATTCTACAAAATGGGAGGGAGTGGGGAGATTATTTTTGGACAGCTGAGCAAATATTGGTTTCTCAAGAAGAAATGTTCTCCAAGAAGTTAGCTTTGCTACAATGGACAGCTATTCGTTTGTAATTAAGACGCACAAATAAGGGGCGTAACCTTCATAAATGATATCTAGATTCTGATCGACATTATCTGCAGTTATTGCTACTGACATTTTGACAATTAAATACAGTCGAACCTACCACTTGACCCTTTAAGGATGAAACGTATCTGTTTTGTATAAGGACGCAGCCCGTACCGCGCAGTAAACTCTCTCCACTTCGATTACAAAAACCAGTCAGTTAATGATGTATAAGGCAAAAGTTACTGTTTCTTCTGAGAGCCGCACAAAACACGTATATGCAATGTAGTCAGCATGCAGAATTTTTGAAATTTGAACTTGGTGGTAAGTATAGTAACCGGTGGGATTTAAAAAATTAAGGACCAGAGTGACAAAACACACACACAGTTCCCATCCTTTACTTCTACAAGCTATTCGCTTCCAAATCGTTATCAATGCCATATTATGTTTATCGTAAAATATGCTAATTAAATCACAAATCCAAGCTATAGATATAGCACATTAGAAGTTCTAGTTTCAAATCCGTAAATCTCTAAATTAGAAACATAAACGAAGCTTATAAACAGCTAACGAAATGGCAACCGATTTTGTTAATAGATATCTGTGTTCATGAGAGGCACAGCAACCCCTAGACAGGCCTGGATTGGCGCTTAAGGCTCCAGGAGTTTGAGGTTCTCAGAATTTCTAAAAAACTGGCACATGAAAGTGGTAAGGTTATGAGCCCTATTCACCGGCCGCCTTTACCTTCAGGTGAAACACGCGGTACTCATTTCTGTCAGAGGCTCATTTAACCCCTGGGCCATAGTGCGGCCGGAAGGATGAAGTCAATGAAAAATCCCAATGACCCCATCGGGAAACGATCCCGCAACTCTCCGGCATACAGCACAGTGCCTAAACTAATTGCGCTGAATTATGGAAAATGACGTCAAATGTGTCTTGTAGTATTGCAGCAACACGTCGTAGAAATATGTTTGCTGCATTTTCAGGGTATTATACTAAGCAATGCACTGCAATGGAGTATGTTCGTGAGGAAATCCGGTACATTTGTACTTGAATGCACGAAGTGGTAAAAGAGGAAAATCAGTATTCGACACGAACCAATTCTCTTCTCAAATACACCTGTAAGAGTGACGTGATAAATTTGCAACTGAACAAAGTGCAGTATCACCACTCCAAGTGTCACATGTTCACCATTGGCAGGCACTTCACCACTCAAAATTTCGGCAGATATATAGTACTAAACGTTTGACCTCCTTGGGTGCACCGCCAGTCTGTAGCAGTTTTTAGGCGCGTTCGCAAAATCGAGGAAAGCGACTATAAGCTTCGTCATTTCTGTCCGTCTGTCCGTCCGTCAGTCCATCCGAATAGAACAACTCGGCTCCCACTGGAACGATTTTCATAAAATTTGAAAATCTGTTGAGAAATTTCAGGTTTTATTAAAATGTCACAAGAATAAATATAATTTTCATGAAGACCAATATGTATTTTGTATCATATCTCACTCGTTTATTCTCAGAATGAAAAATGTTTCGGACAAAATTTGTACAAAAAATCTTAACGCACGTTGTAGGTTCAATGACTTTTTTTTTTTTTAAATCGTGCCATTTATGAGATAATATAGAAAAATATAGTTGGGCCAGACAGGCTGCAGACGAAAATATGATTCATGCAGATTGCATGCTGGACACCTAAGGCCACAAGCACGCACTCAAAATATGTAATAATTATTGCTTTGCCACTGCAACTATGGTCTCACGAGCGCAACGCAGTGTTACGCTACACGTTCATTGCTCGTCTTTTCATTTAATTCTCAGTACTACAGCGTGTGTCTGAAAGATGCCCGTCTGTGTTTTCCCAGCTATTGAGACCTACAACACACAGCGTCACTTCATGGTAGGTATTGTATTGTACAGGCTGATTCAGTCCAGTCAGAAGATTCTAGAGATATGAATGTGGAAAAACTGCAACGATCAGTGTGTCAGTTATATTTGTGTTAACATCTAAAAGACCATGAAATAATGTGAAATGCCAACTTGATGCAACGAAGTAATTTTATTGATGTATTCTTAGCTCTACATGTTTCGGGCGCATATGACCATCATTAGGAGCATTAGATGTTGTGTTGCAGCATATGGTTTTCTGCAACGAGTTTGTGGATGGGTGGTGGTCTTGAGAGCCGCTCCATACACACGACCTGCACAGCATCTCTCTAGACCACCACCCATCCACAAACTCGTTGCAGAAAACCGTATGCTGCAACTCAACATCTAATGCTCCTAATGATGGGCGTATGCGCCCGAAACATGTAGAGCTAAGAATACATCAATAAAATTACCTCGTTGCATCAAGTTGGCATTTCACATTATTGCATGAGGAAGATGCATGGTCAAACAATCCCCAAGTCTCTAAAAGACCGTCTCTCATCCCACAAAGAGAAGGCAGTTGGCCTGCATTACAAAAACTCTTCGGGTAATTGTCTGTGGGGAAGTAACTGGTCTTTGTTTTGACTGCTACAGAAAACCCAAAAATACACTAGGTGGCAAAATGTAATTTTTTTTAATACCAGGGCCGGTGGCACACATAATTACTGTCCAGTTTCAGAAAGTTACATTAAAGGATACTGCTTCACATAGTCCAGCACTTCTTTGCCTTCCCCGATACCAGTTGTCCACTACCGTTCACATAAAACCAATCTACTGCTCTCTAACCTAGACCCCTGTTCCTTTACTTATTTTAATATTATCTTTCCATCTACGTCTGGTCTCCAATTTCTGTCTTAACGAAAAGAAGGATGCCATTACAAGACTTATATAATCCATGATCCCTGCCTTAGTCACATATACATTAAATAATGTTACAAACAAATGGACATAAACAAATTAAATTGATTCATATGTACAATAAACTGCTACATGTTTCGGCCATCTCCACGGATATAAAATACAAAAGTTAGATACATTAAAGTCATCAAATACGTTTATAAAATTATTAAAACCAAACTGTAGGTGTGACTACACTCACAAGAATCAACGGTTTATATTATGTATAAATATACGTTATTACAATAAGAATGTGCTGATATTTGATTCGACGGTATATTAGAAAGTTTCAGGTAGTGACTAAATTATACCATGAACTGCACTGTACTACAGGTTTTAACGATTGTAATTACACCTAGGGATTGGTTCTGATAATTCCATAATTTAATTTTATACTTTCCATTCCTATAAACTTTGTACTTTTTATCCCCGAAGATGGCCACACGGTTGGCCGACCTATGTAACATTTCACTGTGTATATAAACTAACGTTAATATATCTATGTGCATTTGTCAGCTCTATGTGCTGGTGGTCTGGCTATGTTTGCATTAATATATATCAAAGGAAATCTGGTACGAATTGGTTACACAAGAACTTGAGCCTATGAATTAAATTTGTTTCTGCGATTTAAAAGTTAGATTGTTACATAGTAAATTATGAAAAATTGTCACAATAAAATATGATGGGTCAAAACGAAGTCCGTAGGTCATTTCAAACGTTCTGCACACTGCGCTTGCGCGGCCAGTAGGATGATGCAATCGTTCTGATTTTCGCGACAGTTGTTAGCCAGACTTCAGTAAAGAACACTGTGTGTGTATTGGCAGGCTACGTGGCCCGTGTTCTGCAAAACGGAGCCTTGAAATGGAAGAAGAGACTGATTGGAGTCAGATCTCGCGCAGTGACCAGCGAACATACATTAACGCGCGACCTCATGCCTCAAGTGCAGTATTGGAAGTCTTGGAAAAGTATGGATGGCAAGTGCTTCCCCATCCGCCGTACATTCCTGACATGAGCCCAACTGCCTTTGACTTTTTCGCAAAATTGAAGAAACCACTCTGTGGGAAAGGCTTCAGAAGCACTGAGGATGTGTCTAGTGAGGTGACCCGAGTAATCAGGCGCATCAACAAGGAAGGCGTCCTGACAAGAATACAAGACTTGCCCAAACGTTGGACCGCTGTGATAAAGCACAATGGAGATTATATTGAAGGACTGTAAATGTATTTTGTAAAATAAATTCATTTTTAAAGAGAAAACGTAGAGCGTGCAGAACTTTTGAAATGACCCACGTGTTTGCAAATTAACTCCCTCTGTATAGACTCCATGACCCCAGCGACTGGGACCATAAATTAAATCGAATGACATCAGATATATTATTTCCGCAGCTGTACGTTGGTAACCTTCCAGTTCAGGGACACAAAACCAAAATTTAAGTCAGTCCATTATCATTATTACTACTAAGGTTCGTACGTAATTGCTATCTTCCGAAAGCCAAGCAGAAGCAAACGAAGCGAGTCTGATTGTTCAGACGTGTCCTTCCGCGTGAAGACTGGGGGCTTCTCAGTGCCACACTGTGCCTAATGTTGAGTGTCGGCTGAAATAATCACCACATACTAACTCCCTGGATTACACTTAGGCCACGTGGCACTATAAGACGAAGTGTGACAAAGGCTATTACAAATGAGCGGAATTTAAATAATAATTTTTCCAGCCAATGCATAATTTTATTTAAATTAGTTTTATACACACAGCGAGCTACAACACGTATTGACCAGCCGTGTGGCCATCTTCAGGAACATAAAATACAAAGGTTAGATTCAATAAAAGTACAAAATGAAACTATAAAAGTATCATAACCAATACAAAGGTGTAATTACAATCACAAAAACCAATAGTTTGTTTTTTGTTTTTTGTTTGTTTGGCTCGACAGTCCCAAGTGGGCCAGGGCCTCCTCATTCACGAGGTTTCTAGATCAAACACAACGACGCACCACTTTCTGTAAGACTCCTCTGGACTAGTGATCAGCTTGTCACAGAGACCTCTACCTGACAACACACAACACTCACAGCAGGCGAGCGTCCACAGACCTACGCCTAAGACCGCGCGGCCACTGGGACCAAACCAATAGTTTAGACGTACATAAATAAAAGTCATAACAATAAGAATGTGTTGCTATTTGATTGGATGATACACGTAGCATATTGCAGGTAGCAATTCAACATCCGGCAGGAAGTGTCGTCTTGTAGATTGCATGGTGCGACACGCAGTACCGCGTGGTTACGTTGTCAAACTGTTTGCATAACACTCAACCAACTTCAACACCTACTTACCACAATAACTCCAATTTGGGTACTTGAAAGATATTGGTTCATGTAACTGTACACCTTTGCATTGGTTCTGGTTTATTTTATAATTTTGTTTTATACTTTGAATGTATCTAAACTTTGTATATTACATCCCTGAAAATGGCCACATGATTGGCCGAAACATCTAGGGTTTCATAGTGTGTTTAAAACTAATTTTAACCTACTATGCATTATTTGTACCATAATTACATGTATTCATTTAGTGCACGGATCATGTATTTCGTAAAGGTCGGAATCCCTTCTGAGCGAGATTTCAGTTTCAATGTGCTTCGACAGGGATCTTGAGAATATTACACTTACTCTATGCCTTCACATGTTCCAAATTTATGTGGGTGCGTGGCAAAGACGAAAGATGAACATCCTCTTCTTTTAACTCATGTTTAGCCCTCTGAACAAACAAACGTACTTGACTTGCATACAAAAGTCACAACCGTACGAAAAATTTGAGTCGTAATTTTATAAAATATATTATTACTTTTGGGCAAAAAATCTCTCTTTGTTGAAATCAGAATAAACCTTGCTGCTTACGAGAAATGCAGAGTTTATTGATGTCAATCCAGATAGTAAAATCTAGTTAACTGTCTGCTTAAACAGTAAAAATAATGTAGAAATTTTTTAGAGTAAACCCTAAAAAATATTTGAAGATAAGAGCTTTAGGTGCAAACCATAAAACATTCTATGTTATTGCAAGAGGTTTTTGTTCTCAAAATATCATTATTATTATTATTATTATTATTACATTTGTATCTATTTTAAACTATATATTACTGTTTGTTGTACAGTGCACCTTCGCCACAATCTGATTATTGCCTTATAAGTAATATTTGAAACATGATTTGGACTACTGTATGAAGTGTATAACAGATGTGACCTTACTTATTTAATTACTTACTTACTTACTTACTTACTCCATGGTGCAGAGTCCTTCTTGAGAAGGTAACTGGTTTGCAGTTAGTCAGAAATTCCCCGCATTTCATGGAACCTGAAGGTTCATTACCGCACTCACAAGCGTCCGCCACTTGTCTCTATCCTGCACCAGCTCAATCCAGTCCATATACCCACATCCCACCTCCTGGAGATCCATCCTAATATTATTCACCCATCTACGCCTAGGTCTCCCCAGTGCTCTCTTTCCCTCCGGTTTCCCCACCAAGATCCTATACACCCCCTCTCTTCACCCATACGCGCCACATTCCCAGCCCATCTCATTCTTCTCGATGTTATCACCCGCACAATATTGGGCGAGGAGTACAAATCATTTAGCTCCTCGTTATGCAATCTCCTCCATTCCCCCGTCACCTCGTCCCTCCTAGGTCCAAATACAAATGCGACCTACAGAACTAAAAAATTTCCTTAGCTTTCGTCACCAGGCCGAAAGTTACAGACAATTGTCGTAAGGCAGGTAATTTAGCAAAAGTTTATATTTTTCCAAAATCCTATTACCATCCACCCTTTCAGTACCCTGCCGCATCATAAGTCCGCTCATCCACCATCTTGTGTTTAGACTACTAGATGTAGGAAATTATACTTGACGACCTTGGTGTGATAGGTCATGCTTAAGGTTGATACTAACTTAAGCAAGTATCGATCAGTTGTTTCAAGGGTTGAGGCGCGAACGTATATATAAAACAACACGCAGGCAGTCTGGTGAAAAGTTAGTGAAATGGAGAAATGGGTTATGATGTTTAAATTGGTTTATATGGCACTGCGTCCTGTACAATACAGTCTATACTGAATCGTAATTGGTAAAATGATATAAACAGCCAACTAGATGCAACAATAATAATTTTATTATTAATTTCAATCAGCTCAGCATGTTTCGGGCGATAAATTCGCCCATCCTCAGGAGCACTAGACTGTGTTTGCAGATTGTGGTATCACGCACACACGATGCTGCCTGCTGGTGACCAGGATGAGGTGGGACTGCAGTCACCAGCAGGCAGCATCGTCGGCGCTTTATACCACAAGCTGTAAACACAGTCTAGTGCTCCTGAGGATGGGCGAATTTATCGCCCGAAACATGTTGGGCTGATTGAAATTATTAATAAAATTATTATTGTTGCAACTAGTTGGCTATTTATATCATCGTATCAGTGATGCACGGTCACACAAACATCAAAATCATAATTAATTAACAGATTTGAGTAAAATGGTCCCCGTGTTATTCAGTTTATTCTGCTGCACTGGACCTACTCCGGCAGCGTAGACCTTACGACATTAAACATTCAGCCGCATTTGTAATGAACGTAACGATTTAGCCACAGAGAAGCGCAGAAGAATATCTTAACACGTGACAGTCCAAGGTTAGCTGTGATTTCTTCCATTGTGGTCATTAAGCACACGATATGAAGGCGTAAGGCACTGTACCACCTTGTTAGGGCGGCAGGATGATAAAATTGTTTCAGGAAATGAATAGATTTGTGTTTACAATAGCAACATTGCATGTAACTGTTATTGTGAAATAATTCTAATTACGCCTATTCGTTATCAGCCGCTATTACGTCACGGAGCACTCCAGAGAACAGTTGAAGAGCGTGGTTACGGTCAATGATCATGAGCACAACAACAAGTGAGAATTTATTGCTTAGAATTAAGAAGCAGACTCTAAAGACGCGGCTGCTTAATAAATTACCACATTGCGTTTACGATGGGTTCATTTGGTCTTTTAATTAAATAATCACTCGTAGGATAGCTGTGTGGAAATAACTTTCATGGAATTGTAGATATCTTTAGTTGAAAAAACGAGCAATTATAAAGAACAGTCTCAAAATTGAGAAAAAGCAGACTCTCAAATGGTCGAAATGTTTGGCATTTTATGTGGCCTAATATTTTCATTATCGTGTTAACAGAAGCCCCCCAAAAAATTTGAAAATCAGCCAGACAAATCCAATCCACTCCTTTACAGCCAATTCTTGACAGATTTGTTTTAATATTATTTTCACGTCAGATGATCCTTTTTTTTGTTCTCGAAAAAAATTTGTGTTCGTGCCACATGTTCTACCCATATCATCGTAACATATTTAGAGAAGTGCACGGATTATGAAGGAAATTATTGTAACAATTTTTCCAACTTCTCGCTAGTATTGTTCAGAATGTCATTCTCTGACAAACCGATGATTAATATATTTCTCTACACGCCCTGGAGGTGCGGTTAGGGGTGCAGGTAAATGACTATTGCTAGTCTTGTCACTAGCTACAGGCGAGTGGTAAGTTTTTTGCACCGGCCAATTTACACCATCCAGAGAGACAATGCCGGTACCTTGTGAATAGGCGCCTAGGTAAACCACAGGTCCGGTTTGGAAACTCCGATGAACAGAAAAGGTCTCTTGTCCGTGAAGGGATTCGAACTACGATTTCTCGGCCGTGCAGCCAGTATCCTACTGCCTATATTGGTATCAGACATTAAACTCTTGCTTGTCTTCGGTTTAACTCTACAAGTCCAAAAAATAATTATGCGACAAGTAATTGTCTTAATGTACGTATGACAATTAAATGATGCAGAGTAATGTGTCTGCACGGCGAACTTGAGCTTTGCTCTTATTAATGAGAGGCAAAGTCGAACCTCTTCAGTTACAAGACATACCTTATTTTGCAGTAGGAAACTAAACCATCCACGGCATTTGGTAAAGGTAAAGCAGTCCCATTACAGGCCTGGAGTGGCCCAGAGGACTCCAGGAAGTTAGGGTTCCCAGAATTCATGACAACGGCACAGGATGGTGGTAAGGTTGTCAGCCTTACGCACCGGCCGCGTTTACCCCCAGGGAATGCTCCTGGTACTCATTTCTGTTAGAGGCTGAGTCGACCCCAGGGCCATAGTGCTATCGGAAGGATGTTATATCAATGAAAACTTCCAATGACACCATCTGGAATCGAACCAGCGACCTTCCAATTTGTAGCACAGCACTTTAACCACTGTGCTAGCGCGGTCCCTCCACGGCATTGGGTGTGTGTGTTTTTGTGAGTTTGTTCCACTTTTCGTTCTAAGATTTCTCGACAGATGGCTCTATAATACAGCGTGTCACAATATGAAAAAAGAAAAACGTCACGAAATAGAGAAGGTTCAACCTGGTACCTTCTGTTGCATGTCTAGCACTGTGTAGCATAAACAGGAACAAATGTGTCCAAAAACTTCGTAACTGTTATTCATCAGAGGACACTGTCGTGACTTTGGTTCAAAAATATATAGAAAGCACGAAATGTCTTTTATGTATCCTGAGGGGGGGGGGGGAATTGTCAATGCTCACAGGCTGGTAGCACACGCAAATACTGTCATGAAACTACCATTCCTACTGTGGCATAATAGAGACGTGTATTTCTGTTTAAATTAATATAGGTCGTCTGTTATTAAACTTGCCACCCATTCAAATCCAGTCACTGAAGCACAGCGCAATTTTTTCTTCTTAAAAAACCCAGTATTTATTATGTGGAGAAAGGTCGGGCGTGTAACTTGAAATTTCCCTGTAGAATTTCCGAATGCAAACATACGACTATACAGAAGTTTCGTTTCTTAAGAAGTTAAAAATACTTCTGTTACCAGCACGAAATTCGTATTTTGTCTCGTGCTACACACACACACACACACACACACACACACATATATATATATATAATGGCCCGTAAATGGGCTTGAGTAAGATACAATAGTCAACTGAAGTATACTATACAAGAGGCCATATAGCCTCTTTTTCAAAAGTTACGAAATCTCTTCCTCGTATCTTATATAGATGACCCTACAGTTTAGATCTAATGTTCGTTTATATGTATGGTCTGATAATGGCCCGTAAATAGGCCAAACTAGTTACCTTGGAAGGTTAATTGCGTTGTATATGACACTAAATTATAAAAGGAACTACTGAAAATTAATTTTTATACCAAAACACACACACATACATATACATATATACATACATAATATATATGTGTGTGACACACACATATATACACTATATATATAACACACATATATATTATATATATATATATATATATATGTGTGTGTGTGTGTTTTCGTATCGAAAATTAATTTGTAGTAGTTCTTTTTATAATTTAATTTGTAAAATATATATTTATTCATTATTCTGTCACACACAAAACAATTAACCTTCCAAGGTAAATAGTTTCGGCCTATTTATGGGCCATTATCAGACCTATATATGTTTGATGTTCTTATATATATATATATATATATATATATATATATATAAGAACATCACATCGAAAATGTACAATCATCTATATAAGATATTAGGAAGAGATATCGTATTTTTTGAGAAGGAGATCTCTCTCTTAAAGGGCATATGGCCGACTGTACGTTATTTTTCACTCGACTGATGTTTTGTACTCGAATTATGTTTTATAATATTCTTTTTGTTTCGTTTTTATTTTATATATTTTTTCTATTTAGTGTATTCTGTGTTGTGTTGTTTTCTGTATTGTTGTTCCCTTTGTATTGTCTCTTTCCTATTTTTGTACATGTCCTTCGACCACTGCCACCGGGTGGAAACCCAATTGCAGTAAATAAATGTCATGTCACGTTATGTCATATCATGTTCTTCAACATACAGGTCTGACGATGACCCGTAACATGCCGAAACTACTTCCCTTGGAAGCATAATTGTGTTGTGTGTGACGGGACACTGAATAAATACAGCTATTTCCTGAGCACAAAGGCGATATGTCAGCTGAAGATTAACCTTTAATAGTAACTCCTTATCCGAAAAATTCGCATATTTACGCTTCACCAAAAACAGGAGACGTCTAACACCATAAGGTGTGTGGCTACAGCTTTTTTACATTCTTACAATTTAATTTTTAACACTCCACTTGTTGTTTATCGTTAATAATTTTTAGTATTACTCCACACCAACTGAGTGTTGTATAATAATGATATGTATACATTTACAACTTACGGACCTATGATACGCTACTCGTATCTTTACAATATTATAGCTTCCTGAATAATACGTGTTCGAAAAATGTAGGAGCTTAAAAACTAAGCTTTGTCCAGTAGCTGGAAATGAAAGTATTATGTGGCTACAATAGTATTTATTCTTAAAGTTACGTTAAAGCCTTAAGTATAATTCTACGGAAAACCGAAGAAGATTTTTAATGCTAAAGCAAGCCTATTCTATATTAACCAAATATATTTAAATTGTTAAATTACAAAGTCAAAATACATCAAAATATTTCTGCTTTTGCATGTGTATTCCCTACGTATAAAATTACAAACACGCGCGCCTATTTCATTCAATAAATAGTACGTATGAGGCACGCATTTAAGATATGGTACACGCATATCTATTAAAACTTAATTAGCTACATACCTTTACTCCCCGAACGGCCGAATTTTCCAGAACGTGGCTCCAGACTGAATAGCTAACTAAAAGTTCCTCTGTTAACTACACAAAAATTTGTAGGGTACGTTGGTTGGTGATTGCAATTAAAGTACGATTATTTTAGTTCATATGCCTGTTTTTTAATTTAAAATTATGAATGTATTATTACTCCTGGGCTTCATTTCTCTAAAGCCGTTTTTATGTCTGTGATTCTTCATTATTTAGAAAATTTTTCTACCTAATTTTTAGTAAAATCATTATTTCCAACAAGTGCATTACGAACGTTTCGAAACACATGACAGTGATATTTCAGGCTCCCTCTGCTAAGTAGATGAGAATTGCCCTCTTCTCGGTTATTATACAGCGAGTAGTGATTAATTACTTATGGACGTTTCAGTACAAATTATTAGTCCCATATTCAAATGTCAAGAATCCATTGACGATGAGGCCGATGGGTTATACCGAACCACAGTTAAACAAATACCGCTAATCACTACGTAAGAAACCATAACAGCGCAGTTTCCATGACAGTGAGTTTATAGCCACGACAGGTGACGGGGGAACTACAGCAATGCTGGCTCCCTTAAAATTGGCAATTTTGTGAATGTGATTTTGACAGCAGCATGATCTAGATGAATTGCTGTAGTACAACGTGAAGCTTTCCTTGATGCCACGACGATATTCTGTAGTTCATTTCGATAAAATTGCCTAAAAAGGTAAATCAGTCCCGTTACAGGCCTGGAGTGGCCCAGAGGGTTCCAAGAAGTTAAGTTCCTCAGATTTCATGACAACAGCACAGGATGGTGGTAGGTTATCAGCCTTACGCACCGGCTGCCTTTACCCCCCAGGAAAAGCTCCTGGTACTCATTTCTGTTAGAGGCTGAGTCGACCTCAGGTCTCATAGTGCGATCAGAAGTATTTAATGTCAATGAAAAATTCCAATGACACCAGCTGAGATCGAACCAGAGACCTTCCGATTTGTAGCACAGCACCTTAACCACTGTGCTGCCGCGGTCCCCGATAAAATTACCTAACATGACTTAAAAACAAGATGAGGATTGTTAATTTGTTTGTGCGCTATTTATACACAAGGCTGAAAAATCGAGATTGATCACACATAACACTCCGGGAGTATTTTGAGACACATTTCTTGAGACAGAACCTTACAACAATACTAAAATGGATCTTGAAGGCTTAAGATGGGAAGATGCATACTGAATTATAATCTCAGACAATATGGAGTAAAGAGATGAGATACCGTGAACACGAAAAAAAACTTTCAGTTTTATATTTTAACCAATAGAATGCACTAATTAAAGTAGACTAAAACATATGCAATAAAAAAACTTCATGTTAAGTGTCAAGTCCTTCATGTTTCGGCAGCAAGGTGCCATCCTCAGGGAGTTAAAAACAACAAAGAACTGTAACTTGACATTCAGGTGGCCGTGCGTTGTTATATATTCTTATAACAAAACCAACGAAATGCACTACTTTCTCAAATTTATGTTAGGAATAGAACTCTACATGTTTTGGACAGTTCCTCTGTCCATCATCAGGAGTTTTTCACTGTACAAACAGCAATGATATGTGTCATAGAGGTTTGTCATACAGCTTGCGAGCAGGATCAGGACGGAACCGTTCCGTCCGGATCCTGTTCCAAGTTGTCAGCAAACCTGTATGACATATACCATTGTTGTGTGTACAGCGAAAAACTGCTGATGATGGACAAAGGAACTGTCCGAAACACGGAGAGTTCTATTCCTAAAATAAATTTGAGAAATTAGTGCATCCAGTTGGTTTTATTATAAAAAAGATTTGTAATTCCATCCCGTAATTCAGGTGACAGTCGCCATCACTTTCATAACGAAAACTGAAACTAAAAAACAACTTTTACGCTCCTTTAAACGCGAGGAACATTTTGAGTGCTCAGCAGGTGGCAGCAGGTTCAATATCGGTTTGGTGTTGCTGGAATCACTGGTGGCGCTCACATTGATCTTCGTTGAAGACAAACTACTGTTCAAAAAACCGTTTAAATTGGTTTTTCAGTTGATACGTGCTTCAAAGGTGTAACTTAAATAAGCTTTAAATTATAAAATATCAAAATCGGAGAAAATAATTTAAGAACATCCTGTATATAAGATACATAAATTTTAAAATTCCAGGCTTTAGAATCTCAGCTGCAAGTTATCATTGGCAATAAGCCTGCCCTCCTGAATCACCCTGTACATACAGCTTTTGCTTAGTGCCGGACGCAGCCATATATTCGAGAACTGACATTAAATTCTGTAATAAAGGGATTGAGCAAGCATATCTAATAGAGAACAACGTCCGTGACGTTTGATTTAATTTATCCAAAGGTCAATAAGGCGTTGAGGAATGCTCCATTCTGCGATCCGCCTTTTCATTTCCAAATGTAAACTATAAAGTTCACACAGCGTTATGAGGATAACCTTAATGCGTGTGATCACGATATGAGGCGCTCGAAGTGAGGTAAATTCAATGCTTTTTACTGTTCCATTAGTGTTTACATGAAATGCTAGTTCTTCACAAAAGCTTCACCGCCCACATAACCCACTGCCTCTCTCAACAGGCCAAAACCACAGAGCAGAATATCGCTAATGACTAGTACTGATCCTTTTCACTTCAGAACGGGAAAATTTGACAATTCTACACTCGAGCTACGAATTCTGTAGGTAGGCTAGTACACTATATACCTTCCTATCGCGATTTGACTAAATATGCACTCCACTAACATCAGAAGTTCTGGAAAGGCAACCTGATAGAATAACTGGTGCTGAATGATAGAGTTAATCTTTCTTTGCAGAAATATAAAACTTTGAATCTCCAAGTACCTTCCATTCATGTAATATTTCGACCCATTTGACACCACAGATAAAAATGACTGACATATGACAACAAAATTTTCTTACCTTCTACATCTCTATATGTGGGCCCGGTAGCTCAGTCGGTATAGCGACTGACTACGGGCTGGACGGTCCGGGATCAAATCCCGGTGGGGACGAGATTTTCTGCCCATTCAGACCGGCCCTGGGGCCCACCTAGCCTCCTGTAAAATGGGTACCGGGTCTTTCCCGGGGTAAAGTGCGGCCTGGGCTTGCTGCTGACCACTCACCCACTTCTAGTGCCGCGGTCATGGAAGAGTAGAGCTATACCTCTACCCACCCTCTGGTCCACACCGGGCTTGTAACGGGATCACTTTTACCTACATCTGTATATACGCTAGAGTTTACCAACGTAATTACTAAATATGGAGGAAAAGGTTTTTTAGAAAACAGTTATTGTAAACGGGCAAATACTTTTGGATATACAGACTGGACACGAGTTTGCGGACTGCGGGGACAATAGTCCACAATTCAGTAAATAATCAAAAGTCTATTTGGCTGTAGGGGGAGACTGTGGATAACATCTCTTTTAACCCATTGAGAAGTATCAGGCTGGCACACAATTTTGAACACATGTCGACGTGAAGCAAACTGCCACCTCCCGGCTACACAAACTTAACACAAATTTCTTCCAAGCCGGGATGCAGTCTTTGATAAAACGTTGGGCCAAATGCTGAAATTTCAATGGTTACTGCGTTAAAGTCTGGTGTGTACCATCTGCTACTCATGCGCCACTTATAACTGAAGTCAGAATAACGTTGTCAGCATCACAGTGTTTGTTACCTTGTGTTATCAAATTCCTTTCTACAGAATGGAAAATCCATATTGTTTTCTTTGGTTGGGGATACGTAAAAAATTTGCGGGGAAATCTACCGTTGCCATTTGCAGAGAGGTATGAATATACTCTTCTAAGCCGACAGGGGCAGTAGCAGATACTTCCGTAAATTAGTATTTATCTGCCAAACTACACGGTGTCACACCTAAAACGTCAATTGATTTTCTGTATAAAAAATTATATAAATTTCAAATTAATGTATTTTGCACTGAAATAAGACAATTACTACTGCAATTATTATACATCTATTTCACATAAACACATTCGTACAAAACAGTTAATGCGCGATACGTACAAGCTTTGCGTTTCCGCTAAAATAAAGCCGTCATCATAAATTTTCAAGATGAATATTCAAAACACTTATTTAGGTAAAAGGTAAAGCAGCCCGTTACAGGCCCGGAGTGGCCCAGAAGGTTCTTATGAAGTTAAGGTTCCCAGATTTCGTGACAATGGCACAGGATAGTGGTAGGTTGTCAGCCTTACACGCCGGCCGCCTTTACCCCCAGAAAATACTCCTGGTACTCATTTCTGTTAGAGGCTGAGTCGACTCTAGGGCCATATTGCGATCGGAAGGATTTTATGTGAATGAAAAATCCACTGATACCATCTGGGATCGAAACAGCGACCTTCCGATTTGTAGCACAGCACCTTAACCACTGTGCTACCGCGGTCCCCAGTTATTTAGGTATTTTTAATATTCATTAAAACAGCCCTGATTATGCCTTAATATTAGTCGAAATTCGTATCTTCTTTTATCTTACATTGTGCATGACTGGATTTTAAAATGAATTGTGGATGACGAAAAACACAAGGTGATTTTTTTCACTTCAGAACAAATATTACTGAATTTACTTTCTGGGAAACATTACTGAATCCTGCAATAAGGAGTCACGTAAAACTGAATTCATAAACGGAAAAAAAGGGGGAGGATACGAACAGAAATCTGAACCGATAACCAACCGCTCGCTTCCAAGAAATGTAAACATTCCGTACTAAGTGCAACAAATTAATAAGTAAAACAAACACAGAGGGAAGCTAATGAAGTAATTCTGTTTCTGATAATAATGTAAATATTTAATTCGGGAACCACAGCCCCTGTTATGAATAATAATAATCCCCAACGAAATTAATGTTTCATGTTGCATATCCCAGAAGGCAAATCTGTTGGTCATCACAAAAACTGCAAGCAGCCGAGTTCTCATGAACAAGTTGGTCTGTGCTCCGCTCGTCACCCACTCTTTATGATCAGCTCATGTTCATGACAGTACTCACAACATCAGCCACTGGACCGTATCATGAAATATTTGAATGCAGTCTATAGGTGTACAGAATCGAACTTATTCCATTAAGGTGCAATTTAGACGCCTCCGCAAATTCGCGAAAAATACCTATAAGCTTCGTCATGTCCGACTGCATGTACCCAACTATCACTTCCCCTCCCACGGTATGTAGTATCGTGAAATTTAATATCAGAGCAGTTAATTAAACTTTGTCGATAAAGTCCAAGATTGGTTAAAATCTAAGAAAAATCGCCTGAGTGGGTTTTATGATGTCAACAAATAGGTCATTAACAAAACAATACAAAAAATAACTCAGTTTTTCCCTTTCATGGCAAAACTTTCATTACTGTATATTGTTGAAGGAGGATTTAGCAATACAAAGAGATTTCAATCATTTCGTCATAATTTTGAATTTTAATATATGCCTACCTTGTAATATCATTCTTCCATCTACGTCTAAAGAGTCTACTATGGTTTTTTTCATAGTTTTACCGTGCATCTTAATATTATCACGTCAATTATTTATCCAATTGAATGCACAAATAGATTATTCTAGAAAAATATTAAACCTTACATTAAAATTTTCCTACGTGTTTCCGTTTAACAACCATCATCAGGGAGTTTATTGTTGTGCTTTGCTAAAGTTATAGTTATTAAAATTGTTAGTTAATAACGTCGTTATGAATCAGTTCTGCCGTGTGGCTGCATACTTATATATTGCTGTGTGTACAGTGCGCTGTGCACAGTGCAGAGTGAGTCTCACTGTGCACTGTGCACTGTGCACACAGCAATAAGGACTGGATAAATATGCAGCCACACGACAGAACCGATTCATAACCAGGTTTTTAAATATTGTGCATTCAGCTGTATAAATAAAAGACGTGCCTCTATGATGTCTCTTCGTCTCAGGTTTCCTAACTAAAATTCTGTACTCATTTCGCATGTACGTACTTCGTACTTGGTACTTCCGTTACTGACATAAACTTGGCGCAGTTTCGAAAGTTGTTCAACATCTGACACGCGCATTTATGTAGTTTTAAAACTCACCAGTTATCCAACAAAATAAAAAAGAAAGAAGTTACTTTCAACTGTTTCTCTTGAATTCTTTAAGATAAATCTTCAGTCACAACGCCCAGTAGTAAGGTATAAACCCGGACTTTCAGAAAGATAAACGCTAATAATATGCGAACGCAGAGACATCTGGCATCAGCAGTCAGCAAGTTACATAACTCAGGCGTTAGCCCAGATGATCAAACGCCAGCCATCATCACACACAACACGATAGCGGATTCTCCCACATACACGTACAAGCAGCCTCACAAATAAATAAACCAACTGTACAAACATAGCCCATATAAAATGTCTGAAATCGGAATCTACCTTACGACTAAAATGTACAGGATGACGCAAGAGTAATGTGTCTTGTGGCTTCTACGCCACCCGGTACATACAGAATTCGGCAACAGGATGTGACGATTTTCAGACCGCTTTTAAAGTTCAGGTGTCCGTGCATCGTTATAAATTCTTATAATAAAACCAACTAGACGCACTAATATTTCAAATTAAGTTTTGGAATGAAACTCTACATGTTTCGGACAGTTCCTCTGTCCATGAACAGGAGTTTTCCACTGTATACACAGCAATAGTGCGTACAGTGAAAAACTCCTGATGATGGACAGAGGAACTGTCCGAAAAATGTAGAGTTTAATTCCAAACATAAATTTGAGAAATTAGTGCGTCTAGTTGGTTTCATTATAAGAATTTCAGATCGCTGTTTTGGCGAATCAGTTTGAATATAAGAAACAAAAATTACGGAGCGTTAATAGTAAAATGAAATTTAATATACCCATTTTAAAATTATATTTCCTAAGTGGTTTACTTGGCATGAAACCCATCCCTGTAATTGTGATCAGCGTTTAGCCAAAAATTCGCAGTAGACATTTATCAGTAGCTCTAATTTCGTCCTTGGAGCGATCTTTTGTCCAAAACGTGATGGTATTCAGAACTGAACTGTAACTAACGTACTGCAATTTAGGGGGAAAGTTGTGTGTCTTTGTGTTGGTGCGGTTATTTTCTGATCACAGTTACTGGAACGTACTGCTTGCCTGGGAGAACACCTAGCAGATGTCATTTTTGAACAAGTAAGGAGGCTCTATTTAGTGACATTTTACTGGTGATATTCTGAAATTTTAATTCCTTACACTGAACCCGCTTAATTAAACAGTAATCTTAATATCGTTACGTTCTATAGGGTGTCCAACTCGCTACTGAACCCGGCATTTCTTTAATAATTCTAACACCAATGAAGATATTGCAACGAAATTTGAACAGGAGTACGTTCGTTGTGTGAGAAATGAATAGGAATGTGTCTATAGTGTGTGTCTATAGTCGTTGCAATATCCTAACTAGTGGTAAAATTATTAAAGAAATCCCTGGTTAGGTAGCGAGTGGGACATCCTGTATTATTTCCTCAACAAATACAAAAAAAAAGGATATAAGCGAAAAAAATAGAAGAAAGGTAGAGAGAAGGAATATAGGAAATAGAAAAATTATGAGAATGGTTTCACGGCTGTTTAGTGACGTTATATCAACCGAATGTTTCAATACTTGTAGAGATGCCAGACAGAATAAACAACACTCTAAGAAGAAGTCAGCAACAAGCAGCTTATTGCGGCTGGTGGGGCTGCTGATAATGAAGGTGACTATGGCGACGCTGCAAAACGGAATGACAACCCTTTCCAACCGAAGGGACTGTATATGTGGTATTTTTGTTCAGCTAGGTGAAGGGCTGTCCGGACTTGTAGACAGTAAGATATGCCAAATTCTTAGTTGAAGCCAAGGAACATGTCTTCCTTCACACACGCAGAAAAGTGTATTTTTTTTGAACGTATGTGTACTTGTATTTACCTGTTTTGTATTGTTTGTACTGTGTTTTTTGTTTTGTTTCGTTTATGTTTATTGATTCTTATTAGTTTTGTCTGTACTGGTGTAAGGACTACTGCCACCGAGTGGCAAATCAATTGCAATCAGTAATGATGATGATGATGAAGATGATGACAGACAGACGGACAGAAACAGTTATAATTACAAGCGATTTACTATATGTGACACAGACACAAGAACAAACGAATACCAAAAGTGTAGACATGCAAAGAATATTTTCGCTCTGGTAAAACAATTTCCCCATCTTTTTTAGAAACCGAAGTCTCATACCCGTTTTTACGATCCTTTACCACGGGGGTCCGTTCTGATTTACTTAGATTAATTCCACAATATTGCATCCCATTCACAAAATATATAAACTTACAGTCTAACACAACTTTATTATATAAATATACTTTCTCATAAAATGAACACAGCAGCTGCGATATTTCGTAATTTCAAAGCGTTGCCAATTGTATATAAAAAAACCTTTAAGTTCCAGCCTGAAGATGGCTTCATGAAAACAGCAACATGTAGCTGCTATGTTATTTTAATTAAAAATATAGTTTACATAATTAAGTCGTGTTAAGACTATAAATTTATATACTATATTAATTAATAAAAACGGGGATGCTTCACTCGAAAAATTTCATCAGAATCTTTGAGGATCCATTTTATGATGCGTTGCCAAGATATCAGCGAAAAGCGCCCAACGGAAATTGTCATACCGTTCTCTGTGTGTCCATCTATAGTGTGCTCTCCCTACGGAACAGACTGACTACTACAGCACACACGTTATTAAATTATGTTGATACCTTTTAATAACATCAGCCGACACATTACGATTTTGGTTAAAACAGGATAAAAATAACAGGCACTCTACACGAACCACAATGCACCTTTGATTGGTCTTAATATTTGAGGCAGACTATATTCCCTCAATGGTAAGAGCTGAGGCTGAAGAAACAGAAGGCTATCGATCACAGATCACGTTCGATTTTAAAGTCAAATATCGACTTTTGAGACTTATCGATTGAAAGTTTCCCCGCTAACAGCATATCGATGATAGTCTAGTACGTAAATCTGTTTTTATGATTCACAGATATTCTAGCCGATCGTTTTTAGTATAGTTGTTTCTTAGGATTGCTGGCGTCAGTTATGGACGGCTCATGGCATGCGTTGTTAAGTTAATCTGTCAACGTATATTCAGAACGGTTGGTGATAGGTAGGAGGGGAGAGATTTAAATGAGAAAACGTTAGGAGCTGATAACGGACGCTAGCAGTCCAGTAAGGAAGTCAGTCGCGTACGAGTGTCGTGTACGTGGGTGTACAAGTGACTGTGTTATTGTAATAAACATGATTTAGTTGTTTAACTTGATACAGCGCGCCTTTTTTCACTTTAACAACAATAAATCGAGTAAATAAAACAACAAGTAACAAAGAAATAAATACAACTATATGTGATTCGGCGAACCACACCCGTTTCCCTAAAGAGGATCACCTACCAATATGAGAACGTCCGGACAACAAATTTAAAAAGGGTGATCGTGCAGAATATTTTGCAGGGAGTGTTAAAATAAGCAGTAATTCTCCATGAAGTATTCAAGAATTTGGAACGTAATGGCAGTTACAAAACGAAGGCGTCAGGCAAGTTATGCTCAGGGGAATTTGTCTGAACTGTAGTATTACCCTCTCATAATCACCCAGTTACCCCAACTGGCCCTTCTGCCTGAGACGCGCGCGCTTGTGTGTGTGTGTGGTGTGTGTGTGTGTGTGTATGCGTGGTGTGT
>Ga0136643_10002455_pt1 | contig 24062 bp, 11 predicted proteins | sample TergutLab28metaG_FD_96883 | JGI IMG/M metagenome (GOLD analysis project Ga0136643, IMG submission 96883) | Labiotermes labralis P1 segment gut microbial communities from Petit-Saut dam, French Guiana - Lab288 P1 (version 3) (version 3) | ecosystem: Host-associated > Arthropoda: Insects >... | reverse complement strand
TGACCACGTGACACCCCTCTATCCGCAAAAGTTGGCACTAACTTCGCCGACCGGCGGCGGCCGCTCTGTCGGTATAGTTCGCGTGCGGACTAAGGCCACGGAGTTTAGTTTTAGTTTAGTTCTTTCATACACTTCTTGATATGATTACCTGAACATCAAAGATCTACCTTTAAACAAAAAAAAAAGAAAAACGGAATAAGGATAACTTATATAAACACAATATTCTGTTACTGTTACTGTTAAATTGAACTGACTGATTAACACATAGTTAAAATTCACGTTAATTTTCAAGCAAATTATCTTTAACAGTGTAAATTCTTTACCTTTTGCAGGCGGTCTTTACGTATCACACTTCGGAACAGACATATATATATATATATACAATAAAACAAGTCACAGTAACCTCCACTGTCAACACAGGGTGGTCCATGAACAAGAAGGCCAAGTGCGAACGTATAACGTAAGGCAGTCAGATGTATTACAAAGTACTCAGCGTATTAACATCTAAGATCGCGTCTGACGTCGGTTGCGTTGACCACTTTCGCTACGCACTCCACAAAAAAAATAAATAAATAAATAAAGCTGTTCCGTCTAAAGTTCAATAGCAATTGAATTTTAGTCAATTTTAACTATCATTGTGTACGTTGTAATATTATTTCTTCGTAGAGTATAATAGTCGACTTGTGTATTTAAAAGCATTATCTGTGAAGAGGAAGTCTCCACCTTAGTCTACTTCTGCATTTGTGTTACTGTGATTCTATCTGACGGTGGCCGAATCATGTTGTAGAAGATAAATGAACAAAGTGTTGTGTTCGCTGTAATAACAAAGACATCGGCTAACAAACACAACGTAGTGACGATACCAAACTGTACGTTCATCACCCATTATTTTTACATGCCTGCTACTTTTGTACCTGCAATCGTTTCGATCACTTTGGTGTTCGCCTGTCATTAGAGCGTGCTGGGTGCTCGGTACTGGGGCGTAATTCCAAGAAGGGGTACAATTTAGGTCTTTTGTTGTAAGGATAAGCTTTTGACGAGGGGCTAGGGGAATTTCGGGGATGACCGAGTTAACTGGAGCACCAATCCGATAGACCTGGGTTCCCCAATATGGAGAACTCTGCGCAGTCGTGTTTACTATTTCCCAGCTAGGAACAGGAACCACGCGCTTGCGAAATAGGGGTGGGGGAGAGGGGTGCAGTTTGGAAACGTAGTTACGTTGTCTGTACTGCCTATGCCAAAGGTAGGGGGAAAAGGTTACTTACACCGCGAAGACAGTTTAGCTGCAGTTTCGTGTCGCTATTTTCTCGTGAGTTTGTCCGAAAGCGGGAAGGTTATCCTTGTTTTGGGTTGTCAGAGCTTGTGACCAGTTGTTTTTCTCTTCATTTGCATACTGCATCCTTTGATGTAATGGACCGAACAACATCAGTAGAGTATACGAGTAAGATTTACTTTATTATTATTATTATTATTATTATTATTATTACCACCACCATAATCATCATCAGAATCATTACATTTTAAGTAATTACTTTGTTTAAATATACATATGTACACTTGCATGCATGATGTGTTATAATACAATATGTAGTCCTCTGTTTTCAGGTACTAAACACTTAAATTTTCAAACCAGACTTTCATGAAACTCAGTACCTGTAATACTTATTACTGTTGAAAGGGAACTGTGAATATGTGATTACCTACTGCCAATAAGAATGAATTTGTCCAGAGTGTGGGCAACACAGCGTGTTCTGTTACATTGTTTAACGGCTGGACATACTGTTAATTATAGCAGTAACGAAAGATTACTATGCCATGTGGTGGGGAAATTTTGTAAGCCACCGCTTTTCGTCGTTCCACTTAGATGAAAGTAAAGTTCATTTAAACGCTCGTAACAGTGTTCTTGAAGTGACATTTCAAGACATATAATTTGTCAACAGCTGTCGTGTTTATTCGTGTGTTGCGTCAGACATGCAATGCACGTTCGCTTGTCTTGAAGTGGATTTTGGTGCTTCCATCTACTCGGTTTTATCCTGTTTATTACCTTGTACGTACCTCCTCTCCAAGTCCTCAGGCTTTCATTTTTCCCCCGCTGTGACTTGTTCGTTCATCCGTGCTTGCGTTAGGAAATCCCTTTTCGCCTCCATAATCTGATTTTCCCCTCAAGTGAGCCCGTTTTTCAGCGCACTTTCAGTTACACGCCACGTGTATTACATTAAGACCATTGAGGCGGGACGTGTAACATATTAAAACCCTACCTTCGCTATGTTAACTTAACAGGTTTTTATTCTGTGCTGTTATAAAATATTTGCTTATTGCGGATTGCGCCTGTTCCAGCTCATCTGTTTGCTAATTGTCTTAGGAATTATCCTCTGAATCTTTCACTTCTTCCCATCTCTGTCTGGTAGCTGCCAGTTACATATGAAATGTAGGTCATTTGGCACCCTGTAGAATATAAGCATTGCACAACAATTCTGATATTTTGTTACTCCGTCTATCATGTGTGACTTCACGTGCGGTGCAACCAGGTGGTGTTCTACCCTTTAATGTTGTTAAATTACTTTACCCAAACTTTATATAAATTCACAAACATAAACTGTTTTGAATTACTTTTAAATTCTTACACATTTTCTCCCGTAAAATATTTCAGCTATTTTAAACTAGTGCACTGCCGGTTGAGATTTGAACAAAAATTCTGGCATGGTGCAGAGTACAGTATATTTTTGTGTCTCAGAAATTCACATAACTGATCCCATTGCTCATATTATCACGTGAATATGTTTTCGGTAAGTGTGCGTCTCTTTCCAATAGTAGTGACAAGCGTCGTAATGGGCATTTTTTTTTGTCTTTTGCAATGAAACGCGTGAACGTTTAATTATTAAAATTACCGCTTTTTGATACATGGACCCTAGTCATCTGGATGCTACTGACAGTGGGTTTTTTGGCTGTTTATGTGCTGCCATAGGCCTATACAGTGAGCATTCGGCGCGTTGATGACTATTTTTTTTTTATTTGGCGCAACAACCCCCAGTGGGCCAGGGCCTCCTCATTCACCCGGTTTCTAGATAATACGCAACGACGCACCACAGTCGGCGGATTCCTCCGGACGAGTGATCAGCTTGTCTCAGAGACCTCTTCCAGACAAAACACAACACTCACAACAGACAGACATCAATACCCCCGGTGGAATTCGAACCCATAATCTCAGCAGGCGAGCGACCGCAGACCTACGCCCTAGACCTCGCAGCCACTGGGACCGGCGTGATTACCATTAGTGATTTTCTTAATTTTACTGAATTCGACTGATATGATGGACCTGTCTGCTAGCCCAAAGTTTGCTGAACAACATATGTTGTCAACGTAAGAGATTCATTTCATTGATCGTCGCATGTAAACTGCATGAGTTGTGCGAATGTAAAAACAAAATGTACTTGTTGTTGTTGTTGTTGTTGTTATCGTCGTCGTCGTCATCTGCGCTATGCTTGTGACTGGAATTTAATTGGACGAAAATGTGAATATCACTAGAAAGCACCGAAACTCAATTCGACGCTGGTGAGGAGATTTGTCTGGACGTAAACGCAGAGAATAGTACTACGTGCCGCTCTGTTTATATTTTGTCAGGACACATTGAAATATAAATGTCACTGGCAGATCCGTATAATATGTGGCGAGTTCAGACACTCGAATTTCGAACGACAGTAACTGATCATAGCCGTGGTCACGAAGAAACGAAGAGCATGTTAAATGTCGGGAATCTTTGCTACCAGTCAGTTCAAAATCGTTTGTGTTTTCGCCTGTTAGTGTCAGAAAACATGAAGATCAAAATATGCAAGAGTAATGTTTTACCTGCTGTTAATGGGACCAAAACTCGGTTTTTAGACTCGCAAAATTGCGAAAAGCGACTGTTAGCTTCTTCATGTCCGACCGTACGTCTGTCCATCAGCATGGAACAACTCGGCTCCCACTGGGCCGATTTTCATGAAATTTGATATTTGAGGATTTTTAGAAAATCTGCCAAGAAAATTTAAGTTTCATTAAATCGGACAGGAATAACGTGTACTTTACATGGAGACCAATATACGTTTACGATCATATCTCGCTGAATTCTTCTTAGAATGAAAAATGTTTCAGACACGCGTTGCAGAGAAAATCGAAACACGTATTTTATGTTCAGTAACTTTTTTTCGAAAATGGTGCCTTTTATGAGATAATGTGGTAAAATGTTGTAGAGCGGGGCAGGCCACAAATGATAATATGGCGCATGCTCAATACTTGCTGGATACCCAAGGATACAAATGCACACACAGGTTGTGTAATGCTCACTGCTTTTCCTCTGCAACAGTGGTTGCACGAACGCGCCTGAATGTTACGTTGTACGTACATTGCCTGTCTTGTTATTATTAAGGAAAGAACATGGGTTGAGAATGTTTGAGAAAAGGGCGCTGAGAAGACCGTATGGATTTAAGGGGATGGAAGGAACAGAAGGCAGGAGAAAGCTGCATAACGAAGAGCTTAGTGATTTATACTGCATGCCAAATATTATGAGGACGATAAAACTTACGTCAGTGAGATGGGCGGAACATATAGCACGATGAAACTGACGTACAAAATTTTAGTATCGCTTGGTGTACCTAGATATAGATAATAAGTATAATATTAAATGTGATCTTATGAAAATCGGCTGGGAGGGTGTGGACTGAATTAATGTTGCTCAGGATAGGACCCAGTGGTGGGCTGTTGTGAGTGAGGTGATGAACCATAGGTTTCCTTAAAGGTCTTAGGATTTATTTACTACTGTACCTGAAGGGCTGTCGGCTATTAAACAGGGGCTCTACTTTCCAGGTTCAGTCAGTTTGGTTTTTATCTTTCTTCGTGAGATTCATGTCTTGCCCCCAGTAATCTTTCTTCATTTGATTAGCTTGATATTTTGTGGAGAGTACAATGTGTGAAATTCCGCACTCTGCAGATTAGCAGATTAGCAGATATTACTCGTTAGCTTGTTTTCAAATACACGCACTATATGCTCTTGCCTTAGAGCGAGAGAACAATTTTTACATCTATACTAGATAACAGGCAATTAGAATGAATGCCATCCCGTTGTGCTAATTAATGACAGTGTGTATATGTTCGATCTAGCTTAACTTAAATTATGTTGGAATGAATATGTGAACATTGTCGATAACTGGTAAGGTTGCTATGTTTTAAAATCTTGGCCTTCATTTGTAAGAGTCGGTAAGAGAGAAGGTGTAATTGTGCTGCAAGTGGTCTCCTTAATATTCCTCATATTTTCTTGTAATTCGCTCCCATTTTTCACTTGTTATCTTGGGCCCATCGTCAGAATGGGCAACCACTGAGGTTCACAACTTGCAGCCGTTTTTCTCCAAGACACAACGGCGTGAAATAATTGGTGAATATTTTATAAATACCGTATTTTATAACTACCGTAATGTTGTATTGATATAACGTACGTGGAACGGCAAGGAAGAACTGCTGTTAATGTTTCGATGAAAATGAAATAACAAAATCTAGTTTCGTTTTGTGAGATGTTAGTGGGAATAAATTTTTAAGCGTCATGATGCATTGTCAGCTTACAAATAATCAGTGATTTTAACAATCCACACGCAGTGCAGTAAGGAATTTGACACAGACTTCTGATAATGGCACGGCTGTATGGAAGACCGTCGCGGAGCGTTGTAACCAACTGTAATGTGTTAGTGAAATTAAAGGCACTAGTTACGTCATGTATTATTATAGTAGTCTATTTGTGTGTGAATTACATAGGCTGCATTCTTTGCCATCCTATACTAGGCCTGTGCATATTTTGTTCGCATGCTTGAAGAATCGATTTCCTATTTTTAACATCCCTGTACATGGTCATGTGACTTTTGGCCAGGCACAGTCTGATCCCGATTTTGTGGTGTCTTATCATGTTGCTTTGACGCTTTAAAGTGTCTGCAGCATTAATTAACGCGTGTAATTAAAGTTTGTCCGTTACTTTTTATGACGCCTGTGTAAAATATCTTTCTAATCCTCAGCAATAAGTGGGAAAGTGGCATATATTTACGTAGAGGTTAAGTAATAGACCCGTAAGGACTTTTGATCGTTTAGAACTTAATGGTAAGTGTAGGTACCGCAAACTGTACCATTGATAACCTCTCCATTTTGCCCACATGGTATGTGTGTTTCGTACACCTCTCACAACGAATGTCCATTATTTCTGTAATCAGTATTAAAAAACTGGATTTTGTAACTGACGTGGGCTTTGTTCTCTGTGAGGCAGAAACTGAATTAATGTGTATGTATAATGAGCGTCAGTCTTGAAAAAGTTTCAACAGTTATTTGCTGCTATACGCTCCACGTGATATTAAATTAACATGCTTACATAATACATATATATTTGCCTGTAACAGTGACGCATAACCTTCTTCTTTCAGTAGGCTGCATTGCCACATTTACCCTTGTCTGTGGGCCGTAAAATGCAGTTTTAAGAACATTCGACCTGCTTTTGTGGACAAAACCGAATGGAAGTTTTGAAATATTTTCCTCAAAAATGTATTATAAGACTTTAATATTGGTGTAAATAAACATTTTGGAATGCGTTTTTACATTTCGTGAACGGGTTGTGGAAATTGCTGGTACCGATACCGTCTTTAACCGCAATGCAGTTGCTAAACGTTTCTAGTGTCAGTTGTTTGTTGCCTGTATTCAGTCAAAGGAGTGGCGTCAAATATTCTTTTGTCAGCCGATTCCGTTGTGGAGATTTATTTAGCTTCATCAGCGAGAAAGCTTTTTCAAAAATTTGCTTTTTGAGAAAATTTGCATTCTGTCACAGTTACGAATATTTACACGTTTATTGAAGCAGACACTTATAACGTTTAAGCAAATCGCCGTTTTTGTATTGAGATCTAAGTTTATTATCGCAGTGTAAATCGATTAGTTGCAGCTGTGAAGTGGATCAGCTTTTTCATGTAATACTTAAAAAGGGTTCTCAAATATTGTTGACGGTACTGTGCCTGTCTTTCTGTCTGTCTGTGACTAATGGATCTGCTCATCGTGTCTGACACAAATTACACGTAATGTATTGTTGCAGTATGTACCGACAGTCTGGGAAATGGGGCATTATTCAAAAGCTGCGAATGAAATAAGTGTAATTCTGAAAGCCGATACCTTCTACAATTAATTACAAGTTTGCCATTCATCTTTCCAGCTTCCTTCTCGGAGCATTAAAGTATCCAGGAAGGCCAGATTACGTTCAGAAAATGCATCTCCAAAGTGACTGATTGGATGTCCTACAGGAAAGAACTTGCCGCCTTCTGATAGGATAAAAAAAGTAGCAGAAGTCAGGGAATAGTGTGACTATATTTACTTCATATTTTGCCAAAGAACACCTTGAAGTTTATGTGGTTAGCCCACGTGACCTAATTGAATGGACTGTGTTAAGGTTAGTGATAGTTTGTCTGAATTCAGGAATTTTGCCAGTTAAGTGTGTTTGTTGGAAAATGCAGTGATAATATATTCATTCTTGAGATCTAGCTCTTGCATGTTCTTGTTAAGAAAGACACCACACCATTTTTAGAATCAGTCACAGGATATATTATCCGTCACAATGCCCACTAGCTTACATAGATCAAATTATGTTTTTGAAGATAAAGTAACAATGCCTCAACGATATATGATCTCTTGGCATTGCCTTGATGGAGATCAACAAGCTTTTCAAACATTTCAAAATCCAATGTTACGCCACCTGCAAATATACATATTTCTGATGTTGAAGTAGTGTCCGTTGGAATATTCAAGTGCCAGTCAAGAGCAAACACGCTTGTTAAACGTTGGAGAATTGAGTTTGGACATCTTATGGTGTATCAGCTGTGTCCCTTTGTTCTGTCATTCGGTTAATACTGGCGTCATCAAACCTTTTCGCTAAATTTGGGCAAAAAAATATTTTTGGGCGTGGCATGTAACAACTTTTAATACAAAGTCGCACCCAATAAATGGAACACGACCACTTGGCAGTTATGCAGGAAATGTAAAAACCAAAGTCAGCGACTTGGTATGAAGAGCGAGAACAAGGGAGACCGACAGCGGGAACAAATCACTCGCAGACAGCGTGGTGGTCTCATATGCCTAGTGTTTTTCACTTAAAGTAGAAGAGTAGGCTAAAAAGGGATTTTAGTGACAGACTGAGAAGCTGTCGAGCTGGATTTATCTAGCCCACAATGAGATGCAATGACCAGCTTTTGTAAACACAGTAATGAATTTTCGTTCTCCATAACAGGCGGGGATTTATTTCAGGAGGTGTGTGGCTGTTTGCTTCTAAATAACGACTCTAAACTGAGCGGAAATATTTGTCATGTTTATCACGACGCATAAATAGGGAACTTTGTAAATATTTTACAAGCGTGAATTTTGTGTTATTTTATGTTGTCTGTAGAAATAATAAATGTTGTTGTACTCGCACTAAATATAGGCGTCGTCCATATATCCGTTTGTCGTTAGGACGTTATGTGCCTTAATCTAGTAGTGAATAATATTTGTCTTGTGAAGAAAGTAATGTGGCAGTCTAATAATGTAACGTCATGAACACTAGGCCGTTAATGGACAGTATAAATACACGTATTGACACGTATTGTTATGAATTGTCATCGTTTACAAAAGTTCACATTTTTATTATTTTGGCCATACAAACTTTGAATGTATTTTAAAATATGACGGACTTCAACATTGTATCGGCATTAATAAAATGGTTAATTTCGTCGGAACACATCATGTGATGAATCTGTTTATACACGTTGTCTACATAAAGAAAAATAGAAAACCATAGCATTTTGTGTAGCGATAGTGTGTCGTTCAGCGTATCTTTTGAATAATGTGTCTTGTATGGAAGTGGAACAACAGGCAATTTCAGTATAGATGACCAATGTCAGACGTCCAGACAGATGTATTATGGAAAAGCCAGGAGAAGTCCGAGCTGTACAGACCGGTTGGGAGGAACTTTACGCTCTATCCCGAAAATGTTGTCAGTGACCTGCACTGTAAGAGAACGAAATCAGACACAAGTGATGTGTGTGAGACGAGGATAGTTTTCAGGAGCAGTGTTGTGAGCAAGCGCATAGTTACCCTCCCGTCCCACATAGATGCACTCCACACCTACTTTTGGCGCGCCCATAATGCGTGACCTCACGATTACAGGTTCATTTTGTAACTTAATAAACAGAATACATAAAGATGTATATATATAATTTAACTTCAGGAAGCTGAATTTCTTATTGGGTCATTGTTTTATCTTACTGCTAATACGTCTTCCAAATTGACGAGATTTTGATATTAGATATGGCACCAGAACATTATTGCATAGAAACTATTATTTATGTTTTGGCAGCTACTGTAAATTTAACGCAAAAACGCAGACCGCCCAGATACAATAGAAATACAGGGCTTGAGCTGCTTGATATAATGTTTCGTTCCGGTGAGTAAACTCAGATTCCATTTCCATTACGTCTTAGCTGTTTAAGGGCCGTGAAATTTTCAGTAACGGCTTTGAACTCTTTCCAGACTTATTCATAAAATATTCGTGAATAGTGAGGTAAATTTTATCGTGTGCTTAGTATTACGCCGTAAACACGTCTGTAGCAGTGAAGGCATCACTCTCTTTATTGTTAACTTGGGCCCTGGATGGAGGCGATACTCAATTTTACATCCCACCCGCTGTAGCCTCGGGAAGCGAAATCTCGGTATCCACACGATAGGAGGTTGTGAGCGCCCGAGCCGTTTCTACACTGCGAAGGAATCGAACCACGATTTTTGGTTCTTTCAACCCATATCGCAGTTACCGTACTGGCTGAGCTGTTCCGTATTATAAATAACCTAAATATTCCTAAATACAACACAAATACCCCTAAATGCATTGTAAATGCGTACAGTACAAAATGCACACCGGTGACCGCATTGCGTACAGTATGCAGCAAAGTATTTTCCCAAGAACATCCTAACTACGAACTGCAGACTAGCATCATATCAGGCTTTCGCCGCGATGTGAATTTGATCTGCTTTCTGTTGGGGTTTTACGCAGCGTAGGTTGGTAGTTCCGTACCTACGTCCAAGCAGTGCAAGAATTCTTGGACTGCTTTAACCCCCGATAAGTTGTCCTGAAACGTCGGTGTGAAACTACCATAATGCACTGCGTAAAATCCCAAAAGAGTGCAGATCACGATGGCAGATTATATTAAAGTTATGATTTATGATTTTGATATAAAAGCAAATTAGATTTTAGCAATGTTAAATGTTCGGAAATGTTAACTTTTCGTAATGTGTAATTATGAAAATACCATTGAAAATTAAAAGCCTGTACAGTATATTAAGTTCTATGTAGACAGGCCCACACTGATGCGCGTTGAACATATTCATACAATTGTGAATGTTACACACTGACTGGCTGTAACCCTTTGAAGAATGACCTGGATGTATACAGTCTCAGTTCGTACTTCAAAGAGAAATATATGTACTTCCATTAGAAAAATCAACAGGCGAATTCACTATACGGAAACAATAGCTGTTTAATGTAAGAATAATACGCAACACTTAAATGCCTTGTTCGGACAAATTGTAGAATTCTTAGAGTTAAACCTGACGGTACATGTAGTTATCACTTGGCTGCAAAGGGTTAATCGGAAGTCTATAAAAGTCAATGTCTGTGTGTATCACTGAAACTGAAATATACACTTTAGTTCCCACGGTTATGACAGAACATTGTTTTTCTTTCCTTTGATTACCCTTAAGTAACTTCCGGTTTAATTACTCAGAAAATAGCGGATACAGATGTGACAGTTACTTGACACCCAGACTGAAAACTTAAGTCCAAGGTACCTCAGCGAAATATTGTTGGTAGAGTTTGTTATTTAAATGTTTCAGTAAACGTGTGTAAGGACGGGATTGACGTTTTCACTGTGAAAGATTAAAATGAATAAACAGGAGTTAATATACACGCGTCTGTTAGTGAAGTACTTAATACATGACGATGAAACAACGGATGAGAGAAAAGACGTACGACCATGCAAAGAAAAAGAAGGAATGCAGAACGTATGGTAGAAACAAGGGTTGAAGGCGGTGAACACCAACAACATATTCGATGATCTGCTGATTTTTGCAGAGGTATTCGTAGGAGACAAAGTCGTTCTTTCCAGAACCTGCTTGGCTTCGAGTGAAACTCAACCACAGTACCTGTTCTTTTACAGAGGAGACAGTTTCAAATGATACCAGCATTCGAAATGGCTGTAAATCAATCACGTGGGAAACGTTCGAACTCCTTAGGATTTATCTTGAAAACCCATATCCTTTTCTTATTGATAATTATTTGTGGTCATGTCATGTGTTAGAAATAGTGAATTTTGCCATGGCGCAACAGCCCCTATTGGACCAGGGTCTTGTCATCGTCGAGGCTTCACGATCACACTCAGACACGCCACACTTGGTAGGACTCCTTTGGACGAATGATCAGTCCGACGCAGAGTCCTCTGTTTGACAACACACAACGCTCACAAGAGACAGACATCCATGCCCATGGCGGGATTCGAACCCACAATTAGAGGAAGCGAGCGACCGCAGACCCACGCCGTAGTCAGCGCGGACACCGGGATCGGCCAGAGATAGTTATACCTAATATCAAATAAACAACAAGCCAATCACCAATTTTACATGGTGCAGACTTTAGCTCAAAATTTTGCTTATTGGAAAATTTCTATGTAATTAGTAATGTAACCTTGTACGTAATATGTTCTCTATGCCTGTGTTTCTTAGTCTGTTTTATATGCCAATCTGTTATTTTTGACCGGCAAACGCACTAACTCTCGTTGGCCAGTAATATACAAACCTGTTTAGTAGTTGTGTCATTCTGGTCCTCTTTTCTTCCGTTCATCAATCATTTTGCATCTCACAGTGAATATGTTTTGCAGAATATCCAACCTCGTACCGGAATTCAGTATGGACGAAATGAGTAAATCATTACCTTAAACGGTTTTTGTTTTCGTCACTGTCCACATGGAGTTTTACGCCCTTAGGCTGGCCTGTCTGCCGCACAACTGTGTGAAACCGGGGGATATTAATGGTACCACACTAAACGAAATATGTGATAGTGAAAGTACAGAGAAGCTGAAAGGGAAACTTCACGCAGTTACTAAAAAACTAATTTATTCGTGACCATCATATATTAGTGTTTACGTCGCACACCTTTCTGGATGACACATGAGATTGAATACTGCACCACAAACAGAATGTAATTAAAATCCAAATAGCATATCCTCATGTAGGAAGGCAGTCATAGAAGAAGAGAAAACCCCGTTGGATTTGTGTGACAAACGATAATTTTAAGAACCATGCTCTCAAAATGAGTCATAGGAGCCATTTTAAGGATGGTTAATGTTTAACGCATGCCAAATTTCGGCCTTACGTACCAAGTTATTTTATCCGGTTTTATGAATTGTGCCGCATTAAAGGAGGTAAGGCGTGCAATTAAATTGGGAGCTAAGCTGGGTGAGTGGACAGATAAATCCGTGTGTAATGGAACTGTGTAACTTTATAGTTTTAGTTCGATGCTTTGTCCATCGTCATCGCGCGCGCACAACCTTCGTTTAATAAATAAATAGGAGTGTGTATTTTGTCTAAAATATGATTTGGTTGTTACGAAAAATAAACTTTCGCCCCTAAATTTGTCCTCAGATTCATACCAAGGATTATAATGTTGTCACAAGGACGTTTGGTTTACTGTGCTTGTAATACTGATTACAAGTTACACCTGACAAACAAACTATTGAACTTAACTTGCCCTCGTTCACGCAGATATGTGGCTAACATTTGCAGTCGAACACGCCACTGTACACACTTCGCAGTCTGTACGTATCTGATGGTCACATCAGTATTTCCCAGTCAACCGATATCACCACAGCTCTCAAAACATTGGTGTTTTAAATATTCAATTTTTATGCGTCATGCCACGGACAGAGAAATACAGCTTCATTGCAACACAAAATATCAAAGTTTTGCTGTTAGCAGTCTCCTTGTTATCGTGGTAGGCCTAATTAGCAACAGGGTGTAAGCCATTCGAGGCTTGTTCAGGTTTCATGGTTGTTCTGCCCATCTTTTCCTTTGTTGACCTACATTTCTTCTGCGAGTCATAGTCTGTTCATAAACTAACGTGAGAATGCGAGCCTCATTCATTCTTAATAAATGTTGTGTTCGCTTGCATCTGTAACCCACATTAGTTTATCAAGTAATCGTCATCATCATCCATCACTAGTTACGCCCTGATAAACGTGTTTCGGCCTCGTCTAATAGTGTCTTCAGAGGTCTTTCTCGTCTTCGTCCATTTGGTCAATAATTCAACATTATTTTTGGCATACCTTTTATGTTCATTCTTGTTACATTATGCAGCCAATTTGATTTGTATCTTCTTAGTTTCTATTCGACTGGTTCTACTTTCATCTCTTTCAAAATTTCTTTTATCCTTTTGCGGTGAAAAAGTGTGTATTCCGCTGTTCTGAAAATTTCTTCTGGAATGCAAATTATGTATGTATATATATATATATATATATATATATGTATGTATTCTGTATTTATTTTTTCTCTCTTATTTTTTAATTTGTTTTACAGTCATATACAATAATGTATGTCGTGCAACTTACCTAAAAAAATCTCATCTCTGCGGTCTCAGTTCTTGTTTCCTCCTGTTCCATTAAGTCCAATTCTCACACCAGTGTAGCAGTCTCCTTGCTAAGTTACTACCTGTAGCAGTGCCAACGACACCGCGCAGCGATGCGGGAGATTACATAGTTGTAGGATTCTTTTCGCATGCTTGAAGCAGAAGCAGGTCCGGGAAAGAATTAGAATCGTTCAAATTTACTAGAGAATATTAAATTAAGCGTTTTTTATGGCATAACACGTAAAGGGTAGTGTACCTCAAGTAGCCAAAAGTGTGCTATGGAGGACTGTGAAATAATTTGAAGGAGTCCTTAAGGTCCCTGGTTTAGGCGTTTTTCAATGAAAAGTTTCGGTTCATATTCGGCAAAACTACGCGGTTGGTTCAAAATTCTGTGGAGACCGCCAACGAAGCGGATAGTCAATATGCAACCTCGGTCAGAAACAAGCCTGTCTAGTCTCATCTTCACCTTAAGGCGGTGCGTTTGAACACACGTGATTATAAATAAATACAGCTATTCCTTACAAGCAGAAGCATTCGAAGTAGCTTTAGTACTTTTATCGGAAATCTTCGTATACTTCTTCAAGTTTTTTCTTTCCTACTCAGCAGTTTTTTTCATATTGTGAGCCATTCGACAAATAACATTTTCTGCACAGACTTCGACTCGCCGCGATGAAAACTTAAATGAAAACTAACAACACTTCTCAGGTTGGAACCAGACCGAGCAGACCATGACAACAAAGCGAACAGTGTTGCGTTTGCAGCAATGGGTGTAACTTTTTGTTATTATTTAATTGAAATCTCAAATCTTGGCTCGAAGGAATCAAAGTATAATGCGTTTCGTTATCGGGTTTTAGAGGTGATTGGGGACATTCTGCAGCCCAGGCCTTTGAATTATCTATATTGCAATTCTTGCATGCATGGTGTAACTAATAAAAGAGCATGCTGAAACAGTGATAATAAATTGCATATATTTAAAAGATATTTTAATTACGGAGTTTATTATCAGGCTATTTAACCCGCTGACACTTCGAAATAGACCTATACGCATAAGAATTGTCTGTCCCTGTTGCAAAGGGTAGCAGCTCTACGGTTCAGTTTGAAACAATATTTAATGCGAAAAATGTACCATGGAAATTCGCGATCACGTCGTGCTTCAAATGACGGTAAAATTTCTTCAAGCAGTGAATTACAAGTATAATGATCAAAGAAAAGGAATTTGCCGGTAACGTATGTATATAATTGTCAGTATATGAACATCTAAAAAGCTGAGGCAACGCATTTTGCGTGTGTGAAGGGGGGGGGGGGTTACCACTTCGAATATCGACAGGGACACCGACTGCCCTGACTGAGGTTCCCATGATTTAGTGAGCTGCTTCATACTAATGCCAGGACAGTACCTGAAATTAGGTCAATATCGTGTGCTGTCACGCGATTTTAATTTCATCCCTCGCTACAGTCCAACCATTCGATGCTGTGCAGTCAGAGTTACCGGCAGAGATGTTAAATTATTAATCAGTAAATATATAATTCAGATGTGTGGGAGATTGGATTGAGTGGTCGGTATAGTGACCGTGCTGCGGGCTGGGCGATTCCCCATAGCGTCTAGACCGGCTTCATTTCCCGCCGAACCACTTCGATGAGTACCGGAGGCTTTCCAATGATGTAAAAGCTGGTGTAAGGGACGTGAAGTATTAACGGCGGTTGAGAAGAAGTGGATCTAAAAAGTGTGGCTATCAAATAGCGAGACTATGCACGCAGCTCCTAACCTTGATTGTTTGTCCCTAAATTAGATATTTACGTGTTACCGCCTAACCTTCCCCAGTCGCTTGCAATGCCATGGTCTATTACGTCAGGTAACAATTTTTAAACAGTTTTTAACTTATTGCGTTCATGTTTGATGTTAAGCGACAAGTGGACCGAACTTCCTGTGGCACTGAAGAAAACTGCTACCGAAGGTTTCAGTTTGTTACTCGAGGCGTATGGAAAAAAACTGCAGATTTACTCGAAGCGTTCTCACAAAATGACTTGAGGCTTGGAGGGCGTGTAGTACAGATCTGTGTGTGGCTTTCAGTGTAGAATCCTTTGAAGCGGATAACATGCCGATATAATACGAGGGTTATCCAGAAAATAAGTTTCGTTTGCGAATGTTGCCGCTGCAGCGCTGCGGTCACGATGGTGCGCATGCGTGTCGAGTTTGTTGATTCTGTGGCAAGGCACGGACGGAGTTTGCAGACATTCGAACAGTGTTTACGCATCGTGCTGCGTGTTTATAATGTTTAAGGAAAGAGAGAATCCCGCCGCATGTGAAATGCGATCTGCAATCCTTTTCTTGAATGCAAAGAACAGGGCATCGGCTGAAATTCATCGTCAACTTTGTGACGTGTTTGGAGAACATGCCATGAGTAGTTCAATGTTACGGAGATGGGTGCGACTGTTTAATGAAGGACGCGAAAATGTGCATGATGGTCCGCGCAGCGGCCGACCGTCTGTGGCGAATGAAGATTTGGTGCGTGCAGTTGAAGAGAAGATTAGGGAGAGCAGACGATTCACCATTACGCCACTTTCACTGCATTTTCCTCAAATTTCACGGTCACTTCTTCACAAAATTGTGTCTGAGGTCAAAGAAGCCGTTACCACTTGCTTTGCAGCGCAGGCGGCATCGTTCTACGATGAAGGGACACAAAAACTGGTGCAACGCTATGACAAGTGCCTCAACAATGGTGGAAACTATGTCGAAAAGTAGTGTACAGTATGTACATCAAATGGAAATATACATGGTTTGTAATATATTCTTGTTTTTTTTCTTAATAGCTCATCGGAACTTACTTTCTGGATAACCCTCGTACCTTCATTAATAAAATACTTTCTGGAATTCTCTTGTTATTTAATTGCCACACCTTATCTTCACTCCCCCATTTGCTTTCCTGGTTTGTATGGGGAACAGTTTGTAATAGAAGTGGGTTATATTTTGAAAATCTGGAGTGACTGTTCTATATTACCTGCAGGAAGGCAGATTAAACAGGCCTTTTCAGTTACCGACCACATCTTTCCACTCATGCTGGATTTGCGATTGGTCGTTTCGACATTCCCTACATATCCAGTTCTGCGTTTTTCAGTTAACGTGAAAATTATATCCAGTTGGAACCCGTTATATATATAACAGTGCCTGAAAATTTTTATTATAACACTTTCCCGCATTTCTTCGCTGCAGACTGTTCCAAATTTTAAAGGGCTAAACTTTTTTTTGTGCTGCAATTCAGGAACCCCAGGCTGTCTAGTTTGCAAGCTGCATAACGACAAGCACAAAGAAGTTGAAATAATGAAAATGACACTGGACACAATCATTCTTACATTTGTGAATTTTATAACAGGTCTCTAAAGGATAGTAATGTAACCAAGTTCAGAAATTTCAGGTTTCATGTTTTGAAGCTTAAATAACGTAACATGACGTCATGGCGTAAGACTGAAATAGGTCACCAGTTCTGACATGGTGTCATTGCTTCTCGCGGACTAATTATATTCGTAAACATTTTACTTTTCTGCACAGTTCTTTATTAATTTATATGTTGTTTTATTTAGCGACGCTCTCTGGCCTATGTGGCATTGGTAATGGATGATTATGAATTGTAACTTTGGTGAGATTATAGTGACAGCGAAAAACCGGAGTACTAAGAGAGAAAGTAGTTCCAGTGCCAATTTATCCACCAGAAATCCGAAATGGGCTGCCATGGTGAGCAGCCTACAACTAACCGTCTGTCCTAATACTTTTTTTTTTAATAATCTGTGAATGATGTTTGCATGCATAGGTCTGCCATTTAATGTTTGTAACATACGCCTGTCATCAACATAACATACAATTCTCGGCACGTACAAGTGAAATGGCAGTTTTGTTATCACGTCCCTCAACATTTTCCATTGTATTGCTTTGAGGAGGAAGTTCTTATCCCTTGCATGTTATGCAACCAAACTTACGTTCGTGTTGTGCATTATAACGACGCTGTCAGGACCATATGTAACGAATGCTGGCGGTGGTATTAAGTTAAAGCAACGAAGTACTGTTGCTTCATCTTGGTTAATGGTTATTGATTCAATCCCAACATGTATAACTAGCTAACCAACTTACTGGGGCAGAGTATACGAGGAAGTCCTAGGTGATATTCAGCTCTGCAAGATAGCGTGCCTTGTGATTTAACTGACGCCTAATCATCATTAAATTCGTCCATGACGTTTTGTCCTGATTTTCTTAATTTAGTTTACATCTTCATATTCTGTTCAGCTTAGAGTAATTATGGACTGATGTTTTTCACATACGCGTAGTTCTCCACGAAGTTTTCACCCACATCACTTCTACTTTCCATTCAGGGATGTCCCGAAGCTTAAATGCGGGCCGTAGTCCTTTTATTTGATTGGCTGTTTTTATCTTATAGGTGGGGCTGTGATCCCGATGGCCGCGCGGTTTAAGGTGTGGGTCTGCGGTCGCTCAGTTGCTTGGATTGCGGGTTCGAATCCCGCCGGGGACATGGATGGCTGTCTCTTGTGAGTGTTTTGTGCTGTCAGGTAGAGGTCTCTGTGGGCCGGATAGCTCAGTCGGTATAGCGACTCACTGCGGGCTGGACGGTCCGGGATCGAATCCCGGTGGGAACGAGATTTTCCGCCCGTCCAGACCGGCCCTGGGGTCCACCCAGCCTCCTGTAAAATGGGTACCGGGTCTTTCCCGGGGGTAGAGGCGGCCGGGGCATGGGGCTGACCCCCCACCCCATCTAGTGCCGAGGTCCTAGAAAGAGTACAGCTATACCTCTACTTACTCACCATAAGGACGTTCGTGGCCTATAAAAAAAGGATGAAACCTACCTAGGTAGAGGTTTCTGCCCCGGGCCGATCCCTCATCTAGAGGAGTCCTACGGAGTGTATGTATGTGTGTCAGTAAGAGTGATCAGGTGCAGCATTAACTGCTACACCTGCGATGAGTAGGTGGACAGAGGTCGTGACAAAGAAAAGAGAAAGAGAGAAGGTGGAACTGTTCACAGTAATGTGTTAGAAGGCTGTAGCAAAACGGACCTTATTTTACGTAACCTAGGCACCTAGAAAAACTGCCTTTGGTTTTACAGTTTAAATTATAATGAAACAATAATTTCACTGCAGCTGCGCTACAGTGAACACAATGAAGAAGCTAATTTTGGCCGAATAAAGCAAAACCTTAACTAGCGAATATTCTGTGAGCACAGGCACATCACAACATCTCATTGTTTCACTCTCGACTGACTGCTAGTTGCAGCTAGCCTGCGTAGTCCCCTCTCCATTTATTAAATACAATTCAAGGTCAGTGTGTACACAACGTTTACTATATATCAAACTGTTAAGCACCTACATGTTTCGCTCCTGTACCTCGACTTGCATAAGAACAATGAGTAAAGAGTAGAAATGAATATTATGTTATGCACTGTATTATGAAATACCATAATTTACAGGTTTTAGATTCTAAAGTTTGTTTTTAATGGTATAGTTACGGCAGCTGTTGTGTATTTTAATTCATTTTGCCAGTCAAAACTATTTTAATTCAGGCCTAGTTGCTTGTTGATTTTCTGTTGAACAGTTAACTGATACGAGGTGTGAGGAGTCTTGCATTTGTGGATTATTTTGTCTGTTGTCCTCATTCCACTACCTTACATTCTGCTTTTGCCCAAAATAATTTATCCGCCAAGACCGAGGGATATGCATGTAGCTAGCGCGTTGCAGACGGTCGTTTGATGACGTAAGGTCGCAGTGGAAATACACAAAAGTATAAAGTTTCGCTTAACACTGTGGTAATCGATTTTACGATCTTATCCAATGGAACGTTTCTCTGCATAAATTTTAATCTTTGGCCCGTATTTACAGGTTTTTGACAGTTTTGAGGGTCGCTAAAGAATTCAGGCGGTCCACTTGCAGGCCCATGGCCCCCCCCCCCCTGGTATAGACTGATTGCTTTCACAAACAGCGATTTACAGTGTCCTTGGGTTTCATTATTGGGTTATCTTGCTTTTAGGCGTTAGCTTCACTAACATTTTAGGCTCGTTCTAAAAATTTTGGAAAGCGACTCTTAGCTTCGTCGTGTCTGTCTGTACGTCCTTCAGTCCATATGGAAAAACGTGGCTCTAACTGGACGGATTTTCATGAAAATTTGATATTGAGTATTTTTAGAAAATATATCGAGAATATTCAAGTTTCATTACAATCTGTCAAGAATAAAGGGTACTTTAAATGAAGACTAGTGTACATTTTTTACCATATTTCGCTCACGCATTCTTAGAAGGAGAAACACTTCCAACAAAAGTAAAGAAAATCAAAACACGCATTTGGTTTTCAGTAAATTTTTTCCTAAAATCGTGCCGTTTATGAGATAATATGGAAAAATGTTGTAGAACCGGGCAGGCTACAGATAACAATATGGTGCACGCGCATTGCCTGCTGTATACCTACGTGTACAAACACACATTTAGAATATGTAATACTTACTGTTTTTTTATAGCAACAATGGTTGGACGAATGCGCCTCAATATTACGTTGTACATACGTGCATTGCCTCTCTTGTTTTCATTTAATGAAATTAATACTTCCTTCCCATTGCCCGCATTCCCTTTATGGACTCGATTGCATGGAGATCTGTATTAATTGTTTCGTATCCGGATTTCGTCTTTTTTTACTGTGCGCATACAATTAACGAAATTAACCCTTTTTTACTTATTTTGATTAAAAATACGTACAGAATTGTAGTCGCTGAAAACTGAAGTGAACAGAACATTGAGGAGACTTAAGCATTGTTTGTGGATATTACAAGCACAATTAATGTCGCACGCAAGTTGTGATTGTGTGGGCTGGAAATAGTCCAGTGGTGGACTCTGGTGGCTGCGGCCATTAACTTTCGGGTTTCTTAAAAGGCGAGGAATGTCTTTAGCAGCCGTGCCTGTGTGGAGTTGATTGTAATAACGTGCCGCTCTGCACACACTCTGCACAGTCACCTTGTCACTGTGGAACTAATGACACTGCTTACTGTCGATTTGGCCGTAGGGCTAGCCAGGGTCCGTGTTGCTATGATCTCATGGTGTTCAGTTGGTCTGTCAGAAAGCAGTTACAGATTTATTTTGCAACAACTTAATACAGCGCTGTTATTCTTTGTAGTACACCGCTCTCTAAAGCAAACTATGTTTCTGCTTAGTTTCTATACTCGCTGTTCCACCATGCTATAACACAATGTACGTCCGTCCTTTTAATTTCCTGCCGAAGCGAAGGAACAAACTGCCTTGTACAGCCCAAACAAGCTCCAGATAACAGCTCCAGGACGGTGCACAATTTCCTTTACTGTTCAGATCACAGCTGAACCATCGAAAGTTCTGTCAGCAGCAAATCGGTAATAATTGCTACGTCAGAGACACTTTTATGGCATTTTCTAACAAACCTGGAAAACTTGTTCTGTGTGATTCATTTTTATGACGTAACAGATAAGCCTTAAAACACCAGTAATACAATTGTTGTACTTCATTGGCATTTTGGACTCTTATCAACCAAAGCCCCATAACCCTTGGTATCCGAATCTCAAACCTGACTTTTAGAAATTATCATTAATTTAAAAATATGTATGAGCTGGAGAATTCTGTATCATGTTTAAAATAAATAACTGATGTGATTACACAGGGTCTTCTTGAATTTGAATGCATGTTTCTTTTTGTGCTTAAGAATGAACAAGGTTAACTTGTTACATAATATAACCATACAATACAACGAGGTAAAATTATAGTTTCGTGTTTGTTTTTAGTACGGAGACGGGAAGTTGAAAGTTTCTGAATGATATGATAGCAAGCATACTTAGAATTTAATCTGCTCCTGACTTCTACTTAGATGCAGTGTTGAATTTTTATTGTACCAGTATAGGTGTACTTGTACTTCACTTTTTCGACGGGCTAATCAGCTAGATTATACTATTATCGTTTTGTCCTACATTTTATTGAAGAAACATTAACGTGAAACTGAATTGAATATTTATATGGCGCTATGTTTTCATCCCATGTAATAGCTGACGCCGTTTATTAAGCGGTCACGTGTTTGCTATAAGCATGTATTCAAATTGAACGGTACAGGAAGTATCTGATAACAGCTCATAAAGTTGCATTTAAGAAATCCGGCTAACAGTCCATCCACGCTAACTTGTTTACCTCAGAAATTAATGTTAAATGACACTGAAATGGTACCATTCCCCGACTCTGTAGTCAGACACAAGCAGGGAGCAGCAGTAGGTAAATGGCCGGGAAAATTACACTGGCTGAAGCTCAGTGGCATTTCCAGCTGCCTGCAGATGTTTGATTTACGGCTGTAATAACGTGCCAGCCGTGCTGTCTCACGCAGTGTACGGTGGTGCGTTGGGCAACAATATCAAATGGTGTTTAGTGTTCTAATGTTGGAACTCATAAGAGTGACACTGGTTGTTAGATTTGTGTTGTACAGCAACTGATGTTAATTTCCTGCGTTCTAAGCTTAGTTACTAGTGGCAGTTTTCGATTACGGTGCAGTCACTGTAGTTGAGCTAGTCTACTTTCTGATATATTTACGGTAGAACGCTTATTTGCCTGAGACGGTGTCTTGTAGTAAGCATATATTATGCATTTACGCGCACTCACTCTCTCTCTCTCACACAAACACACACACACAACGACCCTGTCTTTACAGGTCGTCTTGTGAAGAAGTAGCTAAACTGTAGGGGTTCCATATACACGTAGCTGTCTGTCGGCTGTAAAGAAATACGCTACTCCATGGAAATGAGTTGTATTTTTTTCTCCATCAGTTGTGTTCTGCATAATTCGAATTTCGTAAGGCTTGCTGTACAGTCTCAGTGGGATAGATATATCCACTTTTCTCCGGTCTAATTTAGGAATAAACGCTTAAAATACGGGACTCGAACCTGGGGCAGTCTTCCAGATATTTTCATTGGGTTATTTTGTAGTTATGTTCACTTTCTGCGGTCGAATTTCGTCATACACGCTTGACATAGATTATTTCGAATCTTGTCCGAGCCTTCGGACATTTGCTGTACTATACGTTGTAGTTCGCCCACTTTTTGCAGTCGAATTTTGAAATGAACGATTAAAACGGATCATATACCACTTATCCGGCCTCTTTGCGAAGTCTAAATCCAGATGGATATTTTCTCATATTATGGAAACTTTTTTTTTGTTCGGAACATGATAGACCTGAAGAAAATGAGGCTACTGATTTTATTTGGTCTGTTTTTTCCCGATTTCTGCCGTTCAACGCGAGATACGCATGAATATTATTATGTTGTGATGGCACGTAATTGCCTGACGGTACACTGTAGCTGGTGATGTAAAGATGGTCTGTCGTGTGTACCGTGGTGCCTGCATTTCCAGGAGCTGAGTTAGAAGAGCCCTCGTCAGATCAATACTTCACCCTCCCCTACATAGCAGCACACTATAGGACGCCCAGAAATGTATCACGTGCTGTATATGGAAACGTTTGTTCTTACTTAAATAAAAATAGCAGCGTCGTTTGTGGCAACATGCGTCGCTACTTACCTATTGATCAGATCTTGGGCGTTTAAGGACCGACTGCGGGTTCTTCGTCATCATGGTCGTCGTTACCAAATGCTGCCAAACTCCGACATCTGATTCTGGAAAGCCTAGTTACTATAGTGACTGTTAGGGGTAAGAGATTGTTTTGTTTTCCCAAGCGTCCGGACCGGCTTTGGGGCCCATTTAGTCTCATATTCAGTGGGAGCGGAAGGGGGTTCTCTTTTCCCGGGAATAAATCGGCCGGATTGTGAAGCTGACCACTCATCACCACGTAGTGTCGAGCTCCTTCTCCTTTAGCCGGACGTACGAACATTACCTCCTTATATGGCATTCTTAGTTTGAAATCTTGTAGAATCGAAAATATCTGCTTCGTAGTCGCGAGTTCCCGGATTTAAATTTACTTCCAGTGGCTGCACATCCTTACCGAGCGATTATGTGGCTTTCATAAAGCAGTAGGTTACTTCATATTAGGATATGACCAAAGTATACTCCAAATTATGGCACGACCAATAGACTACTTCACATTAGGGCACGATCAATAGGCTACTTCAAATTAGGGCACGACCAATAGGATACTTCAAAGTAGGGCACGACCAATAGGCTACTTCACATTAGGGCACGACCAATAGGCTACTTCAAATTTAGGGCACGACGAATAGGCTGCTTCAAATTAGGGTACGACCAATATGCTACTTCATATTAGGGCACGACCAATAGGATACTTCAAAGTAGGGCACGACCAATAGGCTACTTCAAATTAGGGCACGACCAATAGGATACTTCAAAGTAGGGCACGACCAATAGGATACTTC
>Ga0136643_10002452_pt1 | contig 24066 bp, 20 predicted proteins | sample TergutLab28metaG_FD_96883 | JGI IMG/M metagenome (GOLD analysis project Ga0136643, IMG submission 96883) | Labiotermes labralis P1 segment gut microbial communities from Petit-Saut dam, French Guiana - Lab288 P1 (version 3) (version 3) | ecosystem: Host-associated > Arthropoda: Insects >... | reverse complement strand
TTTTGTTTCCCCTTTGGCATTTTTTTTTTGAAGACGGGGTGGAGGTTTTTGCCTTTCCGTGTTTTTTTTCCCCCCCCCTTTTTTTTTATATAATCTTTGTGTGTGTGTGTGTGTGTGTGTGTGTGTAGACTCCGGTTGAAATGTGATGGCACATGGTGACGCATAGGAAGGGAAGTGAAGAGGAAACTGGCAAATGGAGCCAGTACTCTTCACACTACCTTGGAACGTGGTGTATCGAGCATTACTACCGCATATGCGCATACCTCGGCTGCCAGACTGAACTGATTCCCCCGCTGATTTAAATGGATTCATCCGTTTCGCTGAAAGACAAAATCTGGTTTCTGCTCATGTGCCATCACATTTCAAATGCAGTCTACAACATGTCACATCACTTTTCTTGGCTGCTTTTTGTAGGAAGTTAAAATTACTCAGTAATTGTCATCTCCCACTATTGTCTGTTACTTAGGAAAAAATTACAGATAAGCCTTGTTAGTTTTGCATTTCTCTATGTGCAGTTTGCAGAAGTGCCCATTTGATTTTATGAATTTATGTTTGTACATAGTGTAAGTTTTGAATTTTTTTTTGTTATCTGTTAGTGGTTGGATAGTCAGCGAGTGGTGCAGTGTCTTGTTGCATTGCTGGACCCATCAGTTGATCCTGAACGCCACTGTAATGCTGCACAGCTGCTCTGTGATGTAATTAGAATGTCAAGAGAGAACCAGCACACTTCTGTGGAGCGGACAGATCCAGATCCAATACTTAACACTATTGAGGCGTAAGCATGAAATTCCCCTGATTACATCGCCATTTGTAGATGTGCATTTTTAGGGCTGAATATGGGTGTTTTGCAGCAGATGTAAACTCCCTAAATAAGCACCACACTTAACTTAGTACTTTTTTTTTGGCAGACCTGAAACTGTAAAACAACTTCTAGATTACATACTGGGGAAAGAGAAAAGTGAGTCATCGATAGTTGGCGGAATATCTGTGTTATTAACACTACTTGACTGCAGTAAACCTAGGTAAGATATCAGAATGAATAATAGTTGAGCTTTGTTTATGTAGATTTGCTAACTGTAGACATTCAGCTTCATCACAGTCAGGCAGTTCTTACCTTACAGCTAATTTTCTGTACTTCATAGAATTTTTTATGGTAGAATCAGAGACTTCCACCTTGTAAAGTTATTGACATTGCACATTCTTTGTCTTATATTGAGGTATGATCACATTTTTCAATTCTTTCTGTGATAGGATTAACTGACAAAACGTATAATATTTCAAACGCACTCATTCCAAAGTCAAAGTTGTTCAGTTCAAATATGTACCAAACCGAGATTCTAAAAAGGTCACTTTCGCATGCAAAAGTTGAGTATTAATGATGTGGAGGTTTTGTTTGGGGCAGATACAATATTGCATCATTGTATGATGATAACAGTTTCGATTACCTTTTAATATTTCCTATATACCTGACCACCATATTTTTTTCTCCCCTGCTTTTATACAGTACTCCAAACTCTGATTCCAATAATACGTATGGAGGTGGTGGTGGTCAGGATGAAAGATCAGAAGGACATGGAGAAAATGAGCAGCCTCCCAAGGTTGTTTTGAATACAACAGCAGCCGTCTTGCCACGTCTTAAGGATTTCCACAATCTGTTACTTGACCCTCCACAAGTAAGTGCATGTTTAAATTCTGGGAATGTATTTCATGTGAGTGTTAATCATTTGATACTGAAAATTATACATGTGTAATGTGAAGTGTGATGCGCAACACACCAAATGTCTTGTAAATATATAAGCATTCAGATGCTGGTCTTCTTCACACTAATGAGAGCATTTAGTTCTGGCACCAAGTGGTTATTGCATCATACAGATTAGGAATTAACTCTCAAATATGTATTGCACTTTTTATTATTTACACTTTATTTTCTTCTTTATAATAGAGAAATACTGTTCTGGTTTGCTGAGTGATGACCCAACAGCTCTGGCTGATTATTATAGTACAGGTGGACCAAATAGAAGTAGGCTTTACTTTTGATGTTTCAAATGTACTGCCAGGGTCTTCAAAACAATGGTTATATAGTATCTATGTATGATGCAGTTACCTAGGAACAGGATTCATGTTAACTTTGTAAGAAGTTTAAATTGGACTGTAAATTAAATAGCATTAAAACTGTATAAATGTACTTCTTGTATGAAATTAGTTCACTCTAGTTGTTTTTTCCTTTACCTGTGATAACCGTTTGGGATCTTAAACCCTTTCTGCATGTGTGTATTGTGAATCTGCCGTTAGATGTAATTGGCAGTGGGATGTGCATACTCTTATACTCACAACAACTTCACTCTGCCACTGAACTTTGTGTCACTCCTTGACAGGGCTCAAAAATGTTCATAAATGGGTGTTTCTGACAAGACATTAGGCATTGACAGTTTGTCGCCTTGTGGAGGAGGGATTTTGCATTGTATGTGACTGAGTTGCCCAACTGTACTACACAGTATTATTTGGTATTTTTATTTCAGTTCTAGGAGTGGCTTATATTCTGTGTGTGTCATGTATTTAGACTACATTTGTGAGCAGTTTGTACAAGTGAGAAGTGTGAAATGGAATTGTATGTCACTTCAAAGTCTGCCACACGATACTTGTGCTGTGAAATGTTATTTGAGCAGAAAAAGATGTGGATGTGCATTTTGGAGTTATTACTACAAACAGTAGAAAAATGTTTTTTATTAGGTATCCAAGTTTAACTTTGGGTTTCATATTTACGGCACTGATTGTGTAGAACAAGAACCACTCTGGAATTTTCTTCATTATGACTGGGGATTTATGTACTTTGTTCTGCAACATTTTGTGCAGCAGATGCTCAGGTACATATTTCTTATACAACTCTTTGTGATTGTTTAAAAGCCCAAAATTAAACTCCAACTTTTACATCTGCTTAAATGGGTTTAAATCCATCACAGAAGAGTTAATGTGAGTTGCTGTCAAAATGAAATCTGACTTGCTGTTCTCACATTTTGAACCTGATGCAGAATGCCTACGTGGTTTCTACCAGAGAAGACAACCATTTTTTACACTATCTAATTTCCTTCCTTTATTAGTTGCTAATATGCGTTTATTTTCTTATCCTTCTCCCACATTTCCATAATGCTTAGTTTGTTGTTTTGCAGAAACCACCAGTGAAGACAACGGTAGGATCTCTGGATCCACCTCTTGGCAACACAAGGCTGCATGTAGCAAAATTGTTTGCAGCTTTACTTGCTACAAACAGTGCTGATGTAAATAGGGAATTGGCCAGTTTAGGAACAACTGAAGTGTTGTTGGTAAGGTTCTTGCTGTATGATACAGAGTGATTACATAATTTAAAAGTGTGAGGTTTGATGATGTGACACCAGTGTTGCAGGAGGTTCAAGTCTTCTGGGTTTTAAGACCTTGTTGACAGGTGAATAGTTCCAGATATTTTGAAGGTGGTGCAGTCGTTTGAATTGTCAGTAGGTGTTTACCAGCCAGTACATTATAACAACCTAGAAAACTTCGGTGTTTATGATCATACAAGTTCTCAGAATTTAACACAGTAGACAGCATATGGAATGAAACACATTGGAAGGGAGAACATCAACATGTTTCTGTAGAGTGCAGAGAAGTGTGGTAACTGCAGCAATAGCTGGTAGGAGGGCAAGAATTGGCATGGCAGTAAAATGACAGCTTAACCAAAGAAGGCAGGTTTTGTACTTGGCTTGCATTCCACACACATTTGTACCCACTGTTCACCAAGGTTTTTAGAGGAAGTTCCATACATTTTCTCCGTCTTCTGTGTTGGGAAGATCTGTTGTGAAATGGTAGAAGATATCTGGCAAGAAAGAGGGTATTGCTTTCATGTGTGCAGAGCCACATATGAATCACGTGTTATGCGACCAGTGTACCAAATGCTTTTTGAAAGTTTCCACATAGTGAAGTTAGTTTTGTTTCATTCGGCTATATATTCTTGTGACTTTTTTAAACTGCACAGATCATTGGTGTTCACTGCCCCTGCACATGTATGCATGTGTGCATGTTCACCCTTGTATGTTATAGCCACGAAGGATGGATAATTTTGATTGATCTTAGCTCTGGACCACATCTAATCCACAAGAAAAGCTGCATGCTTATTGACCAAAAATTACTGTATCACACAGATTTCCATATTTCACATTACATGGTAATGTGTCAATTTATATACCTGTGTCAATGAAACAATTTATTCACAAATTAACCTGTATTATCCTGCCCATAAATCCATGTGTAGCGACTGATGGCTGGCGTTATTGTCGTTTTGAATGCCCATGCCTGCACCTGTGTGGGGCAGTGTTTTCACTTTTATCCAGGAAGAACTGCATTTAACAGAACACAGGCATCCTGTTTGTTTGATGCAAGCAGTTATCGCTTTTGCCCAGTTATATGTATAAGAACAGTGAGCAGACATTACTGTCTGTGTATTGTGTTGTGTAGTGTAGGTGAATGACAACACTGGAGTATTAAAGTGTGGCATTGTTCTCTGCATTAATCTGTAACCTGGCTTGATAAGAGAAGGACACGACACAGAATTTAGATTAGGCCTATTGTATTCGTTGCTACAGACTTCACTAGCTACACCGTGCATTGTCTTACCATTCTGAAAAACTGCATTATTAAGCTCTGCTCTTGTGCTGTGTATGTTTACTTTTTTTTTATCTGTTTTACAGGAATTGTTTTTTAAGTACACATGGAATAACTTTCTGCATTCACAAGTGGAACAGTGTATAGCATTTGCACTGAATTCTGAATTAAGTCTGTCTGTCGAGAATGATGAGAGTGAAAATGTGTTATTACAAAATGTAAGTACATTTTATACCAGTGATATCCTTTTTTTTTTTTATGGTATCATCAACTTTGATGATTATGTTATTTATGATTTTTTGAATCTTTTTTGTTTCAGATTTTTCTAAAATGCAAATTAATACAGAGGATATTAGATGCATGGGATGATAATGAAGTTCAGCAGTGAGTATATGTCCAGTTCCCATTACTGAAATTCCCATTTTTTATAATTAAAAAACGGCTGCACTGAATTGTAGACATTTTCACACACTCACAAAAGTGCCTATTAGCTTCTCCATGTCTGTTAAGCCGTCTTTCCACATGTATCATCTTGGCTTCCACTGGATGGATTTTCATGAAATTTAATATGGAGGCTTTTATGAAAATCCGATAAGTAAATCAAACTTTTGTTCAAATTAGACAAATGTTGGGCACTTTACATGTAGACCTAAGTATGTTTCCTTATCACTGTTCAAGTGAAATGATATTAGGCTGCTGGGATTCCAAAGGATGTACAAACAGCATTTATATTGTTGATAAAATATGAAGCAAGTAAATAATTCACTTTTCATTGTGTTGCTGTCATGACACTTCACCTATATATTGCCAGCAACATGTAGTTCAACAATACAGACTGAAAACAATGTTGCATTTCTGTTGTGTTGTTGATGACATATGTGAACATGCCACATTGTTATGTTACACATACAATCCTGGCATGTTTTTATGTTTACTTCTGACATTTAGCAGCTATTCCATATTGTACCTCTGAAAGCAGTTTTCTTTCAACCTGATAAAGCGAATCGAACAAACCTGCTGTTGCGGGAAGCATGTATGGTAATCCTGTGTTTTGAATTGTGCACATGTAGTCTGCACTTTTTAATTGCAGTGAGGTTGCATCTTTTCCCATTTGGTACTAAATTGAGTTACAGAAACACATGGAGGTATCCATATAGCTAACATGAACTTTAAGGGGGGGGGATTTATGCAATTTATGGCTGTGAATTCCTGTGCAAATAACAGCAAGCTGGTCAGGAGCAGTGTGCCTCAGCACAAACAGATTTTAAGGTGCAGGATTTCTTATTCCATGATAGGTTACTGTTCAGGTTGGTAAATAAGTGTCAGCATTTCACAAGACCTTATTGCATAGTTGTGGCACTTTAATTAGTTCACACTTTTCACAAGTTTTATATATATATATATATACACACAAGATTTGCATCCTTTTTTAAGGAGGAAGAAAGTGTTAACACTTTTGAGGGGATGGAAGAATAAGCTAGGGGACTGCATGAAACAAGCTGATGGACTAACAACCTTTACCAATCTGCACCTGCTGCTGTGTGCAGGGACACCAATGGAAGATGATTCTAAGACTTACAGCATTATCTGCAGCTGTCATGCCTCTCACTTGGGTATTTGAGAGGCATGACAGTTACACCACATAAACTCACTGATACGTTGATCACACAGTATTTCCATTTCACAATATGACAAGGAGTGAAACAATTCCCCCCCCATCTTGTTAGTATGATACATACACCTGAATTTGATGATAAGAATTAAAAGAGAGCAAAATTGTCATGTCGTACATTCTTCAGGAACTGTTATTGTTAGGATATTCTGGTATTGTTTGTGATGGTTCAATTTCGTTGTGGCTGTTTATTGCAACAGAGCCAAAACTGGTGGTCGCAGACGAGGTTATATGGGTCATCTAATCAAGATAGCAAATCATGTGGCACAGCAGGCTGAAAGAGGTCCCTTAAGGGCCTTTATAAAAGCACATGTGACTGCAGATACTGTTGCTGCGTGGGAAGCATTTGTAGCCAACACACTGGCAGAAACTAACAAAAAACATCAAATATATCTGGTAAGCAGAGGTCTCTCTGAATAAATACAACCTTATCTACAGATCTGTTCTGGGAACCTGAATAGTGATTTCAGGTAATTGTATAGTCAGCATGGGTGTTAAGTGTGTATGGTTGTGTGGTCCTTATTGCAATTAAACTGTCATTAATTGTAGGATTTTGCTCAGTGAAACAAGTGTGTATGGATACATTAATATGGAAAATAGAGTTTTAATACAGTAATTACACAGTCAGAATTACAAAACAGTCTGTTATAGAGAATGTATGGTGTGAGTAAATTGAGTGTTTTGATGAGCTGATGTGTGTGTACATCTTTGTTTTGCTTGTGGTGCATACACAAAACCACATAGAATAAAGTACATTTACTTTACCTTGTGTTATATCTTACACAGCCATATGTTTGATTGGTCCTAAAGTATTAAGTTGATTTTGGTTTAATATGGTAGGATTCCTATGCAAAAAATTTAACCCTTTGAAAATGAAATTTGTCTGTCATATATAAGGACTCAGTGCATACTGCACAGTAAACTCCACCAGGGTTATACAAAAGTCACTGTTTGCTCTGAGATCCCTACAGAACATATGAATGCAATGTGAGCACCATGTAGAATTTTTGAATGTTAAACCTGGTGGCATGTAAAATAACCACAAGGCTTTAAAAGATTAAAACAAATTTGATTTTGGCAACATCATACTTGAGCTTCCTGAAACACCATGATTGCACAGTCTTTTGAATTATATCTTGTGTGTTTTTGGGGCTTGTATGGTGACAATAACAGATGTGTGGTACCACAGGATTGATGTTGAGGATTCTGGTCTCATGAGATGTTACACTGTGTAGGGAGTAATCTAACCTATTCTGATGGGTTTTTTTTTTTTAAAGAAACACTGGGATATGTTAAATTATCTGCTATACAACTGAACATCTCAGAAGATTAGGAAACCCCCACCCATTTTTTTTGGTACCAGGCATTGTGATATAATTATGCAACACAAACCAATGAAATGCATAATTTTCTAAATTAATATTTAATTTCTGTCTCCTAGACGTTTCAAACCTCGTGGGTTCATCCTTAGGAAGACATGCAATATGGTATGTTTTTTCAGACGTTGTTGTGAGCAGTCTGGTGGGTAGAATAATGTGCTCGAGTCTCAAACACACTACCCTACCCACCAGACTGCTCACACCAATGCATGTAAAACATACCATACTGCATGTACAACCTGTCTTCCTAAGGATGAACCCACAAGCTTTGAAACATGTAGGAGACATCAGAAAGTAAATATTAATTTAGAAAATTTTGCGTTTCATTGGTTTGTGTTGTATAACCAGAATCCCTGTTGTGTATATTGTTTTGTTCTTTTGTCACAGGGTGGTGTTCCTCCTGTTCCTTCAAATTCTGAGGATGATGATGCAAATTACAGAGACATTCCATTCTCACAGGACCCAGGATTACATCAGGTAGTATGTATTGCGTTTTCATAGGCCCAGCTCAAGAGTCCTGTCATATTAACCTACAAAATTGGTTTGTCAGTGTTTGGCCTGTTATGCTTATTTATTTATTTATCTGTCTACCCATTCATTCATTCCTGTATCCAATAGCTGTTCATGTAACACATTTACTTATTCAGTCACTCAACTGTTGCACCACCATATATTGTAAGGGCTGATACCCTCATGGGCTAATATCTACTAGTCATCTTAAGTACCCATTGTTGCCTGTTGTGCAGGTATTACTTTGCTGTGTTTTTTTCCACCTGATTTCTTTTGTTTGTGATTTGTAGGTTTTTGCTGACTACCAGCTGCAACAGATGGCCCCACAGTTTATTGAGAATTATGGCTACCATGACGATGAATTCACAGATGGTGAAGATACGTTACAGTATGTATACACTATTGTCATTGTTTTTCTGGTGTGGGCATGCATGCGGTCGGTTGGGTGGGTGGATAGGTAGGTAGTTAATATATTTTTTTTGTGTATAGAGGGTATAACAAAGATAAAATGACGTTTGTAATAGTGAACTGCAGTGACTATGAAGATGTTTTCCTATTCTGTAAGTGATCAGATTTTACAAATTTTGCTTTTAGTTGTAAATGTTGTATTTGAACAGTTCTGATAAACTTTGCTTTTTTAACTTTTTTTCCTCTCCAGAAATAATACAGTTCGTGAAATAAATGTAAGTTGTATCAGTCTGAAAATTTAATGGAGTACAAGTTTACGATATTGTGCTGATAGTACTGTATTGCACACCACATCAGAGACAGAGATTGTTATTTGCTGTGTAAGTACTTCATTACTTTCATTCAAAGAGATGAAGAGAATGGAAGCATCATTAACAAGAACAGTAGAACCATCAGCCAATAATCTGGCAGTGGCTCCATGTACTCTGCAACAGTTGTTGCAGGCCTCACAATTTGAAGAATGAGGCAGGAGCTCATATGGAGGAGCTCTGTCATAAGCTAATGGAGGCCATTAGCTGTTTAGATGCAGCATTACTTCTTTCACTCAGCCAGGGCCATCCAGATGACATCAGTCACTGGACTTGTCCTTAATGGGATGTCGGTGGCACCAGAGAAGGAAGTGATATGTGGGCCCCTGTTACTGAAGACCACCCTGCATGTTCACCCTTGGTGTACAGCGCACCTTTGAAACTCTGCAAGCCCAGCTGGAAAGTAGAGTGCCTCCAGGCCACGATCCCCATGGCATATGTGTGGCTCTGCATGTCATGACATTGTGCCCTGTTGTTGCCAAGAAGATGATACATGGATATGGTGGCATTTATAAGTGGCTGTTATGCTGAGGGTAGATGTCAGGAGGGGAAAATTAAATGTAAGAGGAAGGAAAGTATGCACAAAAATTAAGAACTAACACAAGATACAATTCACAATGTGAAATAAAAATAATGATAATTGGAAGGAGCGGTTTAGAAACTAAGTAAGGGATAACTGACCCTGAGAAGTGGCTGAACATTGATTAGGTTTCAGTTCAAGTTGGACCAGAGCCATATTCTGCATGTTTTGTTTTATGATGCTGGGTGCACAGGCCATTTTCTGCAGCAGTCCTCACATTCCATGGAATAGAACCCCCCTATCTCCTCGGATTTCGCCCATTTTCCTCCTGTCGTAACAGTTGTGGAATTCGTTACAAGAACTATATCTTCAGAAGTTTTGTAGCATTTACATGATGCATTGACAAATTTATGGTTTTTAACCTCTGAACTGAGTCATGGGTGACCCTTCAGCTATGCATTTTTTTTTTCCATGGAAAACTTGATTACATCTTAACCAAGAAGAACTGGGTGATGTTTCCTTAAAAAACTGGTCACTTGACAAAAGTAGACCATCATTGTGCAGCCGATCACAGGAATCAGAAAAATGTGTCAAAGATTCCACCTTGGATAATGAGGTGGGTGGAAGGACAGATGATTCAAAATTCAGACATGAGAGAAGACAGATTTCAGAGAAAGAGAAAATGGGAAGTAAGGGAGTCTGAAGGAGACAGTGAATCACAATATTATGTGTCATATATATTTCCCAGTATACTGGCATGCACACCATATATAAGTCAATTAGGCATTGGGGTTTGGCATATTAGAAGCCATCATCAGGCCTTCTATTCGAAGAACTACGTAATAAAACATGTCTACAGTAGTTTTTTTATTGAAGTTTAAGATGGGAAGTCAGGGAAAACTGTATTGTATCTTGTGGGTGCAGTGAAGATCCACTGTAGATGGCAACATAATGAAGGAAACAAGAACAAGGTGTTGTGTTAAGGGGGTAGATTTCAGTCACTAAAAGCTAAGAAGTGTGGACGGAAGAAAGGAAGGAAAAGGCAGATAAAATAAAACCGTAAGAAAGATTGTCCATAAGATTGAGCGTATTCCTGGAGACAAAGTAAAATGTGTCATTTGTTATGTGAAGTGTACATAAAGTAGTTTCGAATTTTTGTGTGATGGTTTAAGTTAAGTTAGAAGCATCCCTCAACCAAAAATTGGTATTGGAATAATGATACACCATAAAACTTTTTGTTTTCATTGTATTGTGTTATTTTTGTACAAGTGGATGAATAACACCGTTACATTACTTTAATATAGTATTGTGTCATGAGCACATTTATTGTCATCACTTTTATTAATATTAAGCATTGTTTGAAATAAAAGTTCTGTTGTCTTTCATTGTTTTTGTAACGCTTTTGAAACTGCATTTATGGTATAGCAAAATTCGTTTAATCTGACGTCCAATAATTCGGCATTTGAAGAGAGTAGTCCCGAGACAAAGAATTTTGCTTTGTACCAGCAAAAATCCTTCATCAATGAAACAGGCAGATCTCAGGGACATGTTCAAAAATGTCTCCCAAGAGCATCTGTATTCTGACCCCTTGTCTCCTTTTCTGTCACCTTTTTCATCTGAGATGATGCCTGAGAACACACAGGAGGATCCTGATGATCATGAACCAGCAGATGAAGAAGGTCTCCATATTTTACCTTCATGTGTCTTCCCTTGTAGTATGTTTGTTTGTTTGGTTGTTTGTTTATTATTATTATTAACATGCCTGAGAATGGTCTAAGTATGTGCTGAAACATGTAACGCACATGTAAGAGTTGCCAGTTGAGTTAAAATAAACCTGTGTTGTTGTGTTAGGCGGAATAAGTTTGGTTTGTTTACTCCTCTGATTAGTTTTACAGCCCAAGTGTAGGAGCAGTATCAAAAAATTTCAATTAACTTTTGTCAGTGTTGGTACTGTCTGATAATCCAGAATGTCCAGTAATTGGCACCTGTCCACTCCCATGAAAGTCAGATTAATGGAATTTCGTGTGTTAAAATTTTCCTTCAATTATGATTAACTGGATGTTGTAATCATAACACATAATGCTGTCATCTGGGATCGCTTTGACACCATGTGGTATTGTAGAAATGTACTGAAGTGTGCTGCTTCCAGAACAGGCACATTTCTACCAGACTATGTGGCCTCACATCCCAGGAGACACTTCTTCAGTCACTGTGATGAGAACCTGAAAAAAGTTAGGGCTTGCTCTTAAAACTGATGATTTATTACAGTGCATCTGTGGACCGGCTGACAAGCATGACCTTTAGCCTCAGCGAAGATGAACTGGACAGGCAAGCAGAGCTGTTCAAGCAAGTATGTGCCCAGAAACTGCGCACATTGAATGATGGAGAAGATGATGTCTGGGATGATCGGGAACAGCATCTGACCTTTCAAACAGTAATTGACACAAGGACAAGGTATTTATTTCTGTGTTGGAGCCCAGCAGCAACATTGGCACATCCTTTACACATCTGCACAGTTTTCATTCATACCAATGGATTACGTAGTTTGGTGTATAAATTTTTCTTACTGCCTTCCTTTTACAGGAAGTTTGTAATGTGATTCATTACAGACACATTACGCACACCAAAGACACCATCTGTGGTGTAATTCGAACGTATCATTTATGTTGTAATGATTTCTTATCCCCTGTTCTTTAGAAATTCTTTTCTAATATGTGTATTTCAGGTGTCATTTTTGTCGAGTAAGTCGTTAATGGCAGGATTGATTTAAGGAATATTGTGTAAGGATGGAAACTGGATTTTTGTATCATAGGATGGGGTCCATTAATGGTATCTTGTGAATGTGGTAATAAACTTTTAGATTCTATAAATGGCAGGGAATTTCTTGCAAGTTGAGTGACTTATCTTAGAGTGAACCACAGTGTATAGGGTTTGAAAAATGGCATCTGCAGATAGGATGTATATGCCTGCTTATGTACACGGTACACAAAAATAAACACCCTGGTGTTTTTGCTGATTGCATGTGCATTTTAAGCACTTGAATCCCTGATGGAACTCGGTGAGTTTTCCCTAGTTACAGTGAAAACTTAGCATTACAGAATGAAGGAACACAGGTTATTTGGGCTCTGGTTTTAAATTGGTTCATGCTAACATAAAAATAATTTTGTTTTATGAAAAATTTTTACAACACACTTGCTCTGTTTTTTTTTTATGACGAAGGGTAATTAAATTTTCTGCTTTTTGTAGTTTGACATGTTTCAGCTTCTAAATTTTGGTTGTATCATATCTAAAATGAGCTGTTTGACAGATGACTAGAGACACTGATGAAGCATTTTAATTTGTAAGGGACTGGCAAGGAGAAGACGCTGCAGGGAATAGTAGTTCAGATGAAGAGGAAAGGGCGGGTCCAGAGGGAAGGGAAGAAGTGCACATGGAAGTGGATTCCACAGATCGTGAGTAACAATTTGTAGAGAAAACTTAGTTTATTTTCTGCAGTTAGAGAACATATTCTCTTCTTCTGTCAGGACTAGAGTTTTAGTAGTATAAAAATCAGAACCAGGTGGGATTATGGAACCATATGTAGAAGTAATATTGTAGGAGAGTGGTAATGAAGAAAAAATTGCAAAATGATGTTAATGCCAGAATTGGTGGTTGATCATTAGAATTTTGGATATTGGTAGTAGGCTGACTGATCTTTGATTGTTATATATAATGGGCTTTTCAATTAACAACAAGTGTGGCAGTTGTTATATTAAGTTGTTAAAACTGGATATGATACTGAAACTAGTAAATGCACATAAGTGTAGGAACATATAATATACACACCGTATACCTCCTACATGTTTCAGCCACTCAGGTGACCATCCTCAGTGAGGCACATTACAGACTATAGGTACATTGAAGTATTGCAGAATTTTCTGAACCAATTCATAGATAGAAAATACTAAATTTTAAAATTAATACATGATTTAAGATTCAGTTAAAAAGTATGTGTGATTGATTCTAATGGGTAATGAATAGTATGTATGTGGTAAATCACCATCCGGAAAGGAAAAAATAAGTGTATATGGGAGCTAATTGCAAATACATTGGTAGCTAAAAATTATATAATGTAATACACACTTCCTTGATACATATTTTACTGATGTACATTTCGTCTCTATATTGATTATGGACTTTCACTTTCTTTATTAAAATATCTTTTTTTAGACACCTTGTATCACATGCTGTAATATGTATATCTACATCAAGATAGTGTATCTTTTGCTCTATTCCATTGCTGTGTGTAGGAGATGATTCCCGTCTCTTCATGCTGTCACTTCATTTTGTAATTGGATTTTTGTTGTTTCCAACTTTAAGTGGCTAGATTTTCTAGTCTAGATGTCTACTCTTTTCATCAAATCTGTGGATTCTGGAGATGATTATAGTATGGCACTGGAGAGGCATCTGTCTCTGTGACTTTGTTGATGTTTGCTAGATAGTAACTGATCCAAATCCACTATTATAGAGGAAGCTGTTTTCCCAGCATTTATGCCATGGGCCTCTGGTCAAGTAGATTTATGTTGTCTAATGTACTAAATGGCCAGACTTCATTGCAGTGGATTTCAACATGAACCATGCCACTGTAAAGCTTAATTTCTTGTTTGCATGCACAGCATGGACAGCAACTGATATTTCAAGCGAAGGTGCAGTTGCTCCAGTAGCTGTTGATTCAAGTAACCCATGGGGTGACAACAGTGAGCCTACTCCACTTCTTGGACCCACAGCTTCTGATGGAGGAGGATGGGCAGACTTTGAATCAGCTGGGTTTGCAGATTTTGAAGCAAACTTTGGGGCTGCCAGTATTACAGACATTACTAACAGCAGAAGTACAAGTGATTGTGAAAACAGTCATCAAGAAACACCAAACACAGGCAGTAGTGTATCAAATTCTGCAGTACTGGTTGATTGTAAGTGAATACACCATAATAATTAATTATAGTTTTTTAATCTGTTTATCTATTTAGTAATTGTCTTATTGACAGACGGATACTGCATGATCAATAACTCTGCTGATTACATAGTTACCATAACAAGGCAGCAACATAGAGGCTGGACCAAAACCTGCATGACAACTTCAATGAAATTTTGAAAATTTGAACAGCTTTAATAACATTAAACCACTCACACAATATGAGGAAACATTTTGAGAGTAACTATATATGTTCAACATGAACTGCCTTGGTTAACTGCAAATTCCACGGTAATAGCGTAATTTTTTCCGTATTTGCCACAGCGTATCTCATTGCATATTGTTTACCCACTGTATGTTGATGGAAAATTATGTGATGCCACTACATTTCCGTACATCGGTCTGTGCCATTCTCAACACTGCACAATTGACTGTACGTGCAGGGCCTGCTCCATGGCTTCTGCATTCCCTAGACCTGAAAGGCTGCATTGTACATTCCTCCAGTGCCTGCAGCAGTTCATTACAGAGGTGATAAATGAGGTGGGCTGTGATATTTCTTTGGCAAATGTGGGAAGAGTTAGACTGTCATTGGGACATGGCAGAAGTGCATGCTCGCCACCTGTAGATAGTATTAGAGGTATTTCCTTATATTGTATAAGTGGTTTTATATCATTGTGGTGTTCTGTATTTCCACAGTGTTTTATTAAATTTTTGAAGGAGGTTATGGTCTGCTCTGCTTAGTGAATTGTCTTTTGCACGAGTTTATGTAAACTTCGATTCTTACATAACAGAAATAAAAGTGATGTAATGTTGAACTAATTTCATTTGATCGCATCTGACATGTTTCTTATTGAACTCACTGTGAGAGATATGAAGAATGTGCATAAATTGCAAGCCAGTAAATTACTAACTTCAAAGAGAGATTGTATGTCCTCTTACTGTAGGAGAAGCTTATTTTACAATTTTTGTCTTATATGTCGCATGAAATGTATTTGCAGTTTTTTTTGTTCTTGTGTTCTAGCTTCTAGCAGGGTTGCTGTTTCTGATTCAGTGAGCAAGACTGAAAAGGGGCCTGCTGGCAGGCCTGTTGATGTAGACTCGAAGCTTACCTCAGAACTTAAAACTCAAGAAAGTAGTATACCAGAGAAGAGGTTAGTTTCATCTGAAGTAGTGAAGAATGTGTGTACTGTGTTGATGTGTGACAAATGCTAATGTGTTCCTTTCTTACAGCCCTAATCCAGGGTCAGATGACAATGCAAACCCTAGTGCTGCTTTAGGAGATGAACACCAACAGCAACTTATAGACAATTATAGGTAAGAAACGTGAAACTCTGGCTAAAACTTCTTTGATGGTATTTTTACATAGCAACAGTTCATCTCCTTAACATTAGGAAGTTACTAGAATTTGTGTGACATACCCTGGTGGGAATTCAGACGAATGTGGTAGTGCTTTAGTACGAATTACTTTCTGGCAGTATTCTGGTTCCTGAATGATTAAGTAGTGACTTTGGTTGGCCATGTTTACTGCCACAATAATAGGGTACAAAGGCACAAGAGTGTGCATTAATCATGAGGAAACTATTGTGAATAATTCATACTTGGTTTTGAAATCCAAACATGTGATTTTATATTTAAGACAGTGTTTTACGGCATTACTTACAGCTGCAAATGCGATGTTTTTTTGTGAAGTATGGTATTAAATTGTGATGGCAGTTACCAGGATTGCCATATAGCAGAGCTTGTGGAACACAATCAGAGATGTTTAGACAGTGTGTACCACGAGTCATAAGGTGGCAGGGTCAAAATTATTTGCATCTTTGTTTGAATATGAACTAATTTAATGCAGGTGAAAATAGTATTGAACTAAAAACCTACATGTGGATTAAATGAAAGTCTGGTTTTATGAAATGTCAATTCTAGGAGTGGGGGTGATTTGTGTTGGAAGTATGACATACAAATTTGTGTAATGTAATTTTTGGATTGCATCATATCCTGTAAGACTTGAAACTTTATCAACCATCTGATTCCAGAATTAGTCCCAGGTGGGAGCTACAGAAGACCAGAATTTAAATGAAATCTTAAGAAAGCCCATTAAATGCCATCACCAGAGCATGGTGTTGGGCATTTTTGAACATCAAACTTTGATGGGTGTACTTGATGTAAGGCACCAAGGAGTTGACAGTGCTAAGAGAACCTCAGAGCTTGCATGGTTTTCATTGTTGAAGTAACTAGATATTCAGAAATAAGACAAGTGCAATAGAACTCACGTCTTACAACCCTGTGGAAAAAAAAAAAAAAGCATATGTTTAACAGTGAATAAAAATCTTGAGTCATATGGCCATTAAAAACCATGACACATGCTCATACTTACTGCGCATCACACTCCAAGGCCATGCAAAGGAACTTCATGAACTTTCAGAATCCTAATATTTATTATTCTGTTTACATTCCCAGTAAGTCACCATAAAATTTTCCATGCTTTTTCCTCAGTTGTATTGCAAATGCCAGGGTATAACTCACAAAGACAGGGCACGGCCTGCACTCTTCACAGTTAGGCGCTAATTTTTACACGGTTAGTTCATCGCTAGTTTTAGTTTGACCACTCTGGGTTAAAATCCCAGAAAGCCTTCCACCAAAGTTGTTAATTGTTGTTCTGTGTATTGTTTGTGTGTAAACATGTATTGTACTACTGCCACTGGGTGTCAACCCAACTGCAGTTAACAAATATATCAGTATCAATAAGGAGCTAAGTGACATTTTTAAATTTATATTGCTTATTCATCAATTTTAATGGACCATAAAATTACAGAAATTATTGCTGTTTCACAAAGATACCTGTCACATTGTTCATTTGTTAGGTTCCTATCACCACAAGGTCTGATGGCTAGTGGCAGTGATCTAGAAGTACACTCATTACCTACACAACAGCACGAGACTGATTCTGTTCCAAAGGAGAATGGTCCACCACAGGAGGATGCACAGAGCATAGCTGAAGTAGTTGACAACAGCCAGCCAGCATCACTGTAAGCCATTCCTTAATTCCACTGTGACCTACCAAGCTCATTGAAATAGTGGATAATGATGCTGCTTGTGATAAATGAACATGCAATTGAAATCCCATGTTTCTTAGAACTGGTATTGTATTGCCATCTCCCAACCTATTTTGGGTGGGTAGTTGACAGTTGGTAAATTACCCACCTTTTACTGCACGTAAAATTTCATTACTTTGTTTACAAGAGACGTCACTGGGCCATTCATGAGCCAGATGAATCCAGTCCACACCTTCACATCCTATTTCTGTGGATTTTCTGTTCACTGTTTTTGTATGAATTTCTCATGTCACGTGTGTTCTGTATGCTGAGGTCAGCTCATCCTCCTCAGTTTGGACACAATCGTGTATTTTTCATACATGCTGCAGCTTCTTCTTGTATAATTAATATACACTCCCAGAACTCCCTCTCTTTAGCATCTGCCTCCCTTTCTCATTATTCTGTATGTGTAATTCACTTAATAGCACTGTAGAAAGTAGAATATGTTCTGTCTTGATGATAATCATAAATGTTCCATCATAAATTCTAATAGCTGTCATTTTCACTTGCATTGCATGTACCATGTCTCTTATTCTGTTCTAGTTCATAACTTCAGTAGAATTCATATTTCTGTATTCTGTCTTATAGCTTTGACTTTTTTCACTTTGTGATATCTCACGCAAGATGGCTATATAGCGTTCTGTTTTATGACTGTGTTATGAAGTCTGTAACCGCACTCATGATACAAGTTATATGAAGTGAAATTACAACTAATTTTCCTCTTAAAGAATGAGGCAGCAAGTTTGTATTGAAGATATGACTTCAGGCTTTCACAGTGACAGAATTCAATGAAATCTTGTTCAGCCTGCAGCCATATCAAGTAGGTTCCACCATTCGCATTCTGATATCACAACTTGATAATGAAGACAGATTGGTCTCTGAAATGTCAGTTGATTGCTTCATGATGCTGCCAGCCCTAGAAGATTTTACTAAAAATTAGAAAACTGTTTAAAATCAGAGACCAGCATAATCTTAGCAATTAACCAACTTGATGCACAAATTCTTGTTTTATAATAAGTTTCTTACATACAACCTGTGCGTGGGACGGCCACCTACAGGTGTGATGATACCAGATGCTGTATAATACAATTTTGACCGCCTGATGATGAGCACATACTGCTCGAAACATGTAGAGGCATGTAAGAAACTTGCTATAAAACAAGAAATTGTGCATTAAGTTGGCTAATTACTAAAATTATACTGAGATGTACGGTCAGCAAAACATCAAAATCAGAGACTACCAGTTGTCACCATTAGAGAATAGCAAATTGGGGATGTTAAGAATAGGGTGCTGAGGATCATTTAAGGACATTTGCAGGGATAAAGCAGGAAACTGCTGCTGCTGCTGCTGCTGCTGCTGAGGGCTGTATAATATGGGACATTGCTGTTTTTGCTTTTCGCTAAGTGTCATTTGTGAGATTAAATCAAGGTGAATGAAATGGGTGTAACTTATATCATGTACAGGAGATATGGGAAGTTAGTGCATCATTTAGTCATAGAGAGGGTGAATACAGTGGACCATTAGGAAGACTGGGTGTAGGTGAAAGGATAATGTCTGCTTCTGTATGTTATGTCAAGGATGTTCATAATTTGTCATTTTCACTTCATGTTTGTTATGGTGATAAACAGGGGGGTGGGTGGTCATGTAGCATATATGGAAGTGAATAAAATTCATGTAAAAAAAGTTGTCAGAAAACTGCAAGGGAGAAGACCATTGAAGAAGACTAGACATAGAGGAGATGGCAATACAACAGGCCCTCTTCATACGATGCCTGTATAATCTGTACTGTATATTCAGATCCACTGATGCGAGTGATCATGTCCACCAGGATGGAAATGAGATGCATGTCATTTTCAGGGACATTGCAGGTGTTGAAGCCATTTTCCAACATCTGCAGTATAATAAGAGTCTCATGTATTAAAATTAGTGTTGAAAAAACAGAGTACTGACTGGATTCAATTGGCATAATGTGGGAATTTTATGAGCATGGTAATTGAACCTTTGGGTCAAATAAGAGTAGGTAATTTCTTGACCAGCTGAAAAAGTATCAGCTTTTTAAGGAAGACCCTATAACATGTAAGTTGACAGTTCTAAAACCATTCTCTCAAAACCAACTAATAAGCTGAAGAAGGTACAGCGTACTATTTCTCTTCTTGAAATAGATATTTTGCTGAAACTGTTTGTAGTTGATGAATGTTAAACATGAATGTTGGTCATCATTGAGGAATCGTCACTGTTCAGTATGGTCTAAAAATGTTTTCTGCTTTCGTTCGAGGGTGGTAACACTAATGAGAATTTGTTATTATTTCAGAGGGAAACAAACTGAGGCATGTTCAAGTAAGACAAGTCTAGGTACAACTCCAAATGGTCCTGTTTGAATTCTTACGTCAGTATTGACATTATATCTGTGTTCAGGTAAGCCTTGGCTCTGACTGGACATTGAAGGGCCTATACAACAAATTACATTGTTGGATCAGCATTAACATTATCATATGTTTCGAACCATATCATAAAAGAATTGCAGACACTCCTTAGCATGTGCAAGTATTGTGATTTGTGTGTAGAATATCAGGGCTGTACTCCATTACAAGTATTTCAGTGCTCGAAGAGTACGAGAATGCCTCGTAAGTACTCCCAGTGTTCCTTTGAGGTGCTCAATACATTCTGTAGTATTATGTTTGGACATTGTGACCGGTATGATGGTGCATAAATGTTGTGAATTTATTATGTAAATTTATTATAGAAGCACATGGTCTAAAAACATTTAATTTAAAATAGTACAGGATTATTGTTGTTGATCAGATAAATAGAAAGATTATACATACAAAAGTAATACCTCAGTGGAACTGTGTAGTTGGCAACTTTTGAGTTCAGCAGAATGTGATAAGTAATTACATGACACCCCTTTTAATGTAATTCTTGTATGCATAGTTTTTGTAAAGACTGTGTTATAATTTCTTGCAGAACTCTATTAATTTTAGGTTACATAAGGTGTCACATGTATTTGTCATATTTAGATTGCCTGCCCTGCAGAGAAGTTCTTACAATATTTGTAAATCTCTTGCATATAGTGCTGAAGAGAATGTTTGTTTTGCCTTACTTTATCTGCCTAAATTAGTTGTATCTTTTAAAAGGAAAGTGTTATGTTATGGCCTTGTCCTACATAATGTACCAATATTTTAAGGAATTCCATACAGTTTTATTTGAAAGGTTGTTTTCTGTTTGAAATTGAGTATTTTGGTGAATGTTTTAATTATCCTGTTCTTTGGCTTGTTATTGGTGTTGCTTTTTGTAAAAATGTCACAGAATTTCCATGTCTGAATCATCCTCCCCCCCAATCTGTGATGTGGCTTCCAGTATAATCACACCGAATTAATTCTGCACAGTTGAAAGCTAATTGTGTATCATGTTTGAATCAGTCACTGTACTTTGTAATATTAAAAAATTCTCTTAGGTAATGTTTATTGGCAGTTATAGTTTTTATAAAAGATTGGGAGAGCCACAGTTTTTCAGTGACTGATTTTGTGCTGAGAAGTGCTTTTAGTGACATAATCTCCATCTATCCTGTTACTGTTTGCAATCCAGGCCTGTTACATTCTTACGAGAAAATAATTTTGACCTGTACTGATAAACCTGGCTTAGCCCTGGAATTGCTTAAATGCCGTAGACATGGATTTAAAGCAGTTTTATGTGAGTTGTTTGAAATTTTTTAAAAGAATATCAAAATTATTTTTGTGCGATTTAGAAAGTTTTAAAATGTCCAAAAACACATGGCATATTAAGTACACCATTATCACTTTTGTTGAAAGTGTAAATGTATGACTTGAGGTCATTGTACACTTGTAAAATTTTTGTTCTATACATAATATGTGATGCTAATATTTATATCTTTTGATGCTGTCTCGTGAGGTCCATAACTGTGTAATCTATTCAGTTTGCAATGTAAGTGCACCAACAGAGACCTGACTAGCTGATCTAAAATGGGGGGAACTAGAAAATAGTTGATAAAAATTAAAGAAAGTGGAAACATGCTTTTGTATTTGGGCATAATTTTGCAGGATATTAAACTCAAAGATATATATATATATACATATTAAGAAGAAAAGGATATAAATATATATAAAATAGTAATTATGTTTTGTGATTAAGCATGTGTATTGATTGTTGCAACAGAAGCAATATAATTATTAGCATTGTTGATTTATCTACATTTTATGCTTCCATAAAACAGTCCACTATAATGAGACTTTCTGTGAATACTTTCTGATATGGATGTGTAAATATGTGAAACTATATCAGTATTTGTATTTTGTGTAGGCGTAAATGAATATGGTAGTATGCAGTGATAACGCCACAAAATATGAACATGTGGTGTTAACATGTTTTGCACATTCACAACTATTTTTTTTTTTAACTATTGCAGGCGTTCATACATTTTTACTTCAAATTACATCACTAAGACAATGAGGCCAATATGCTTAACTGTGCAACAAATTTGTGACAAATGAGAGTAATGCGTTAGAAACTCGATTCATCGAGTTCAGTTTCTATACACCGCTGTAAAAGTGTTGAAATATTTTGATTAATCCAGGGGACGTTACTGAATATTGTTAGTACACGTACGGCTGAATCTTGTAATAGTACCTTGTGCAGTTGAATACCCATGTTGCTAGTATCTTGCTAAAGTTTGTAAATAAACCTTCTAGAAGAGTGACATAATGACCAAGCTGCAAACTTATAGGTCCTAGGTGAAATAAATATTGTTACAATTTGTTGGCTCTTGGTTTTGAATTGTTTCCACTAAACTAGCCCCACATTTCTTAAAATCCCAAGAATGTGTAAACCCATTATATGACAAGTTGAAGGTATTCATCTCTCAGCTGTAAGAACTAAGGTATTAATGACATTGCACTAAATTCATAACATTCTTATTTACAAGACTCATAACATAAATTACAGCAGGAAACATCAAGAAACACACATGTAAACTTCAGTAAAATACACAGAAGGCTTAAAATTTATAACAGAAATCAGAGACTGTATAAAATGAATATATTGCTATATGGTACACTACCATAACACATTGTACAACGTACTGTATGGTAAACCAACTTTTTGCTGATACAGTTATGAACAGACTATGGAGATGCTAAATGGTGTGCATAATATAAAGCAAAAAATCACACAAGGAGTTCTGAATAGAACTTGGTTAAAATTTCCAGCATGTTTAGCCCAACAGTTGCCACCACCACCATCATTGTTGTTGTCATTATCATCGTTATTTCATATTATTTTTGTGAAGAGCTTAACTACATGAGTACTCATGTATGCATTAAGTTGATAATCACTCTCAGATCAAAAGCTGAAGAAGATTTTATGTGTCTGTCACATCTTTGTATTACACACAAAAAGAACAGTGTTACCATTACTAAAACTCTGTAGTTTCAAATATATGTTACATTCATCATTTCATAACACAGAGGCAGTTTGCAGTCTTGTTATTGCTGCCTCACAGTATTTTAATCAAGCCACATTACTACTGACTGTAGGAAAGAAAAAAAACACTACAACATTAGGGTGACGTTCATTTGCAAAAGATTACGTTTGAATTAATGTTTTTGAGTTCAGTTTTCCTCATAATCATGACATGAGTTTAATATGAAAGAATATTCTGTCCATACAGCACATTCCAGTGTTTTCAATAACAAAATTACCTACATTGTGTTACAGATACTGCTGGTCTTTCTACACCCATTATGTGAATTGGATCCTTTGTAATTTATGATTGTGAGTAATGATGCAAGGTGTTGTCCTTCAGCTATGTATTTGACTCACAGGTGTTAGGTCTAGAAATATGCTTCATTTCATACTTTTTTCTTTCTTCAACCTCTTTAGTTCGTACCATCTTAACTCACCAAAGCAGGGCCCATCTTAAGGAGCTAATAATTCCTCTGGTACAGGAAGATACAGTCTTCACATGGTGTGGCGGCTGAAGATTAATTACCACGTTCACAGGAGCCTGCTATTTGGCTCAGTCCTGAGCAAAGTGAATACAGTCTATGTCATCCCATCAAGTTTCTTTAGGATGTAATTAATATCCATCCATCTGTGCCTAGGTCTTCTAAGAAATCACTTTCCTTCATGTTTCCCCACGTATTTTCCACATTGCCTAGCCATCTCATCCTTGGGACATGCAGCCTTCTTCACCTTCCTGTTATTTCTTCTACTGTAAAGATGCTGAATAAACAGTAGTGGATGGCCAATAAGAGGTAGTCCTCCTGCTTGGGGGCTGGATGAGGGGCAACATTTCCTCTTAAAAATCACATGATACAAGCTTCCCTTTTGGTTTATTGTTCTTTGTGTTACTGTGTTTCAGTTTTTAATTTCGTTTACATGAGATACATTGTGCTAGCTTCTGGCAGACACTTTAGTATATGAACTGAACCCAGTCACTACAGTTGTCATTATTTAAGTCTATAAGTAGACTTCTTGAGTTCAGTGATGTTCTTGCAATCTGTAAAGTAGTGCCACCAATG